>Ga0187886_1000563_pt1 | contig 42805 bp, 47 predicted proteins | sample June2016WEW_20_1_FD_133001 | JGI IMG/M metagenome (GOLD analysis project Ga0187886, IMG submission 133001) | Peatland microbial communities from SPRUCE experiment site at the Marcell Experimental Forest, Minnesota, USA - June2016WEW_20_150 | ecosystem: Environmental > Terrestrial > Soil >... | reverse complement strand
TGTGGACCGGGATGCGGATCGTCCGGGCCTGGTCGGCGATGGCCCGGGTGATGGCCTGGCGGATCCACCAGGTGGCGTAGGTCGAGAACTTGTAGCCCCGCCGATACTCGAACTTCTCGACGGCCTTCATCAGGCCCATGTTCCCTTCCTGGATGAGGTCCAGGAACTGGAGGCCCCGGTTGCTGTACTTCTTGGCGATCGAGACGACGAGGCGCAGGTTCGCGGCCACGAGCTCCTTCTTGGCCTGGTCGCTGATCTTCCGGCCGGCGGTGATGGACCGGACGGACTTGCGCAGGGCCTCCGGGTCCAGCCCAATCTCGGACGTGTGCCTCCGCAACTTCCGGTTGACCTCCCGGAGCTTCTGCTTGAGGGCCGAGCTCTCCTTCCTCTTCTTGGAGATGACCAGGGTCAGGTCGTCCTTCTGGTCCTCGAGGTCGTCGACGATCCTCAGCCGCTGCCGGAGTTCGTCGATGATCTTCTCCCGGCGCGAGGAGCGGATATTGAGGTCGCGGATGCAGCTGCTGATGACGACGATGATCCGACTCCGGGAGACGGCGGCCTTCTTCGCCTTCGGCAGCCGGTCAAGCTTTTGGCTCAGCTCCTTGATCTTCTTGATCTTGGACAGGATCTGTTTTTTCTTCTCCTCGAGCTTTCCCTCGGCGATGTCGTCCTCGCTGAGGTCGAACATCTCCTGGATCGTGAAGGGGTTCTCCTTGATCCTCTCCTCCAGGGACAGGACCTCGTTGAGGACGAGCCTCGTCTTGGAGAGGGCCTTGATGATGCTCTTTTCGCCGCGCTCAATCTCCCGGGCGATGGCGATCTCGCCCTCCCGGGTCAGGAGGGAGATGTTGCCCATCTCGCGGAGATAGAGCTTGACCGGGTCGGTGGTCCACTCGAGGCCGTGGGTCGAAACGAGGTCGCTCTTGCGTCTCCGGGGGATCATCTCCTTCTGCTGGGAGTCGAGGATCTTGATCCCGTAGTTGTCCATCGAAGAGAGGAACTCGTCGAAGTCCTCCTTGGAGTCCAGGTCCTCGGTGAAGGTCTTGTCGATCTCCTCGAAGAGCAGGAAGCCCTGCTTCCGCCCCTTGGCGATGAGATGGGAGATTTCGTCCTTGTGGACCTTGATGTCAGGAGACAGGCTGCGCACCTCTTTCGACGGGGTATCCGTTATGACACACTCTCATGAGAATTTTTCCTTTCCTAGGTCAGCGACAGGATCTGCTTGGTGATGTCCTGCTTCTGGTAAAGGAAGGCCAGAACCTGCCCCCGCTCAATGTACCACCTCTGAAGTGAGATTTTCAAGCGTTGGCGCCTCACCCAAAAACTGGTTCAGCCAATGGTGATTTGATTCTTTGCCTAACCTCATCCCTAAAAATAGTCCAGCCAAAAGTAGAGTTTTCTAGTTTTCGGACCTGTCATCCCATTTGGCCGATCTAGGCAGTGGCTGGCCGGGCTGAAGGGCAGCCCGATGGAACCTCACGATTAGGGGGCAGGAGGGCCAGGTGGTAGATAGCCAGACGCGTTTTTCCGGCGTTCTGCAACCAGCAGAGAGGCGGGAAAGCCGAGATTATGGGGGAGTGCTGGCCTTATCCTCTGCAATTCCCTATTTTAAGGAAAGGTCTAAGTTGTTGAAGGCAAAGAAATTCCTTGAAACTCAAAGCACTTTCTCATATCATATAGACGAAAATAAAGGAGAGCCAGATGAAAAAGAAGCTCTTCGCGGACGTCGAGGTCGATGAGGCCGAGAGGCAGAAGTTTTTTGAGGAACGCCGCGAGTTCGTCCGCGGCAACGATCCTGACCTATCCCCGGAAGACAAAGCCATCCGGCAAGGCATGTTTGACAAGTTGGCCGAGCTGGCCAAGATCGTAGAGAAAGTGAAGAAGCGCCGGAAACGAAAATGAGTAAAGAACGCCTGAGCCGGCTTCAGAAGTGGATACTTTCGGCCGTCTCTGAAGCAAAGCATATCGACACGGACGATATCTACCGAGGTTATTATGGCCTAGATGGTGGCAAAGGCTACCCCTACGTCGATGATCATGAACGACGAAAGGCACGAAGTGCCTGGGTGGCGGTCTCCGGCTCATTACACCGCCTCGTTGAAAAAGGATTACTTGAGATTGATTGGCACTACGGTCATCGAATCTTCCAACTAAAAAAATCAATTTCGGAAATTAAAGATAAGAAAAAATGAAGGGCACGGCCGTCCTGTGGATCAGATTAAGTAGTGAGCCTCAATCGCACGGCTACTCGCCTGACTCTCAGGCACGGCTCTTAGAGGACGCGGCCAAGGAGTACGACGTCCGCCAGACCTTCAGCGTCACCGAGTCCGCGAAGATCGCCGAGAACAGGAAGCGGTTCAAAGAAATGGTAGAGGCCGTGCGAGCGAACCACATCGAGCACCTGTTTGCTTGGTCCCATGATCGCCTGGCCCGCCATTACGAGGACTTCGCAACCCTTCAATCGCTGGTTGACAAGCACGATGTCTCAATCCATTTGGTCGAGTCGAACAAGGTGATCAGTCGAGAGTCACCTATTACTGATCGCTTCATGTTCCAGGTCCTGCCGCACTGGCCGAGTCTGAGAATAGGAAACGAGCCGCCGACACTCGACGCGGCATGGAGCAGAAGGCACGGACCGGTGGTGTGCCTCACCTCGTACCCATCGGCTATCTCAATGTGGTTGATCCCACGGACACGAATCCCGATCCGACAAAGCGCCGGCGGATTGTCATCGTTGACCCCGATCGTGCGCCTTTGATCAAGTGGGCCTTTGAGGCCTTCGCCCAGGGAGGCTGGTCGTTGGTCACACTGGCCGAAGAGTTGAACCGCCGGGGCCTGACCACGAAGGAGTCGCCGAAGCGACCTGCCCGGCTGATCAGCGCGGGTTTCCTCCACAAGGTGCTGACCAATAAGTTCTACTTCGGTACGTTCACTTCGGGTAGGGTTGAGTACCAGGGAACCTACGAACCGCTGGTCACTCGTGACCTTTGGGACGCGGTCGACTCTCGCCTTACGCAGAATCGAACCTACAGCAAGCCGGCGGCGCGGAAGTGGTTCTGCTTTCGGCCCTTCACAAAGTGCGGATACTGCGGCGCTAGCATCACCGCCTACGATAAACCTGGCCGGCATGGCCGTGGGAAGTTTATTTACTATGAGTGTACCAATAGCAAAAAGCGTCTCGATCCACTTTACTACCAGCGCAAGTTTGGAACCGAGAACTGCATCCAGCGGCGATGGAAAGAGTCGGAGATTGACGATCTGATCAAAGCCGAGATCGGCCGCCTCTACGTGGACGATGTGGTAATAGAAGAGGTGCGTGCGCGGTTGAAGCGGACGAACATCGCCGAGGAAGCCTACGAGCGAAAAGAACTCCGGCGGCTGGAGGCCGAACGGACCAGGAAGAAAAACCACCTTCGCCTGAGTTACCAAGACCGCCTAGACGGGCGGCTCACCGCCGAGCAGTATGATGAGATCAGCGCCGAAGTCCAGGCCGATCTCAACCGGGTTGAGTCAGACATCGCAGGCCTCAGCCGGCACAACGTCAAGTACCGGGAACAGGGCTCTCGGATGCTGGAACTGCTAGGCGGGATAAAGGACGTTTACGAGAAGGCCGACATGCCGGGCAAACGTGAACTGCTCGAAGTCATGCTCGACAAGATCACGTTGAAAGAGGAACCCACCGTCATCTGGCACTTTCCGTTCTCGACGCTGTTCACTCTTGGGAAAGTGTTTCGGGAAGGGAAGAATTGGGGTCAGTCAATAAATGAATTCATAACCTATCTGCGTCACTCTCCCCAGGGAGCAACGCTCAAGGCCCTGGGCGGCGCGGTGTCACCTTAGCCCGGACGATAAAGATGTTGTCCATCGAGAGTGAAGAGTCAATGGTGACAAGCTCGAAAAACTGGCCGCGGCGTCCCTCTTAACGCCGTCGCCCGTGACCACTTTGAAATAGCCGGGATATTTGCCTAGCCGGACGGCAGGGTAATTGGTTTCGTCTTCCCTCATTGAGGGGATCGATACGACCGAAACCACATCCGGCCTAGGCCACGGACAGGGACCGAGGCTCACTAACATATTTATTAACAATTATTTAGATTCTTAAGTGTATCATTACGCTCCTAGCAAAAGGGGAGTCTAGTTTCTCAAGGCCCTCGCTAGAAGACTAATCATGAATATGAAATATTATTTTATATCCTCTTGCATTTAGATAACAGCTGTGATAATATTATTTTCATGGTAGAAAAGAATAAATCTAATCCGCTTGACGAGCTATTTACTGATTCAGGAAGCCAAATAGAGCCAGCCGCTATCGCGGCTTTATTGAAGCCATTTATAAGGATTAACCGTGAGACGCAACGAGTTATTTTTACCCCAGCCGGGATGAGTCTTACTGCGAATAATAAGATTATTCTTTTCATTCTTGCAAGAAAGGTAACCTTCGTTCGAGGCATGAATACAACTGAGGCTGTCGCGCCGAAGGAAGTGAAAGCGGAATTGGGTAAGAATATTCCGTCTGGTACGATTGATGCTGCTCTAAAGCGACTTTCGGAAAATGGCCCAATCAAAGGCCAGGACGGAAGATACTTTGTCCCGGATTTTAATTTTCCTCAGGTCGAGGAGATTTTTAGCAAGGTCAATAGGAAATAACATGGATACTAAACTTCAAGATGCCATTAAAAAAGCCAATGAAGAGGTGGAGAAGGCCGGAATAAAGGATTCCGAGCTACGGAAGGTTGCGTTTTCAAAGGCGATAGACTTTTATCTTCACTCCGCTGGCGGTTCGAATCAGACGAGAAAAGCAGCCGATGAAACTGATATTATTAAAACAAATTTTTGGCTAAGTCTTGTGACCTCTACGGATATAGAGGAGAAAAAATTAAAGGATGTATATTCTATAAAGGGCAAACAGGTTCTACTTGTTTTGTCTTCTATTCCTGGCGAATCAAAAGCTGATAGACAGCGCAACTTGGCAGCTCTTGTCCTCCTTGCTTATAGCGAAGGTCTGGGGCAAGAGTGGGTTTCCTCTGGCCTTTTGGCAGAAGCCGCTCAACATTCCAAACTATATGATACAAGTAAGTTTGCAAAAAACTTGAAGCATGAATGGTTCAGATTCGATGGTGTAAAGAAAGGGTTGAAGCAAAAGCTGTCAGGTCCCGGTCTAAGTAATGCTAAGACCCTATTGAGAACCATCGCCCAGTAACGATGACTAACACGCCCATTCAGAAGATCATCGATCAACCTAACGATCACGAACTCAAACTAGTCACGCCGGAATTTGCTGCAAAGCCGATAAGGGGGATCACCGAAGGAATGTTGAGGGCACATTCCCTGCTTGCGATCATTACTAAATTTCAGGAGGATTGAAAATGGCTCCAATAAATGAAATTGAGGCGATGAGAGAGGTTGAAAAAGTCCTTTTGGAGCTTGGAGATTCGGAGGCGCGCAAGCGTGTGTTGATCTGGGCATGCTCCAAATTCTCTCCATCTGGTTTGGATGGATCCGTGGAACTAATGAAGGCGAAAGTGAAAGCGAAGAAGGCCAGCCTGAAAAAAACTGGGAAACAACACAAGTCAAAAAAAACATCCTATAAGATAATTAAAAATCTTAATCTTAGCCAAAAGGGCAAAACTCCTTTTCGAGATTTTTTTGTAGATAAACTGCCGGAGAAAAGCAATGCCAAGATTATCAGTCTTCTGGCAGTCTATTACCTTAAGAAAATTCTCGATATTGCGGGTATTTCAACAGATCACATATACACATGCTTTAAGGACGTCGCTAAGCCTGTCCCTTCGAATCTGAATAACCATCTTCAACAAATTGCCAGTGTCATGGGATGGATAGATACGAGCCACATGGATGATATTGGAATAACCACGGTCGGAGAGAACTACGTTGAACACAAACTTCCTCCCCACAAGAAGGAAGCAGGAAAATAATGCAGTTCGATAAGCCGGAGTCTGTTCTTTCCGCAATACCTGCTACTTTGCGGGAAACGTTGTTCAGATATTATAATGAAATTATTCGGAACTTCCGGGAACATAAGTGGGAGCCTTCTGAACTTAATGGGGGAAAGTTCTGTGAAACCGTCTATACGATTCTTAAAGGGTGCGTTGATGGATTCTATCCAGCGCGGCCAATAAAACCTGCGAACATGGTTGATGCCTGTCGTGGATTAGAAGGTGCGCCCCAGCCCCCATTTAGCCGATCGTTGCGCATACAGATCCCAAGAATGATAATTGCACTCTATGAAATTAGAAACAATCGTGGCGTTGGCCATGCAGGTGGTGACGTAAATCCTAACCATATGGATGCCGTTGCGGTTCTCAATTTAGCAAAATGGATTCTCTCTGAGCTTGTCCGGCTTTTCCACAATGTCACGCCTGAATTAGCTACTTCATATGTGGATGGCGTTGTTGACAGAACGTTGCCAGTTATATGGGAAGTTTCTGGGAAGCTCAGAGTTTTGCGTCCAGATTACAATATGATGCAAAAAACGCTAGTGCTTCTATACCATTGTGGCACTGCAACCCAAGAAGCAGACCTGTTCTCTTGGGTAGAGCATTCAAATCAATCTGCTTATCGGAGGGATGTTTTACGCAGACTTCATGAGAAAAAATTCGCTGAATATGATGAAACTAAGCAGACTATTACCATTTCCCCGCTAGGAATAAGAGAGGTCGAAGAAAAGATCAAACTTGATTTCTGATAAACAACAATGATGATGGTCGCGCCGTCATTTCTGCATGGTAGGTCTATCCGCTCCGCAACAGCGCGCTATTCGAAGACTGACATTGTAGGCCAGGCAGCAAACCTCATTGTGGCGCTCCACGAGATCTTGTCGGGCCAGACGATTCCTTCATCACATTCCACGGCTGTTAGGGATGCTTTCGGGATGACGCGGGCTTATAGAAAAATCGGAGTGGGGTAAGCCGCGGTTCACACTTAAAGCAGCTATGCAGGCCGCCGACTATTCCGGATTGATTCAGTCCCTGGGGGCCGCGCTGGGCTGAGCCCCTTCCCGTCACGCGAGGCCGCTGTGGGTGTGGCGGAGAGCAGTGCCGCACCTGACGAGAAACGCTACGATCCCGAACCCTGGCCCTAGAAGCTCCCTGTAGGGGAGCGCACTAGGGTTAGGCTATTTGCTCGTCTCCAGCCATCTTTAGACCGACTAGAATAAGGTCTTGATTACCTTTTCTACTCCACTAATCAGGTCATCGACTTCTTCCGGCTTTGGTTCCCGCTTTTTATTGTGGTCGCACAGGTTTCTTAGGTCACCCAAATGCTGGATAGAGCGCCATTTAGGGATATCAATTACGTCCTTTTCTTTAAGTGCGTCGTTAAAATCGCTTATTCCCGGATCCTTCTTTTTCACAATGACCTGATGCGCAGCCGCCACTTGAGAAAGGTGTTTTTCCAAGACCACACCAGCGATAGCACCCGCCGCCCGGATGAAGCCCTTCTTCAGTAGTTCTCTTGAAGTTCCCAGCTCGTCATCGAAGATATCTGCCATCAAGAGCTGCTTGATATCGAACAGAGAACTCTCGAAACGCTTTTCGCATGCCTGCAAAATATTCAGCTGCTGTTTGAACTTGGGAAGAGCCGATTCTGGGTCAGCGATTACCTTTCCTCCCAGAGTAGTTCTCAGACCTATCAAATAGTCGGACATCGTGTACGTTTGATAGCTTACTTGTTTTCGCTTTTCATCCTTGTACAGACGTATAAAATCAGAAACCCTTTCTGGAATAACCTGCTTCACCACCATTAGGGCTTCCGAATACCAAGCCTCATATTCTTGCTCAAGCTACGTTATCCCGAGCTTCTTTTTATATTTTTGTAGTGCAGGCACAGATTTCTTGGCGAGTTTGCCCAAGTCATGAGCCATAGCATAATAAATGACCTGTCCTCTTGCGATTAACTTCGATAGCTCACTCTGATACTTAGAAAACTTGCTTTCCGTCTCCACTTGCTACCACCCCTTTCAGAGCATGGGAAAATTGTCCTTCCTTCCTAAACATAAGTCAAGGCACCTTGGACATTCCCATGAGAATTCCCTCCCCCGTCAGCGTCTTTAATCAACGAGGCCCAAGCAACCGCTTCAAGCGTCCTCTTGAAGATCGGAGGGAGTTATGTCCGAGGCCGGACCGCTGGCTCCCTTCGAGGCTTCCATTTTTCAATATGCCGTTTACATTTACAGCAAGCCCCTTTCCAATGGTCTCTAAAACCGGGGGTCTCATCGTCACTCCATTCAAAACAGCCCTTGCCGCATGCAGGACATATTGACCTACCGGACCTTAAATACCCATAACCAGCCCCATAGCCAAAGTGGGAATAGCCACCTTCCTTAATTCTTCTTCCACAATTCTTACAGATGCTTGAATCATACTCTCTTTTGGACTGGACACACGCTATCTCATTCGCTGGCGAAAATGTTATCACTGTTCCGCATTTAGGGCAGACAACTTCGCTTTCTTTTTTTTGAGCGACTCGTCGTAATGGCAACTTCTTCCGCTTACATCCTGGGCATAGGAGCGTGGCCTCAGCACTTATGCTGCTTTCAATTGGCATGCCAAAATCATTAACATCCGTCCAATTCTCCCCATCCCATACCGCCCCGCTCATATCATCGTCATAGTAGTGTTCCCATCTGCGTTTCCTGGTACTTCTCTTTATAATAGGCACCTGCCAAGTGCTCTCCTCGTACAATCTTTTTGTATACTCAACATCTTCACGACAATGCTTCCTTACGTCCCGCAAGTTGTCCGGATTGTATTTGGATTTCTTTACGCCATAATGTTGGAACATCATTTCTTCGAGGCTTGGATACTTTTTCCCTCTGTTCCTTCTCGGACGATATTCTGCAATTCCAAACATTATGTCCAATGACTCAATTTTCTGTGGCTTCCATCTATTTCGATATTTCCTGATATTTAGACCATATTTATTTAGAACGAGGAAATCAAAACCCTCTCCGTGGAACGATACTAGGGTTCTTGCTCTCTTTAGCAGTTGAACGAATTTCTCTGGCTCGCGGAATACAAGATATTTCTTTTTGTCGTAAACATATGCCACACCGCATTTAAAGGTCCTGTCCAGTTTTCCACGCGTGCTCCAATCGTCTGACCAATCTGTTTCAAGATCAAAGACAACGACACCTTTCCTTTTTTGCCAGGGATTTATTACTTCATCGACCCTTTTGCTGGCACTGCCACTGATGAGAATCTCGGCTCCCCTCAAGCGTCTCTCCTTAATGTGGCCTGACCTTCGCTATCAACGGCGCTTTTTTGGGCTAGGGAGTCCATTCCTCTCCCGGACTTTCGGTTCCCCGTTGGCGCCTCAAGCTTTCTCGCCAGAAGCATGTAGGAGCTAGGTCTATTTTTCTGGCAGACCAATTCGAGCTGTATAAAAAGCAAAGCGGTCAGAAATATCCTCGCGGAATAGCGGAGGAACTGTACAGACGAAATTCTTAGCCCTCAGCCTATATAGGGTTTCAATGCTGACAGTAAAACAATGCTTAAAATCCATAACGGAATTCACAATGTTCACGTCCTTTGGAAACTCAAGATAATGGAATCGAGGGAGCTGATTATTCATAATCTTATTCCCCTCGGTGCTCTCCCAATCCATCCCGCCTCTCATCGTTAAGTCAACTTCACTAAGATGCTCTCCTCGGATAAACTGGTCAGCATTAAACAAGGGAACTACCAGAGCAAAAATTAGGAATTTATCTTGAGTTTTTTCTGGCTTCTTTTTAACCTCTTTCCTATTAAGATAATCGCTCCTTAAATCACATACCTGAGATAGCACCATCACATATGGATAAGAAATCTTAGATATTTCGAGAACGCCCTTTTCTTCTTTTATGTATTCGAGGCATTCGATATCTCGATATATATCTCCCTGGCAAATACAAACACTCCGTTTTTTACTTACTTTTGTCGTTATCATTAATTATCGTTGCCCTTAGTATGATTCTTTTTGGCTTTAAGAGAGGATGGAATTTCTGGTCCGGCTCAATTTCCTTGTAATCCGGGACGTCATGCTTTTCGCCTTTCGTAGGCAGGGTCGGGGATGTCGGTTTCTCTACAATATGGTCAATACTATCATCTTTTCTTTCGTCCATTGGACGACCCCATCATTCTTCTCGTCGCATTAGTAATACACGATTCGAATAGCTCATAGACTTTTTTATGAAACAAGTCCATATAGCCAGGGATGTCTTTACCCTCTATTAGCCCCTCATAATAGGCATCGTAATCCAGGATAAATTCCTTTTTCTTAATAGGGGCGGGATAGTCGGGATTCAGCATGCCATACCTGAAATTCACCAGAACATCATGGGACCTGAATATCAAAATACTAAATGCACGTAAAACATCATCCGCTTTTTGAGACATTCTGAATACAGAAAGCAGGTCCTTATTCAGGTACCTGTCCCATTTGGTAGGTGCCGATTTATCATCCACAGCGATTATATTTATGAATCTCAATCCAAACCGTCTAAAGGCAAGTTCAGAACATTCTTTAGTTAGAGCATCCGACAAGCCGATAAAAGTAGTTTTCAAGTCCTCCATATAACTAGTATATTTTTGAAAAACTACATCCATATGGGTTGGTAAAAGCTCTAGTTTATTTTCTCGTCTTCTATCCTGATATTCCCACATCGGCAAGGCCTTCAGCGCACCGACGGCTGGCAGCGGCACCATTTTGACGGGCACCTTGATAGGGAATTTTTTTTGGGCAAATTTATCAAAGCCCTTTGGAACTTCTTTTTCTAGTATGTCGAGCGACGCAGCGAAGTCTACCCGTGCAATCACCTGTCGAACAAATGATTTTTTATACATTCTTGGCTCCTAATTAGTTGGGCTTTTCCTACCTGCAAATCCTCGCGCGTGACCTTCAAGGCCCCTTTTATTTGATACTACCAAATAACAGTCCCGTATGTCCATTCCCCAGAAGCCTCCCCGATGAAGACAGTTGCTCAGACACGGGCCGCACCGCTCCTATCCTGGCCAGAATCCGACTGGGGGGAAATTAATCAGTGTTTTCGAGCTGTGCCGGGTTTCTTCGTCGCCCAGGCCGACATTTGGATTACTCGGAGCAGGGGATAGGATTCCGGGACAGCTTGGCGCATCAAGTCGATGGCAGAAAGCTCTTCCCAGATTTCTTTGACGAATTCCCGGATGGTCTTCACCTCGATGTCGCCCCATTTGAGGCCTTTGCTGTCATAGGAAGTGCCACAGACCGCGATTTTCTTGACCTTGCCGACCTTTACGTTAAAGACCTTCTCATAGGTCGAATGGTGGAGCTTAAATTTCCTTTTCATCCGTTCTTCCCGCTTCGTCCAGACGAGGGCATCCGAGCTAGTTTCAATATGGACAAGCTCACCTTTGGTGGGCGAATAGGCCAGCACGTCTAGTTCTGAGGCATAGCCGCCATGGGAGAGCTTTTCAGTTCGAACATTCGACCGGACGAAATACCCTCGGTAACCATACCATTCCGCTGCCAACGATTCTAAGAGGTTCATTATTTCTCTCTCCTGTGCTTAGCTTACTTCCCCGAAGAAGCAAGCGTCAACGTGCAAGCTGACGCAGGGAAATTCGCGCGAGCGTCTCGGAGTACTTTTTGCGGTAAAGAGGGTTTTAAAAAATCAGAGTGGGGTGAGTGAGGGGATTTGAACCCCCAACATTCGGATCCACAGTGCGGTTTCTGACGCGGCTAATGATATGATTTAAAATCAGTTGTGGGCTGAGGGATTTCGGCCGTGTCCGCTTTTTGTCCTGTTGGATCCAAGAACTCGGCGACTTTTCCGACCGCCAGGCGCATGCTCTCGCCCGTGGGATGGAGGTATTTGGCCGTCATCGTAATCGAGGCATGGCCGAGGATCCGGCTGACGCTCATAATGTCCGCGCCGAGCTCGAGGGCCTTGCTCGCAAACGTGTGACGGAGGTCATGGAAGCGGAGACCCGTGATCCCCGGGTCCTTCTTGTCGTCCGGTTTTTTCTTGGCCCGTCGGCACGCGGCTTTGAAGGCCGTCTGCACGCCCTTGACATGTGTCCCGGTTTCGGCGTTGTGGAAAACGAACTCCCCCCGCCGCGCGACGGCGCCCAGGGCCTCGGCCACGGTCCCGGACATGGGAACCGTTCGGGGTTTGCCGCTCTTCGACGTCGTGATCGTGATAAAGCCCCGGACGAGGTCGACGTCCGCCCACTTGAGCGCGAGGATCTCGCCGCGGCGCATGCCCGTGCCCAGGGCGGTGATGAGGACCGGGCGGAGGTCCGGGCCGGCCGCTTTGAGCAGCCGCCGGGTCTCGTCGGCCGTCAGGATCCGCTCGCGGCTCGGCGGCTCTTGAAACTTCTTCACCTTGGCCGCGGGGTTCGATTCGACCCGTCCCCATTCGAGGGCCTTGTTGAACAGCGTTTTCAAAACGGCGAGCTCGCGGTTGACCGTCGCCGGCGATATCGGGACCTTCTTCTTCTTCGATCTTTTCGAGACCTCGACCTTCCGGGCGGCCTTGAAGCGCTCGATCTTCTCCGGGCCGATCGACCGCAGGGTCTCGTCCTTGAAGAAGGCCTTCAGGGAACTCAGCGAGAGCTCGTCCCGCTGCCAACTGCGCTTGTTCTGCTTGGCGTAGAGCTCCAGGAACTCGTCGGCGAATGTCCCAAAGTCCACGTCCTCGGCCGGGGGCTTTTTGAATCCGCGCGCGACGTCCAGGAGCTCGGCCTTCGTTTTGACCAGGGTGTCCCGGGCCTCGCCCTTCGAGTAGCCGCCGAACTCCCGATAGCGCTTCTTCTTGAACCGGAAGTCGATATACCAGCGGCCGTCGACGAGCTTGAGGTTACGGTCCTTGCGCGCCTTCATAGTCACTTCCCCGCAGTTGCGGAAACCTGACCCCTGCTGACATTCATCGCTTCCTCCCGCTGGGAGCTAACGGTCCCGTCATGCCCCCTGTGGGTCTCTCGGGAGATGGCCCGGGCATCGGGCCTATGCCAGGGAGTTTGTTCGCGCTCATCTTCTCCGGCTTAATGTCGATGGCCCGTACAACCTTGGGTGACAACCTGCTGGGCAGCGCCTTGGCCGACAGGAGTTCAGTGATTGGCCTGATCTCGTCGGCGAGCTTCTTAAAGGGCCATTCTTTTGCAGGTTGATAACCGTATATCCGTTTGTCGGTTAGATGCGCTATTTCCTTGCTGGCACGTTCCCGCGCGTCCCACAAGGTTTTCGTGATGGCGCCGCCTTCCTGCTCCCACACTCCCGGAGCGCAGAATCGCGCCGCATAAATATCGGAATCTCTGGGCTTTTTTGGATAGAGGAATTCGATCAGGTTTCGAAGGTGTAGGGCGAATGCCTCGATCAGGGCATGGTAGAGCCGCAACGTGTCCTCTGCTGAAGCGAGCGAGAGCGGCATCGAGGGGTCGGTTAAAAGCTCGGTCAGCCAAAAAAACCTCTCTACCTCGTATGTGACGTGCTCGTCCGAATACTTCCAAAGGTCATTGTCGTCCATCGTTCACCCCCTCTTTTTGGCCAGCCATTCGGTGAGGGCCTGGCGGAGGACCGAGCTATAGGACCTGCACTCTTTCTTGGCGATCGCCCGGATCTTGTCTTCGACCTCGGGCGGGATCCTGAGGACCACCTGGGCCATCCGGCCCACGAGTTTCTTTTTCCGTTTCATGCTAATAGTGTAATTAAATTAACCGTCATTGTCAAGCGCTTTTTAGCCCTGGCGTGAGCTCACGCGTTCCCCTCGAGCGCCATGGTCCCCCTCCCGCGTGATTTCGCGTGTGGGCCGTCTCAGCCCTTGGCCCAGGGGCTTGTGTGTCCCCTCCCGATCAGCCCCCTCGGAGTGCGTTTTACAGCGTTAAAACGGCACACGTGGCCTCCCCTGAGTGATGAAAAGTGGGGCCGGGAGAGCTGAAAGGCTGCTCCCCCGACCCCCGGACGAGAAAAAGAAGAAGAACCGTAAACGCCGAGCCCGCGCCACAACGGACCCGGACATTCTCATCACCGTCGACCTCCGGCCTGGTTAAAGTGGGGACCCGGGATGGCCGGTCATGACCCCGTCCCGGATCCCCTCGTTCGTGAAAGGAGCGAACGACAAAGAACAAACCCGAAAACGACCGGGCCTCAGTCGCAAGCCAGGGCCCGGCCGCTATCGCCAAACCTTACGTCCGATCCGCCAGCGTCACGAACGGCGCCGTCTCCCACGACGTCCGCGACTTGACCGTCTTCGGCAGGATCGGCATGCCGTCCAGCCGGGCCTCGAACCGGAACGCGGTCTCGTTCGTGAGGAAGTAGAGGTGCTGGCTGACGGCCACGTTCAAGGCCTTCCGGATCCCGAGGATGTACTTGTCGAAATCGTACAAACCGATGTCGCCCTCCGTCCCCAGGGCCGACGCGAACGGCGACCAGATGATCTCGATCCCCATCAGCGTCCGCGGAATCGGCCGCACGGCCGACCCGTCGCCCATGAAGACCGCGCTGCCGCCCGTGCCGACCGGCAAATTCAACGACAAGATCTGCTCCACGCACTCGTCGTTGATGACCCACCGGAGCGCGTCGCTCTCCCTGCTGACCGACCACAGCCGGCTGAACATCTTCCGGACGTTGACCCAGTTGATCGTCGCGGCCGCCTGAGACGTCTCCTTGGCCACGACGTAGGTCCCGGGAGCGCCGATGATCCCCAGGGGCTGAGTCGCGCCAGAACCGTTTAAAATTGCCATATCGACCGCCCAACCAAAAGCCGCGGTGAAGATCTGGTTGATGACATCCTCGGCCCTCGGACTCGAGTCCTCGAGGAGCTGGTTCGAGCTCCGGGCGATCGCGCACGCGACCTTGGCCAGCAACATGACCTTCAGGAGCTTGAAATCCTTGATCGCCGCGGTCTTGTCCGCGGACTCGTCGATCCAACTGAAGTTGACCCCGCCATACACCTGGCCCGAGCTCTCGTCCATTGACGCCGCCACCGGCGCCTCGATGGTCAACGCTCGCATCGGGATCGACTGACAGAGGCCCATGAACCGCGACTTCTCGGTGGCCCCGAGGAGCAGCCGGTTCAGGTACTCCGGCGGCACCAACCACCCCGCCGACTCCGGATCGGCTTCGCTGAGCGCCTTGTCGCGCACCAGCCGATCGTCGCTCGGGCTCAGGGCCACGGTCCTCAAAAATTCTCTCAGGCCCCGGAACCCGGAAACGCCCTTCTCGACCTCCTGGCCTTCCAGGAGCGTCTTGAACATCCCCTTCCGCGTCAGGCCCACGACGTCGTCGTCCCCGCGGTACTCCGGGTTGAAAAGTTGCGGCCCGCCCTTCGCCGGAATCCTACCGTCCAGGGCGTCTTTGACCCGACGCGCGACCAGCTCCTCGAACGCGGGCTTGGTCATCCTCATCCGGGCCGAGACCTTCTCCTCGACGAGGGCGTCGAACTCCTCCTTCGTGTAGCTTTTTTGCATAGCTTGAACTCCTACCTGTGGGAGTTTTGGGCTCGATTAAGGGCCGAGGACGATCCGGATCCGGACCGCCCTGGACGGGGAATGTCTCCAGCGCCCGCTCAGACCGTTGAGCGCTTCAACGCGTCGCTCTCCGCGGCCATCCTTTGGGCAACCTGCCACTCGCCCCGAAGACGTGATCAACATAAACCTCCTCGCCGTCGTTGTCAAGAAAATCTCCGCCAGCCGTCGTCTATGTCACGCCCCGAAATCCCCGAACTGACAACCCTGACCCGGACCCTGGGCCTCGCCTCGTCCCGCTTCACGCCCACGCAGGCCCCGGCCGCGGCGTTGGCCAGGTCGTCATGGCCGCCCGCATAATGCGTGACCAGGTCGCGGCCTCCGGCCCGGGCCCGGCGCTCGAGCTGCGTGAGCTGCGCCGCCAGCCGCTTCGAGTCCAGCAGCTCAACCGTCCCGTTCGCAACCAGCGGCAGAAACTCGACGTAGATCTCCGAGGCCGTGAGCTCCGAGCTCGAGACCCGGATCCCGTGGGCCTTGAACGCCTCCACGACCCACTCGCCGGCGTACTTGTCGGACTGCACGGTCTCAACCTTGAACGCCTTCAGCACGTCCGCGAACTCCGCGACGACCTCCGAGGGCTGGAAGGGCGGCCGCCGCTCGCGCAGCACGTCGAGGACCACCCGCCCGCTCTTTTCCGCGTGGGCGATCCCGAGCGTGAAAGAGTCGGCCCGGCCCCCGCTCGGGTCCACAAACGCGAAATAATTCACGCCCCGGATCCTCGGCAACTCGTGCCGCCCCGATATCATCACGGCCTCCACGAGCTCGTGAGAGATGAACGCTTCGATGTCCTCCCTCCACTCCGCCTCGTACTCCGCCCGGCCCGCCGCCGGATCCTCCTTGACCGCGAGGTCGATGAGCCGCTTGTCGATCGTCGGGTTCATGGCCATGGTCGACGCCTTCCAAATCAAAGGCCCGCCCTCCTTCCCGCTGTGCGCCCGGAACTGCTCCCACAAAACCCCGCTCCGGCTGTAGGGCGTCGAGATCCCCAAAAGCAGAGAGTCCGGAATCGTCAGCAACGCCGGCCGCACCGCCGCCAGGATCTCTTTGTCCGGATTCGCCGACTCCTCCGACCGCCAGAACGCCAGCTCCTCCAAAATCGCCGCCAGAACCGTGAAGCCCCGGACGCTCCGGAAGTTCGACGTCTTCACCGCGATTGTGACCCCGTTCGTCAGCTGGACCTCTTCCTGCAGGACGTTCTTGACCAGCCTCCGGAAGTGCGGACTCGCCTCGAGCATCCCCGTCACGTAGCCTTTGATGATCCGCGCCTGGTACCGGTCGACCGCCAGGATGAAGATCCAGCCCGTCTCCCCCCGCTTCAAAACCTTCGCCCAGTCCTTGAACGTCCCCAAGAACACGGCCAGCAGCGCCGCAACCGTCGACTTCCCGCTCCGCCTCCCGCAGATCACGAATGACTCCCGCGAACGCTCCGACGGCGCCGCCTCGAGCCCCGTGCATGCGCGGAGGACGTCCAGATCCCCCTGGTCAACGATCGGCAGCCCAAAGAGCGCCCGGAGATAGACCTCCCAAGCCCGCCACGTCCCCGGATCCCTGAACACAGGCTTGAAAAACCGCGGATCCTCGAGCGCCTCGATGATCGTCACTTCTTCCCCTCTTTTTCGACGATCTCGTACGGTGTCAAGACCTCGTCAACCTTGCGCCTGTCCGACCCCAGGGCGACCAGGTCAAGCCGCAGCGAATTGGCGAAGGCCAGGTACGCCTGGACGAGAACGGGCTGCAGCTCGCCCTTATCCGTGAAGAGGCCGTGCTCTTTAAGCCACTCCTCCGTCACCCTCAGAACGCAGAGCTTCGACAAGGCGCGGTCAATCAAGATCCCCTGGGCCACGGTGAGGTCTGTCTCGAGCGGTCCCAGGTCCCTGATCAGGCCGGCCCTGGTCTCCGTGAGATAGGCCCGGAGATAGGACCGACGCTCGGGCAGAACGCCGCTCTTGACCATGAGGCTCCAAGCCCCATGCTGAGGGGGTCGTCCGGCCTTCGATTTCCGCTTGGTTTCCGTCAATTTATAACCTGTTTAATGCCAATAACTTACGATTAACGACCATTCCCAAGAGGACAGGAAAAGGACAGCCCGTCCAAGTCTCTCGGGGAAAACAACGGACTCCCCCTCCGATGCTTGGCCCCGTTTTCTGGTAGGATCGAGGGGACGGAAGGGCATAGACGAGACGGTCACTTTTCTCCCTTTTTTGGTATAGGGTATCCATGGGGTATCGATAGGGTATCGATAGGTCACAGGCTTTGCTTTGCTTTGCTTTGCTTTGATTGGCTTGGCTTCTTAAGGGTAACCGAAGATCTATGTTTAAGGCTCTATTCATGTTTGGGTGGGCCTTTTTTGGGATGAGAGGGTTGAGTCCAGCCCTTGATTTTTTCGGGGTGGATGATGAGGCCTTCCGGCCAGGCGCTCCCCCATCTCGGACCGTACCGGAGATCGAAGGCGCGGACCAGGGGGTTATCGAGCCCGATCTGCATCAGGTCTTTCTGGATTCCTTTGATGGTCGTCGGAGCTGGAATGTTCGGCCATTGATCCTCGGCGAATTCTACGATCCAGATCAGCGTCCCATTCTGCATGATCCTCCCGTCCTTGATGAACTCCGGGATGAGTCTATTGACCTCTTCGATCGGGACCATGCTTTCAAAGGCCATGACTTCGGGCGTTGTGTCCAAAAAGCCGGCCAGGTTCGTGAGGGGAGTTACGTTCATCCAATCGTAGAGGAGCGCGCCAAAAGGCCCATGCTTCCGGTTCGCCGCCTTCGTGTAGAAGTTACAGCGTTTGATCCGGTAATTCGCCATGGGTCCTCACCGCGTCCTTCTTTTGGTGACCGGCCGGCCGGCCGAGTCGTTTGTCCGGACCTGGGCCTCGAGCCGTTCATTGAGGGCCTTGAGGTCGACGCGGACACTATGGCCGACGTGGATGGCGGGGAGTGCGCCGCGGTGGATCAGCTTTCGCACACCCGACGACGACAGCCGGAGGAAGTCGGCCACCTCCTCGACTGTGCCCCACCGCCGCTCGGTCACTTTTCGCGTCCCTCAGCCCCTGCTCAAGCCTTGTCCTTCTCCAACCTGGCGACTTCCTCCTCTCCGAACAGCTTCACATTTTCCGCCCGGAGCTTGGTCTGGAGTTCTTCGTAGAGGTCCGGCGCCTCTCTCTTCGTGCAGTTGTCGCAGATCCAATACCTGGGCTCGTCCTTGCCGATCGGGGAGGCTTGAATCGAAAGGATGTCCGGCCGGTCATTAAGCCCGCAGCTGCCGCAGGTCTGGCGGGTCATGGTGGACGAGGTGATCCGCAGCACCAGGCGGTCCGGCCCGGTCAGTTCTTGGCGCGTGATCGTCGGGACCAAAAGCTCATTCATGACGTAACGGTGACCGATCTTTTTGATCACTTTTCTGTCTCCTTTGGCGGTTTGAATTTTTTGACATGGGCCGCATAAGCCAGGATGACGTCCAGGACGATCGCCCATTTTGAGTGCAGAAATCCCTCGAACAACACCTTGGGCATGAGCCCCACGGTGTCCTGGATCATCCTCTTTTCCTGGGCCGAAAGCTCTTTGATCGGCTCCGGATGGCTGTGCTGCAGCTGCTGGAAACGATCAAGGCCCGGATCGCGCAGGCGGAGCAGGGGAAAAAGCTGTTGTGATGGTAAACCCAGGGCTTTGCCCAGTGCCTCCGAGATGTCGACGCCGGGCGTCAGGCCGCCCTGCTCGATCAAACGCACGTACTGAGGACTGACTCCCGATCGACTCGCGAGGGCGAGCTGTGTGAGTCCGCAGCGTTTTCGAAATTTGGCGAGATTGTTTGACATTTTCTCATCTCCTGTGCTAATAGATTAGTAGCTCCATCATTCTTTGTCAAGCCCTTTTTCACGAAGTGCCCGGTTTCCGCCGTCAACTGTCCTGGCCCGGGCCGAGATCTCGCGTCCTGCGCGTTCCTGCGCGGCCGTTTTTTCACAGATCGGCGGAAGTCGTCGAAAAGGGGGGCCCGGGCTCGAGCTCGACGTCGGCGCCGGGGCGGCGATCGCCCGTCTGCGGGCCGCGGAGACGAGGAGACCAGGCCTTGAGCGGCGCCGGGGAACGGACGTAGAATGAGCGTAAAGACAGCAAGGAGGTATCGAAATGATCATCTGGATTTTTGTCGTGGCCGGAGGCCTCATCTTTTCGCTGGCCGGAATGTTCTTGATCTTCATCGCTAAACCGCCCACCGTGGATCTTGCGAGAGCGCGACAGACGCCTGCTGAGTGGGGGCGCGAAATGATGAAGGACGCACGCGAACGGTCGCTCTTGACTCCGGAACAAATCAAAGCGGCCAGTGAGGAGGAAGCGCGGAAGGAAGAGCAGAAACTGAAGTTCTCTGTCGCCGGGGTCGGCCTGCTTATCCTGGGGGCAATCGCGCAACTCGTCGGGACGGTCGCCCAGGCGATCATCCTGGCCAGCAGGGGATAGCCAAAAGCGCTGTCCGCTTTCTGTCCGCTTTTTCGTCCGTTTTGGGCAAAAAGGGGGTAATCCGGGTCACTTCGGGCAAGCCCATATTTTCAGCGCCTGGGCCCGTAAGTCGTTGATATTCTCGGCTCTCTCGGGGAGAAAAGAGTGGGGTGAGTGAGGGGATTTGAACCCCCAACATTCGGATCCACAGTCCGATGCTCTAACCAGGTTGAGCTACACTCACCGCCGTTTGAAGGGACACAATTGTCCCATCCTTGGGGGTTGTTGTCAATATTGGCCGCCGCTCCCTGCGGAATTCGTGGGACACGTACCAATTCGAGAGATTTGTTACGGAATTCGTGGGACACGTACCAATTCAAGAGAATTGTTACATGTCCCGGAATTCCCGCCCCGGAATTCCTGTCACGGAATTCCGCCCGAATTCCCCGTCAGCCCTTCTGGCCCTCGATGAGGTCGAGGACGTCTTCGGCGTCTCGCCATCTCTCGCGGACCTTGACGTGAAGGTCCAGATAGACCTTGGTCTCGAGGATGCCCTCGATTTCGCGGCGGGCCTCGGTGCCGATCATCTTGATGAGCTGGCCCTGGTGGCCGATGATGATGGCCCGGTGATTGTCCCGTTCGACGAAAATGGTGGCCCGGATATGGGTGAGCGGCCGCGTCTCCCCGGGCGTGTTCCAGTTGGCCTGCTCCTTCTTCTCGATGCTCTCGATGTAAACAGCCGTGACGAAAGGGAGTTCTTCCCTGACGTGGTTCAAGATCTTCTCCCGGATGATCTCGGCCAGGAGGAAGCGCTCGGACTGGTCGGAGATTTCCTCGTCCGAATAGAGCTTCTCTGCAAACGGCAGCGCATCGTAGATGAGCCGCTCGAGGACGTCGAGGTTGACGCCCTTGAGCGCCGAGATGGGGATGATCTCCTTGAAGGGCAGGAGGTCCTTGTAGTGTTCGATCATCGGCAGAATCTTGTCTTTTCTGACGACGTCGACTTTGTTGATGAGCAGGAAGACGGGCGTGTTGACCCGCTTGAGGGTTTCCAGCACGAACTCGTCTCCGTGGCCGAACTTCTCCGTGGCGTCGATGAGGAGGCAGACGAGGTTGGACGTTTCGAGGGCCGAATAGACGAAATTCATCATCCTTTTGTTGAGGGTATGGAGCGGCTTGTGGATCCCGGGGTTGTCGATGAAAACGATCTGGCCTTTTTCGGTCGTTTTGATGCCGAGGATGCTTATCCTGGTTGTCTGTGGCTTGTCGGAGACGATGGCGATCTTCTGGCCCAACATGGCGTTGAGCAGGGTGGACTTCCCCGTGTTGGGGCGTCCGACGAGGGCCACGTAACCCGTCTTGAAGAGCTTTTTCTCGACCTTCTCGACGGCCTTTTTCCGCGCCCGCTTGGCGGCCGGCGCTTTTTTCGGCGCGTCCGTGCCCGACGATGCGGCGGCGGCTTTTTTTCTCGGCATGGCTCCCCCTAAGCCTGTCTCAGGCTTTCCGGATCCTCAGTTTCTTGATTTTCTTCTGGTCGACCTCGAGGACTTCGATGGTCAGCCCCTTGACGGCGAGCGTTTCCCCCTTTTTGGGGAGCCGCCCCAGGCTGTTGCTGACGAGACCTCCGACCGTTATGAAGTCGTCATCGGCCAGCTCGACGTCGAAAAGCTCCTCGAGCTCCTCGACCTCGGTCAGCCCCGAAACCGTGTAATCGAGGGGCCCGTTCTCGACGATCTGGGCCTCCTCGGTGTCGTACTCGTCCTGGATCTCGCCGACGATCTCCTCCACGACGTCCTCCATGGTGACCAGGCCGGCCACACCGCCGTGCTCGTCGATGACCAGGGCCAGCTTCTGCTTCGCTTTCTGGAGTTCCTTGAGGAGGTCGGCGATAGGCATAGACTCCGGGACGAAGCTCACGGGCCGGACCAGCGCCTCGATGGGCTGGGCCTTGTGCTTCTCGTCGGCGTACTCGAGGATGTCCTTGGCCATGACGATGCCCTCGATGTTGTCGAGGCGGTCCTTGTAGACCGGGATGCGTGAGTATTTCTCGCGGATGATGAGGTCCTTGAGGTTGTCAATGGTGGCGTCCTTCCGGATGCAGACCATGGTCCCCCGAGGCGTCATGATCTCCCGGACGATGGTATCGCCGAACTCGACGACGCTCCGGAGGAGCTCGTCCTCTCCCTTCTCGATGATCCCTTCCTCCGTGGCCTCGTCGATGAAGGTCTCGATCTCCTCGTCGCTGGCCTCCCGCCCCTCCTCCCGTTCTTCCCGCTGCTCCTCCCGCGCGACGAGGTTCCGGGACAGGAGCAGGACGGGAGCGCCGAGCGCCCGGACGAGCGGAAAGGCGGGGAGGAAGACCTTCAGGATGGCCGGCTTCCCCAAGGCGTTGAGAACCCGGGGCAGATGGTCAAACACGACCGTATAAACGGCCAGGACCGCGAGGAAGAACCAGAGGGGCCAGAAACGGAGCCGCGGAAAGAGAGCGATCAGGTAAACCAGGAAGATGAGGAGCAGGACGTTTCGCAGGTATTCGACGACGGCGCGGATCTCGTCGAAGTCCCCGAGGACCTTGGCCCGGAATCTCTTTTCGCGGTCTTCGAGAAACCGGCTCAGCGAGATCTTGGAGAACGATCCCAGGCAGACGTGAAAGACGGAGAAGATGAGGGCGGCCAGAAAGCTCAAACCGAGGCCGACCCAGGTGAGCGTATCGGCCGTCATCTTGGATACAGCCCGTGCACCTTGCGTTCCTCCTCCTCGATCCCGGCGAAATGGTCGTAGCCGAGGAGGTGGAGGAACCCGTGGACCGCGAGAAGCTTGAGCTCCCGTTCGAGGCCGTGGCCCTTCTCGCGCCCCTGGCGCTCGGCCACGGGGACGGCGACGATGATATCGCCCAGAAAGAACCTTCCGTCGGGGCCCTTTTTCCCGACTGGAAAGCTGAGGACGTCGGTGGGCTTGTCCTTTTTCATGAACTTGCGGTTGAGCGTCCGGATGGCTGTCGTCCCGACGAAGGCCAGCGTTACGTCCGGGTCCGCCAGGCGGTAGCGGGCGATGAGGCCTTCGAGCAGGCGCTTAAACGCCCTGGTCCGGACCGGGTATTTTCTCTGGCGGTTGAGGATTTCGATCATTGTCCTTTTTCTGCGGCCGGGCGGGTTTCCGGGGCCTTTTGGTTTCGAATTCGAATCCGGGGTATTCGACCCGGGGATGGTAGATGGCGAAAAGGATGGTCAGAAAGGCGGAGGCGACGGTCCGCAAATCGCGCAACGAAAAGTCGCAATCGTCGAGCTGGCCGTCCTGGAGATAGGCGTTGAAAATATCCGTGATGACCCGCTTGAGGTTGTCCTTGGTCGAAGCGCGCAGGCTTCGCGAGGCGGCCTCGACGGAATCGGCCAGCATGACCAGGGCCCCCTCTTTCGTCCGCGGGGGCGGGCCCGGGTAACGGTAGCTCTCCTCGCCGATCTTCTGCTGATCGGGGTCGTAGGTCTGCTTGGCCTTGTTGTAGAAAAAGCGGACGAGGGAGTTGCCGTGGTGCTGTTCGATGATCTCCCGGAGCGCCTTGGGGAGCTTCAGCTTGCGGGCGATCTCGACCCCCTCCTTTACGTGGTTGATGATGACCAGGGTGCTCATGGCCGGGGTGAGGTCCTTGTGCAGGTCGAATTCCTTGGCCCTGTTTTCGATGAAATACTCGGGCATCTTGGTCTTGCCGATGTCGTGGTAGAGGGCGCCTGCCTTGACGAGCTGGGCGTCGAGCCCGAGCTCCTCGGCCGCCTTCTCCGCGAGGCTGGCCACGACGAGCGAATGGTGATAGGACCCCGGGGCTTCCTGGGACATCTGGCGGAAGACGGGAAGCTCGGAGTTCGTCAGTTCGAGGAGCTTGGAGGCCGTGATGAATCCGAAGGCCGCTTCGACCGTCGGCAGGAGGAGGAAGGCCAGCGCCGCGCTCACGCCGCCCCCGAGAAGGCCCATGAACACCTCCGCCGAGAAGGGGCCCCATCCGTTGTGCCTCTCGATGAGGTGGATGATCAGGATGACGGCGGCGTTGACCGGCGGGACGAGAAAGAAGCCCGCCCGGAGGGTCGCCGCCCTCTGACGCTTCCTGAAGCGCCTGACGCCGACGATCGCGGCCAGGCTGCCGACGAAACAGAACAGCATGATGTCGTAGTTGCCCCCCATCATGTAGCCGACCGTCAGGGCGTTCAGGATGGAGAAGCCCAAGGCCAGCTGGTCGCCGAGGAGATAGACGAAGATCAGGGCGCCCACCTGGAACGGGATGGCGAAGTGGTAGGTTTCGATCCGGGCGAAGGCATTCGAGCTGATCGAACTGCTGACCATCCCGGCGAGGAGGAGGGAGATCTTGTATAAGGCCAGGCTGCCGATCAGGAAAATGCCGGCCATCCGCAGGCTTTTTTCCGCCGGGGCCGGCTTCTGGACCGAATTGAGATAGAGCCACAAGGCCAGGAAGAGAAGCGTGAAAAGCAGGAAGCTCCCGGCGAAATCGGGGAGCCAGTTGGCTTTCCCCTGGAGCCTCTGGTTGTAAAGACCCAGGATCCGCACCGCCTCGGCCCCGGCTTCGTCTCCCTTGCGGACGATGACCCGGCCTTTCTTGATGGTATTGGTCACCGTCGCAATGCGGGCCCGGGCCAGGGACTTCCGGCTCTCGGTCTCGATCCCGTTGTAGGTGATATTGGGCGTCAGGAAGGTCTGGGCCAGGCTCGTCAGCAGGACCTTGGTCCGCTGGGGGAGATCGATCTTACCCAGTTCGGCGCCGAACCGTTCCTCGCTCTCCTTGAGGTCCAGGAGCTCGCCGACCTTCACCGGCTTTTCCCCGTCTTGGAGGGTGAGGAGCGTCAGGCCATGGTCCTGTTCGCCGTGGATGAAGAGATTCTTGGAGAGGATGATCCCCTGGCTGAATATTTTGGCCGCGATGCCGACGAGGCTGTCTTCGATCTCCTTGGGGAATTTCAGCTTGACCAGGGCCGCGACGTCCTGGGGGTCCAGGTCGATTCCCAAAAGGTCCAGGTAAGACGTCCTCAGCTCGTCGATTTTCAGCCCCGCGGGGTTTTTCTGGACCCAGGCCCAGCCCATGACAAACAGGCGGTGGATCTTCTCTTCCGTATTGGCGAAGACGTTGGGGTCATACGTGTAGACGGGCGGGATGGAGTTCTCGGCCTCGGCCTTGAGCCTGCTCGTGGCCTCAGCGTCCTGAAGGGTCAGGTCGAAGGGCGCGACGATATCGACAGGCGCGATCACCCCGAGCGCGATGGTGGGGAGCTTCTGGGCGGGAACGGAGAAAAGGAAAAGGGAAACGACCGTGACGACCAGAAAACCAAAGGTCCAGGGGCTTTTGATCAGCCGCTGGGCCCTGGAAAGCTTCCGCTCTTCTTCGGCCGGCTCGACGGGGACCTTCCTGGGGTGGATTTCGGCCCCTCTAAAGAGCTTGATCTTGTCGAAGAATATCTGGCTCATCGGCGTCTCAAGCGGGCTTGACCTCGGCCTTCTGGTAGGCCTTGATGATCTTCTGGACCAGGGGATGGCGGACGACGTCCCGGTCGCTGAAGTAACAGAAGCCGATCTCCTTGATGTTGGACAAGATCTTGATGGCCTGCAGGACGCCGGACCTCCTGGGCTCGGGGAGGTCGATTTGGGTGATGTCCGCCGTGATGATCAGCTTGGAGTCGAAACCCGTCCGTGTCAGGATCATCTTCATCTGCTCGCGCGTCGTGTTTTGGGCCTCGTCGAGGATGACGAACGCGCTGTTCAGAGTGCGCCCGCGCATGAACGCCAGCGGGGCGATTTCGATGATCCCTTTTTCGATCAGGCGGGTGGCCTGGTCGAATTGGGACAGGTCGAACAGGGCGTCATAGAGCGGCCTGAGGTAGGGGTTGATCTTCTGGGTCAGGTCGCCCGGCAGGAAGCCGAGCTTCTCCCCGGCCTCGACGGCCGGCCGGGTCAGGATGATCCGGGTGACCACCTTGTTCTGGAGGAATGTCAGGGCCATGGCCATGGCCAGGTACGTCTTGCCCGTGCCCGCGGGGCCGATCCCGAAGACCAGGTCGTAGTTCTTGATGGCCTGGATATAGGCCTTCTGGTTGAGGCTCTTCGGCGTGACCGACTTCCGGGACAGGTTCAGGGGCTCCGAGGGCGCATAGCCCTCCAGGGCCGAGGCCGTCCCTTCCTCGAGGAGGTCGAGGGCGATGAGCAGGTCCTCCTCCTTCAGGTGGTAGCCCTTTCCGGCAAGCTCGCAGACTTTCTCGAAATAGTGCCTGGCGAACTCGACTCTTTTCAAGTCCCCGTCGATGATGATCTGGTCGCCCCGGACCCCCAGGCTGACGCCCAGGCGGCCTTCGAGCTTCCTGAGGTTTTTGTCGAGAACGCCCGAAAAGACGGAGCCGGGCGTTCCGGGATGGGTTATTTTTTCCATGGGACTTATCGCGGGGGAGGGGGGTCTTCGATTTCGGGCATGACCAACGGGATAATAAACACTAATCGGTCTCCTTTGTCAAGCCGCCGGCAAGGGCGTCAATCCCCTTGGCGGGATTCCACGGACGCGAGTCGCTGGATTCCAGCGAACGGGGTTGAAAAAAAAGCGCGTCTGGTATATAAAACACTGTCGGCCGCCGGGCCGGGCCGGCCTTCCCGGGGGCCGGAGGAGGCAACATGGACAAGGAATTCACGACCGTTTCCATCCCGACCTCCCTGCACAAGAAAATCGAAGAAGCCATCAAGGGGACGGAGATCGGCTCCGTCTCGAGCTACGTGACCAAGGTTCTCCGCGAGAGCCTCTCCAAAGAAGAGCCCGCGGCCCAGGTTTTCAGCAAGGAAGAGGAGGAGAAAGTCAAGGAGAGACTGAAGGCCCTGGGATATATCGATTGATACGGGGTCAGGTTTACTTTCTCCCGATCTTAAGTCAGATCCAGGGCAATTCCCGATATACCTTGCCAAACGCGGGAGAAAGTAGACCTAACCCCGTCTTTATGCCATCTTTATGGAGGAGATAATGATCCAGCCCCATGGCGGCAAGCTCGTCGATAGGGTCCTCAAAGGCCAGGAGAAGGACGACCTCCTGGCCCGGGCCCGGAACCTCCGCGGCCTGACCGTGGATTCCGAACTCGTCTCGGACGTGGAGAATATCGCCACGGGTGTATACAGCCCCCTCGAGGGGTTCATGGGATCGGGGGATTTCCGGAGCGTCCTCAACGGGATGCGCCTCCTGAACGACATCCCCTGGACCATTCCCATCGTCCTCGACGCCGACCGGGACACGGCGGGCGGACTGAAAACGGGCGAGGAAATCCTCCTCAAGGCCGGGGACGGCCGGCCCATCGCCGTCATGCGCCTTGACGAAAAATATGGCTTCGACAAGGTGGAAGCGGCGGAAAAGGTCTTCGGGACGAGCGACCCGGCCCACCCCGGGGTGGCCAGAGTCATGGGCATGAAGGATGTCCTGCTGGCCGGTCCCGTGGACCTCATCGAGGCCGCCGCGACGCCTTTCGACCGGTGGAAGCTCAGCCCGAAGGAAACCCGGGTCCTCTTCCGGGAAAAAGGCTGGCGGACGGCGGTCGGTTTCCAGACCAGGAACACTCCCCACATCGGCCACGAGTACGTCCAGAAGGCGGCCCTGACCTTCACGGACGGCATTTTCATCAACCCCGTCATCGGCCGGAAAAAAAAGGGGGATTTCAAGGACGAGGTCATCCTGGCCTCCTACGAAGAGCTCATCCGCCATTATTACCTCAAGGAACGGGCGGTCATGGCCATCCTCCAGATGGAGATGCGCTATGCCGGCCCGCGGGAGGCCATCCACCACGCCATCATTCGCAAAAATTTCGGCTGCACGCATATCATCATCGGGCGCGACCACGCCGGGGTCGGGGATTATTATCACCCTTACGCCGCCCAGGACATTTTCGAGGAATTCCCGGACCTGGGTATCGTCCCCCTGTTCTTCAGGTCCTTTTACTTCTGCAAGAGGTGCGGCTCGGTGGTCAACGAGAAGATCTGCCCCCATCCGGCGTCTGAACAGATCCAGTTCAGCGGCACGAAGATCCGGGACATGCTGGTCCGGGGGGACATCCCGCCCATGGAGCTCATGAGGCCGGAGGTGGCCAAGGTCATCATGCAGTTCAAGGAGCCCTTCAACGCCTAGGCGGGGCCATGGTGAGGTCGTGAGATGAACGAGAGAAAAGTCCTGATCCTCGGCCTGGATTGCGCGCCGGGCCAGATCGTATTCGACCGCAGCGGCGAGCTTCCCGTCCTCAGGGGCCTTATCGGCCGGGGGATTTCGGGAAACCTCAGAAGCTCCGACCCCCCCATCACCATCCCCGCCTGGATGGTCATGGCGACGGGAATGGACCCCGGCCGGCTCGGCCTCTATGGATTCCGCCACCGCAAGGGGTATTCGTATAACGAGATGTGGATCGCCAATTCCCGCGCCGTCAGGGAGAAGAAGCTCTGGGATTACGTCGGGGAGCAGGGCGGCCGGAGCACCCTCGTCAGCGTCCCTCCGAGCTACCCGGTTTATCCCGTCGCCGGGAACATGATTTCCTGTTTCATCACGCCGCCCGGAGCGGGGAAAGAGTATACGTATCCGGCGACGCTCAAAAACGAAATCGAGGAGCGGTTCGGGCCCTATATCTTCGATGTCGTCTTCCGGACGGAGGACCGCGATCAGATCCTCCGGGAGATCTTCGCGATGACCGAGAAAAGGTTCGAGGTCATGGAGTGGCTCATCGCCGAGAAGCCCTGGAACCTTTTCATGTTCGTCGAGATCGGGGTCGACCGCGTCCACCACGCCTTCTGGAAATACATGGACCCGGCCCATCACCTGTATGAACCCGGGAACAAGTACCAGAACGCGATCATCGATTACTATAAGTTCCTGGACGGAAAGCTCGGGCGCCTCATCGCCCGGGCCGGCGAGGACACCGTGGTCCTGGCCGTCTCGGACCACGGCGCGAAAAGGATGAAAGGCGCTTTTTGCATCAACGAATGGCTCATCGAGCAGGGGGACCTGGTCGTCAAGGAGCGGCCGGCCAAGCCGACGAGCCTGGACGACCTGCCGATCGACTGGGCGCGGACGAAAGCCTGGGCCTGGGGAGGATATTACGCCAGGATTTTCCTCAACGTCGAGGGGCGCGAACCCCAGGGCATCATCCCCGCCGAGGACTACGAAAAGGAACGGGACGCGCTCGCCGAGCGGCTCCTCGGGATCCGCGGACCGAACGGGGAACCCTGGAAGACGAGAGTCATCAAGCCCCAGGAATATTACGAGGAACTCGAGGGGGAATACCCGGACCTCATGGTCTATCTCGACGACCTGTACTGGCGGTCGGCCGGGACCCTGGGTTACGGTTCCAAGTACCTCCCCGAGAACGACACCGGGCCGGACGACGCGGTCCACGCCCAGCAGGGGATCTTCATCCTGGCCGACCCGAGGGCCGGGGTGAAAAAGACCCTGAACGCCGATATTCTCGATATCGCCCCCACGGTGCTGGACATCATGGGGATCCCCGTTCCGGACGGAATGAAGGGGCGGATCATCCCCCGACGCTGAAGCCCGGGCGGAGGCCCGGAAGAAAACCGAACACACCGAAAAGGAGCTCGATAAAATGTGCCAAGAACAGACCGGATTCACCCTCTGGTTCACGGGGCTGCCGTGTTCCGGAAAGTCGGCCGTGGCCGACCGTGTCGCCGCGATCCTCAAGGACCGCGGGCTTCGCGTTGAGCGGCTGGACGGGGACATCGTCCGCCGGGAGCTGACGCGGGACCTCGGTTTCTCGAAGAAGGATCGCGACGAGAATATCCGGCGGGTTACCTTCGTGACCAAGCTCCTGTCGCGGAACGGCGTGGCCGTGCTGACCTCGTTCATTTCGCCCTATAGGGAAATGCGGGACCATGCCCGTCAGGAGGCCACCAACTTCCTCGAGGTTTACGCCAAGTGCCCGGTCGACGTCTGCATGCAGAGGGACGTCAAGGGGATGTACCAGAAAGCCATCCGGGGCGAGATCAAGGAGTTCACCGGGGTTTCGGACCCGTACGAGGAACCCCTCAACCCGGAGATCGTTCTCGAAACCGACAAGGAAACGCTGGAGCAGAGCGTCGACAAGGTCCTGGCCAAACTCGGCGAACTCGGATATATTTAAGGGCGGAAAAGCGACCTATGGCGACCTATCTCGTGACGGGCGGGGCGGGCTTTATCGGCTCGCATATCGCCGAAGTCCTGGTCGAACGCGGGCATGCCGTCAGGGTGCTCGATAACCTCACGACCGGCAAAAGAGAGAATATGGCCGCGTTCGCCGGCCGGGTGGAGTTTATCAAGGGAGACATCCGCGACGTCGAGACGTGCTCGAAGGCCGTCCATGGCGTAGATCACGTTCTCCACGGAGCAGCCATCGCGTCCGTCCCCGGCTCGATCGCGGACCCCCTGCTGACAAACGCCGTGAACGTCACGGGGACACTCAATCTGCTGCTGGCCGCCCGGGACGCCGGGGTCCGGAGCTTCGTGCTGGCATCCTCGTCCGCTGTCTACGGGGACGATCCCACCCTCCCCAAGGAAGAGGGCGTCATGGGCCGGCTCCTGTCGCCCTACGCCGTCAGCAAGCTCGTGGGCGAGAAATACGCTCAAACTCTTCATGCCCTCTATGGGATAAAGGCCGTTTCCCTCAGATACTTCAATGTTTTCGGACCGCGTCAGGACCCTTCCTCCCAGTACGCGGCCGTTATCCCGCTGTTCATCACAAAAATCCTCGAAGGGGAGCGCCCCGTGATCTACGGGGACGGGGAACAATCCCGGGATTTCATTTTCGTGGAGAACGTCGTCCAGGCCAACCTCATGGCGGCCGAGTCCGGCGCCGCGGGGGGGGAATCCATCAACATCGCCTGCGGCGAGGGGATGACGGTCAATGGGCTTCTCGCGGCCGTGAACGAAGTCCTGGGCACAAAGGCTGAGGCCGTCTATGCCGCGGCGAGGCCCGGGGACATCAAACATTCGATTGCCGACGTCCGGAAGGCCCGGCGCCTCATAAATTTTCAACCCGGCGTTTCTTTTATGGACGGACTCAGGAAAACCATCGCCTGGTACAAGGAAAGGAGTTGAAATCATGAACACCGAAGCCTTGAAGCTGCTCAAGAAAATCGAGACAAAAAAAGCCCGCATCGGGGTCATAGGCCTTGGCTACGTCGGCCTTCCTCTCGTCAAGACTTTTCTCCAGAAGGGGTTCGCCGTCACCGGGTTCGACATCGACCGGAGGAAGGTCGACATGCTCAACCGCGGGAAGAGCTACATCCGGCACATCTCCGCCGCCGAGCTCAAGGACTTTCTGGGCCGGAAAAAATTTGGGGCCACGGATGATTTCCGGCGGCTCCGCGACGTGGACGCGATCCTCATTTGCGTCCCGACGCCCCTGGACGGCCACATGAACCCCGACCTCTCGTATGTCCTCAATACGACGGTCACCGTCGCCAAGCACGTCCGCCGCGGCCAGATTGTGATCCTCGAAAGCACGACGTATCCGGGGACCACGGACGAGGAGATGCTGCCCATTCTCGAGGCCGGCGGGCTCAAGGGCGGCCGGGATTTCTTCCTGGCCTTTTCGCCGGAACGCGAGGACCCCGGCAATAAGAATTTCTCGACGGCCACGACACCCAAGGTCGTGGGCGGCCTGACGCCCGACTGCCTCCGGGTGGCCAAGGCCCTTTACGACCAGATCATCGTCAAGACCGTCCCCGTCTCGTCCACCAAGGCGGCGGAGTCGACCAAGCTGCTGGAAAACATCTTCCGCTCCGTCAATATCGCCCTGGTCAATGAGCTCAAGATGATCTTCGAACGGATGGGCATCGACGTCTGGGAAGTCATCCGGGCCGCATCCTCCAAGCCCTTCGGTTTCATGCCCTTCTATCCCGGGCCCGGCCTCGGCGGGCACTGCATCCCAATCGACCCGTTCTACCTGACCTGGAAGGCCAAGGAGGTCGATTACCAGACGAAATTCATCGAACTTGCCGGCGAGATCAACACCTTCATGCCTTATTACGTCATGGAAAAAACCGTGGCCGCCCTGAACGACCGTGGGAAATCCGTCAAGAACGCCAAGATCCTCGTCCTCGGCCTCGCCTATAAGAGGGACATCGACGACTCGCGCGAGTCACCGTCTCTCAAGATCATCAGCCTTTTCCAAGCGAAGGGGGCCAGGGTTTCCTATAACGACCCGTTTATCCCGCGCGCGGCCGGACACCGCGAATATCCCCATCTGGACCTCAAGTCGATTCCCTTGACCGCCGCTCGCCTCAAGAAGATGGACGCCGTGATCATCGCCACCGACCATTCCGCCTATGATTACGGTTGGATCGTCAAGCACGCGCCGCTCGTCGTCGATACGCGGAACGCCGTCAAGAAAATACGCAGGAACGTCGTCAAAGCCTAACCCGGCCCCGCCCCGCCTCAGCCACTCGATTCGTCGGAAGGCTTATTCTTCAAGCGGCGACATTGGCCGCCTGAAAGACCCCGTTGCGGAGGGGGGACCCATCGGGTATTTCGATGGGGGGAACCGACGAAACTGGTTCCCGGGGTGCGGGGGATAAGGGCGGCCAATGTCGCCGTATGAAGGTAAAGATCAATACCAAAATCTGTGTGGCAATGAAGAGACGTGCGCTGCTTTAGCAGATCCGCGGCAGGAGCTCGGAGGTCAGCGGCTCGAGGAGCCTGAGCCCTCCCGAGACGGTCCGGAGCAGAAGTTCTCCCGGCTTCCCAACTTCGTCCTGGACTTCCCCGATGATAGCCGCCCTCTTCCCCAGGGGGTGTTCCCGGATCCGGCTGAGAAATCCTGCGGCACGCCGCGCGGGCGCGATGACAACGGCTTTCCCCTCGCAAGCCATGAACAGCGGGTCGATGCCCAGGATTTCGCTCGCCCCGCGCACGGCCCTCGACAAGGGGATCCGGGATTCGTCGATGAGGACGGCGTGGGGGAGGCGCTCGGCGAGCTCGGCCAGGACCGTGGCCAAGCCGCCGCGGGTAATGTCTCTCATCCAGAGCGCCCCTCTTTTCCATAACGGCAGGAGAAAGAGAAGGGGCGCGCAGTCGCTCCGGGCCTTCGACCTCAACCCGAAATCCCCGCGGGCCACGAGAACGGCCAGACTGTGGTCGCCGAGCGCGCCGGTCAGGATGACCTTATCGCCCGGACGGATCTTGCCCGGCGCCGGCCGGCCGATGGATGCGCCGAGGCCGGCCGTATTGATGTAGATCTTGTCGCCCTGGCCCTGGCGGACGACCTTGGTATCCCCGGTCACGACCCGGACGCCCGCTTTCCGGGCCGCCCGCCCGATAGACGACAGGATTTTCTCCAGGACGCCGCCGTCGAGCCCCTCCTCCAGAATGAGCGCAAGCGAGAGATAGCGGGGGACGGCGCCGGAGACGACGAGGTCGTTGACGGTCCCGTTGACGGCGAGCGCGCCGATGTCACCGCCGGGGAAAAAAAGAGGGTCGACGACGTAGCTGTCCGTCGTGAAGGCCAGGCCCTCCGGAAGGAGGCCGGAATCGGAGAGCTCGCCGAGGATGGGATTCTTGAAGGACGGAAGGATCTGGCCGGCGATGAAATCGCGCATGAGGCGGCCGCCGCTCCCGAGCTCGAGGCTGATCTTTTTCACGCGTCCCCCTTCTTGCCGCGGCCATATTTGTAGTGAATCAGGCAGGCGCCCTCATAGGACACCATGCAAGGGCCCAGCGGTGACTCGGGGGTGCACTTCGAAGCGAAAAGCCGGCAACCGTCCGGGCGGATGGCCGCCCTCAGGACTTCGCCGCAGCGGCAGCCCGGCAGGTCGCCCCCGGACTCCGGTATCCGGAGCCGGAATTTCCGCCCGGCATCGAAGGCCAGGTATTTTTTCCGGAATTTCAATCCGCTTCCCGGGATCGTGCCCAGGCCCCTCCAGGTCGCGTCATAGGGCTCGAAGACCTCGTCCATAAGCTTCCTGGCGACGGGATTCCCGTCCGGCCTGACCGCCCGTGAGTATTCCAGGGCTACGCGCGGTTTCCCCTCGGCGAGCTGGGCGAGGACCGACCGGACGGCCAGCAGGATGTCTCCTGGCTCGAAGCCGGCTACGGCCCCCGGGATCCCGTATTCCTCAGCGATGAACGCGTAAGGACGAAGGCCGATGATGGCGCTGACATGGCCGGGGTAGAGGAAACCGGCGATCGCGATATTCCCGGATTGAAGAAGTGCCCTGAGGGCGGGCGGGATGAGCCAAAGGGCCCGGAGCACCGAAAAATTCGAGAGACCCGCCTCCTCGGCCTCCTGCACGGTCACGGCGATGGCCGGGATGGTCGTCTCGAATCCGGCCCCGAAAAAGACCGTTTCGCGCTCCGGGCTCCGGCGGGCCTCTTCCAGAGCTTCCCCCGGGGAATAGACGATCCTGAGCCGCGAATTCCGGGCCGGAACTCCCGCCTGGAGGGCGCCTTTTGACGTGGGCACACGGGTCATATCCCCAAATGTCGCCAGCGTGAGGCCTTCCCTTTGCGTCAGCAGGGCCAGGGCCGCCTCATGGACTCCGTTCGGCGTGATGCAGACGGGGCACCCCGGCCCCGAAATCATCTCCACGCCGGCCCCGGCCAGCAGAGGCGTCAGGCCATGCTTGAATAAGGACATGGTATGCGTTCCGCAAACTTCCATGACCCGGACGGGGGAGGGGAGGGCACGGGCCAGCCCGGAAATATCCCTGAGGAGCCCGGCGACGGCTTTTTGGTTTCTGAGCTCTTTCATCGATGGCACGGTCGGCGCGGCGGTCAGGCGTCCCGGTCGACGGGCGGGGGAGCGCTCCGTCAGGCGGCTTTGGCCATCTCCCGGAAAAGGCGGAGGGTCTTGCGGGCCTCCTTCTTGTCCATCAGGGAGATGGCGAACCCCGCGTGGACGATCACCCAATCGCCGACCCTGGCCTGCGGGAGGAGGGAGAAATTCGTCCTCACTTCGGTCCCCGCATAGTCGACGAGGCCCAGGTTCGGCTTTTCGAGCCGAGTGATCTTTGCGGGAACCGCCAGACACATCGTACGCTCGCTTCGTGCACTAATGTACCAGAACGCACGCGGCCGGTCCAGACCCGCTTCCGGCGCGTGTATTTCGCGGGCGCCCCATGATATAATGGTCAGCCATGTGGGAAACCCTCGAGGGATACATCCAGCCCGGCACGGAGGAGGAACGCCTCGTCCGCGAGGTCGATCTCGACCGGCTCCCGCGCCACATCGCCGTCATCATGGACGGCAACGGCCGCTGGGCCCTGCAGAAGGGGCTTCCGCGGATCGAAGGCCACAGGGCCGGGTCGGAATCGGTCCGTGAGATCGCCGAGGCGAGCGCCCGGCTGGGCATCAAGGTCCTAACCCTCTACGCGTTCTCCAAGGAAAACTGGAAGCGACCTCGCCAGGAAGTCCTTCGGCTGTGGAGGCTCCTGCGGGAGTTCCTGAAAACGGAGGGCCGGGTTTTCAGGGAGAACGAACTCCGTCTGAGGGTCATCGGGGAGAGGTCCGGGATTCCGCGCCTGGCCCTGAAGGACCTCGAGCGGGTGGAGAAGGCCACGGCGGCCAACCGGCGAATGACCCTGATCCTCGCGCTGAATTACGGCGGACGGGCGGAAATCGTGTCCGCGGTCCGGCGGATCCTCAAAGGCGGCCGGACGCTTCCGCGGGACCTCGACGAGGACCGGTTCGCCGAGTTTCTCGACACGGCCGGCATCCCCGACCCGGACCTCCTCATCCGGACCAGCGGTGAGCTCAGAGTTTCGAATTTCCTCCTCTGGCAGATCGCCTATTCCGAGATCTGGATCACGCCGGTCCTCTGGCCGGATTTCCGGCGCAAGGACCTGTTCCGGGCCGTCGTCGATTTCCAGAAAAGGGACCGGCGGTTCGGGGACATTCATCCTGAAACGGGAGGGCAGGCTTGAGTGATGGGCCGGCCTGTTCCGCCAACAAACCGACGGAGACTGGTGAGCTGACATGAGCCTTCGGAAACGCATACCCACGGCGATCGTATTAATTGGCGTCCTCTTCGTGGTCTGCCAATACGCCCCCAAGATCGTCCTGTATATCTTCCAGCAGGCGTTCATCGTGGCCGCCCTGGTCGAGTTCTACAAGCTGGCCGAACGAAAGGGCCTGATGCCCCAGAAAGCCCTGGGCATCGGCCTGGCCCTGCTCGTGAGCCCGACCTTTTATTTCCCGTCCATCCCTCTGGAGGTGGCGCTCTACGCCGGACTGCTCGTTTCGGGCGTTTATTTCGTCGTGTACTTCAATGACCTCGAGAAGCTGCCCTTTTTTCCGGCCTCTTTCGCCATTACCATTCTCGGGACCATTTATCTCAGCTTTCCCCTCAACTTTCTCTACAAGATCCGCCTGGACTTCGGCCCGTTCACCCTGTACTTCCTCTTCTCCGTCATTTTCCTCGGGGACACGGCGGCCATGTTCGTCGGCAAGGCGTTCGGGAAGCACAAGATGACGCCGATCGCGAGCCCCAACAAAACCTGGGAGGGGAGCGCGGGAGGCATCCTGTTCGCCATCGGCGGGGCCGTCCTGGCCCAGCAGGTCCTCCTCCGGTCCGTCCCACTCTGGCGGGCCATCCTAACCGGGGTCCTCGTCCATGCCGTGGCCCAGGTGAGCGATCCCCTCGAGTCACTCTTCAAGCGGGCCGTCGGCGTCAAGGACTCGTCCAACGCCCTCCCCGGCCACGGCGGCTTTCTCGACCGCATCGACAGCCTGATCCTGGCCAGCCCCTTGTTCTATTTTATCGTCAAGTACCTCTGGAAATAAGGGCGAAGATTCATGGTCCGAACGGTCGCCATCCTGGGTTCCACGGGCTCCATCGGGACGAGCACCCTAGACGTCATCGACCGGATGGCGGGCCGGTTCGAAGTGACCGCCCTGGCTGCCGGCTCGAACGTGTCCCTGCTCGCCCGGCAGATCAAGAAGTACAAACCCGGAGTCGTTTCCGTAAGGAAGAAATCGGACGCGGAGGCGCTCCGGCCGCTCGCCCGGCGCCTGGGTTTCCGGCTCGTCTTCGGACCAGAGGGCGCGGACGAAGTGGCGGGCGAGGGGAAGGCGGACACCGTCGTTTCCGCCATCACGGGCATCGACGGCTTCAGGCCCACCCTGGCCGCGGTCCGGGCCGGCAAGCGCGTGGCGTTGGCCAACAAGGAATCCATCGTCGTCGGAGGGGCGCTCCTGCGCAAGGAGGCCCGCCGGTCGGGGGCCCGGATCATCCCCGTGGACAGCGAGCACAGCGGCGTCTTTCAGTGCTTGTCCGGCGTCAGGAAATCCCAGGTCCGGCGGGTCATCCTGACGGCCTCCGGGGGGCCCTTCTTCCGGACCCCGCTCCGGGACCTCAAGACCAGGTCTCTCGAAGAGGCCCTCCGTCATCCGACCTGGAAGATGGGCCGGAAAGTGACCGTCGACTCCGCGACCCTCATGAACAAGGGACTGGAGCTCATCGAGGCCCGCTGGCTCTTCGGCCTGGAGCCGGCCCGACTGGATGTCCTCATCCATCCCCAGTGCGCCGTCCACGCCCTTGTGGAAATGGAGGACGGCTCGGTCCTGGCTCAGATGAGCGCCGCGGACATGAGGATCCCGATCCAATACGCTTTGACATTCCCCGACCGCCGGGATTCCGGCCTGCCGCGTCTCGACCTGGCCGCCTTCGGGAGGCTCGAATTTCACGAGGTCGACGGGCGGCGTTACCCCCTCTTCCTTCTGGCCCGCCGGGCGCTCGAGGAGGGGGGGAGCTATCCCGTGGCTCTCAACGCGGCGAACGAAGCGGCCGTCGCCGCTTTTCTCGCGCGAAGAATCGCCTTCCCCGACATCCCCGGCGTCGTTCAGGCGGTCATGGAGGCGCACCGGGCCGCCCCCGCGGATTCCCTAGAGGGGATATTTGAAATCGACCGGGAGGCGCGGGCCGCGGCCGGCCGCCTTCTCAAGCAAAGGTAGGACTATGGCAACCATTTTCGGCACCCTGCTCGCATTCATCATCGTCTTCGGCATCCTCGTCTTCGTCCATGAATTCGGACACTTCTTCATGGCCAAGCTCGTCGGCATCCGCGTCGAGGTCTTCTCATTCGGCTACGGCAAGCGGCTCTTCGGCGTCCGGAAAGGGGAGACGGACTACCGGATCAGCCTCGTGCCCATGGGGGGCTACGTCAAGCTCCTTGGGGAGGGCATGTTCGAGCCCGGGCGTCCGGTCGCTCCCGACGATATGATGGCCAAGACCCGGGGGAAGAGACTGCTCGTCATGGCCATGGGCTCGGTCATGAACATCGTCTTGGCCGTCGTCCTCGTCGCCGTGATCAACGCCGTCGGCGTTCCGACACCGCTCTATTATGACGAGCGGCCGGTGATCGGCTGGGTGGACAAGGATTCTCCGGCCGCCCGGGCCGACCTCCGTATCGGCGACACCATCACCGCGATCAACGGCCGGCCGGTGAAGACCTGGAGCGACGTCGAGATCGCCGTGGGCTCGAGGCCGGACAAGATGATCCGGGTCGGGATGCTCCGGGAGGGCCAGGCCGCCACCGTCGAGCTCCGGACGGAGACCATCCCCAGGTTCTCGTTCGGATACGCCGGCTTCAGGGCGAGGACCCTGACCCAGGTCCAGGCGGCCATGTCGGGCTCACCGGCCGAGAAGGCGGGGCTCAAGCCCGGAGACATCATCCTGGCCATCGACGGCCAGCCGGTCTATTTCTATCAATTCATCCAGATCGTCGAGCGCAGCGCCGGGAAGGAGCTCCAGCTCAGCGTCGCGCGCGGCGGCGCGACCGTAACGATCCCCGTGACGCCCCGCCGGGAAGGGAACGTCGGCAAAATCGGCATCATCCAGAGTCCGGAGTCCGTGCTTAAGAAATACGGGGTCTTCGCGGCCATCTGGCAGAGCGTCCGCGAAAACCTGAAGAACACGTTCCTGGTCGTTCAGTTCCTGAGGGACCTGTTCACGGGCGAGGCGTCGACCAAACAGCTCGGCGGCCCGCTCGAGATCGCCAACTTCTCCTACGCCGCCCTCCGGATGGGCTGGCTGGCCATGATCAGCTGGATCGCCGTCATCAGCCTGCAGCTCGGCATCCTCAACCTCGTTCCCATCCCCGTTTTCGACGGCGGGCAGATCTTCGTGCTCGTCATCGAGGCCGTTTTCCGCCGCGATCTCAGCCCCAAGGCCCGGACCATCTGGATGCAGATCGGTTTCGTGATATTCGTCGTCCTCATCGTCTTCGTCATCCTCAACGATATCGTCAAGCGGCTGCCCCACGGGTGGGGCAGCCTGCTGCCTTTTTAGGCCGGGAGGCGCGCATGTTCGAACGCCGCGCGACGCGGCAGATCCGGGTCGGCGGAGTGGCCGTCGGCGGGGGGGCTCCCATCATCGTCCAGGCCATGACCAAGACGGACACCCGGGACGTGAAGGCCACGGCCTCCCAGGTCCGCCGCCTGGAGAAAGCGGGGGCGGAAATCGTCCGGCTGGCCATCCCCGACGGAGAGGCGGCCCGGGCCCTCGGCGAGATCAAGCGCCGGGCGCGGGTCCCCCTGATCGCGGACATCCATTTCGACCACCGCCTGGCCTTGGCCTCTCTCGGCGCGGGGGCCGACGGCCTGAGGATCAATCCCGGCAATATCGGCTCGAAGGACAAGGTGCGCGAGGTCGTCCGGGCGGCCGGCGAGCGCGGGGTGCCCATCCGGATCGGTGTCAATTCGGGCTCCCTCGAAAAAGACCTGCTGGCCAAGTACGGGGGCGTGACGGCGGAAGCCATGGTGGAGAGCGCCTTGCGGCACGTCCGCATCCTCGAGGACTGCGGCTTCGGCCTGATCAAGATCTCGCTCAAGGCCTCCGACATCGGGAGAACGCTCGAAGCCTACAGGCTCCTGGCCGGGAAGGTCGACTATCCCTTCCATGCGGGCATAACGGAAGCGGGCCGGCTGTTCTCGGGGAGCATCAAGTCGGCGGCCGGGCTGGCGCTCCTCCTGGCCGAGGGCCTGGCCGATACGGTCCGCGTCTCTCTGACGGCCACGCCGGAGAGGGAGGTTTTCGCCGCGTACCACATTCTCCGAAGCCTGGGGATCAGGACCCGGGGCGCCGATTTCGTATCCTGTCCGACCTGCGGCCGGACGGAGGTCGACCTGATGAGTATCGCCGCCCGGGTGGAGAAGGCCGTCCTGGGGCTTCGAACCCCTATGACCGTGGCCGTCATGGGCTGCACGGTCAACGGACCGGGCGAGGCCAGGGAGGCCGATATCGGCCTGGCCTGCGGCCGCGGGAGCGCCGTCATTTTCAAAAAAGGACGCCTGCTGAAGAAGGTCCGCGGCGAGGACATGGTCCGGGCCTTCATCGTGGAGGTGCGGAAACTGGCGCGCGAATTGGATGAAGGACGGTGAGAAAGCCATGAACCGGAAGATGAGCGCACGCGGGATCCCGGCGGGCACGCAGAGAAAATACGAGGATCTCAAAAAATCATTGAAAGGGATGGGCCGCGTCCTCGTGGCCTTTTCCGGGGGAGTGGACAGCAGCCTGCTCCTCAAGACGGCCCGCGACGTCCTTGGCCGGGGCGCTTACGCGGTGACCGCCGCGACGGAGGTCCATACGGCCGGGGAAACAAAAGAGGCGAAGGCGGTCGCGGCCGCGATCGGGGTTCCCCTGCGCGTCCTCCGGGCCAGTGTCCTCGGCCATCCGGCCTTCGCGGCCAATCCGCCGGACCGCTGTTATCACTGCAAGAATGCTTTATTTTCCCTCTTCCGGGAGATCGCCAGGGCGAAGGGGATTCCCTTCATCGTGGATGGGTCCAACGTCGACGACACGTCCGACTTTCGCCCCGGGCAGCGGGCCCTGCGCGAGCTCGGCGTGAGGTCGCCCCTGCGGGAGGCGGGCCTTGGGAAACAGGAAATCCGGGCGCTTTCGCGACGGCTGGGGCTGCCCACGGCGGACAGGCCGTCCTTGGCTTGCCTGGCCTCGCGTTTCCCCTACGGAACGAAGATCGGGCTGGAAAACCTCCGCCGGGTCGGGGCCGCCGAGGAGGTCCTGCGGAAGCTCGGATTTACCCAGGTCCGGGTCAGGCATCACGGCGCCATCGCCCGCCTCGAGATAGAACCCGGCCGGTTTCCGGCGTTCATGAAAAGGGACGTCCGGAAGCAAGCCGTCCGGGCCCTGAAAAAGCTGGGGTGGAAATACGTCGCGCTGGACCTCGACGGCTACCGGACCGGGAGCCTCAACGAAGTCCTCAATCCCCTTCGCGGGATTCCAGGGACGTCATCCATAGGCCGCCCTCGGGCAGCCTCTTGATGACTGCGGGGTTCAAGCCAAAAAGACCCCCCGACTGTAAGTCCGCGGAGCTTCAGAAAACGATTGCCGCGGGGCAAAAAAAGGGGGAAGGAGGACTCTCCGTCCTTCCTTCCCCCGTGTGCTCTAAGCAACCGTGAGCGACGCACGCAGGCCCGGGGCCTCGCGCTATTCGACCTTTTCGGTCTTCTTCTCTGTGATGATCCCGACGACCTCGACGCCCGAGCTCTTGATGATATCCAGGATGCGCTCCGCGAGGATCCCGAATTCGAGCTCCCCGTCCATCCGCAGATAGAGCTTCTTCTCGGAGACCGTCAGGAACGCCTCTTCCAGCCCGTTCTGCAGGTTTTCGAGGTTCACCTTGTCATGGTTGATGTACAGCTTGTACCCGCCCTTGTCCTGGGGGTTTGTGCTCCTCTGGATCGACAGCACGACCGGCGGGTTTTCGGGCACGTCGGTCGTGAACTGCGCGTTGGGGAGCCGGACATCGACGCCCTTCTGGACGAGGGGCGTGACGACCATGAAGATGATGAGCAGAACGAGAAGGACGTCACAAAGAGGGACGACGTTCGGTTCCGACTTGACGGGTTCTTTGCCGCCCTTGGATAGTGATGATCCCATGCTATGCCTCTCGTTCGTCCGGCGACTCGCAGGCCGGGACTTGAATTATTTGCACTCGGTGCTGCGGATGAAGAAGTCGACGACCTGGGACGTCGTGTTGGCCATCTCGACTTCGTAGACTTCGATCCGGGTATTCAGGGTGTTGAAGCACCAGAGAGCAATGATGGCGACGCCGATGCCGAACGCCGTGGTCACCAGGGCTTCGGAAATGCCGCCGGCTACCGCGCCGATGCCGCCCGAACCGGTCAGGGCCATGCCTCGGAACGCGTTGATGATGCCGGAGATCGTTCCGAACAGGCCGATGAAGGGAGCCGAGGTGGCGATAGTCGCCAGAACTGACAGGCCTCTCTTGAGCTCCTGTTCGTACATGCTGGCGGCTCTCTCGCAGCCTCTGGTCGCCGTTTCGACCTGCTGCTCGAGCGACAGGTGGGCTTCCTTGCCTTCCATAAACTCCTGGATGCCGGCGGCCGTCACGCGCGCCAGATGGCTGCCCCTGTTGTCCTTCTTCGAAGCGAGGGCCAGAGCGTCCCGGATGTTCCCGGCCTTCAGCAGTTCGGCCAGCTTGGGCGCCACTTCCTGGGACCTCTTCCGGGCCTTCTGAAAGGTCATCTGCCTCTCGATGAACAGATAAAGGGAAACGATCGACAGAGCGATCAGGATGATCGACACCGCCTTTGCTACGACTCCCATCTGCGTCCACATTTCCATCAGACCAAATTGCATGGGTTATACCTCCTTTTAGATATCAAAAGCCATTCTCTAGCTTTGTTACTTGAGCTGGAATCTGACGGTGACGGTGAAGATGACGGGCCGGGGACGGCCGTTGATGATCATCGGCTCGTAAACCCACTGCCGCACCGCGTCGACGGCCGCCTGGTCGAGCAGCGGAATCGACTTCAGGATCTTCACGGTCGCCACCCGCCCGTAGATGTCCGTCGTCGCCTCGATGATGACGACGCCTTCCACCCGCGCCTGCCGCGCG
>Ga0187886_1000562_pt1 | contig 42959 bp, 37 predicted proteins | sample June2016WEW_20_1_FD_133001 | JGI IMG/M metagenome (GOLD analysis project Ga0187886, IMG submission 133001) | Peatland microbial communities from SPRUCE experiment site at the Marcell Experimental Forest, Minnesota, USA - June2016WEW_20_150 | ecosystem: Environmental > Terrestrial > Soil >... | reverse complement strand
TTCAACAATCGGCAATGCGGTCAGCGAACCGCCGCCGAGTTTATCGGATAATTTTGCGCTGCGTTCGAGCAGTCTGCTGTGCAGATAAAAAACATCGCCCGGATACGCTTCTCGTCCCGGCGGCCGGCGAAGCAGAAGACTTAACTGGCGATACGCAATAGCATGTTTGCTTAAATCGTCATACACACATAAAGTATCCTTGTGCTTTTCATACATATAATATTCGGCCACTGTGCAGCCCGAGTAAGGCGCAATATATTGCATCGGGGCGCTGTCGCCTGCCGCGGCTGCGATTACAATCGTATATCCCATAGCGCCATTTTTCTTGAGGGTATCGACTATCTGGGCAATAGACGATTGTTTTTGCCCAATAGCCACATACACACAAATTACGTCTTTGCCTTTCTGATTTATTATAGCGTCAAGGGCAATGGCTGTTTTGCCGGTTTTACGGTCGCCGATAATAAGTTCTCGCTGTCCGCGGCCAATAGGAATCATCGAATCGATACACTTAAGTCCTGTCTGCAGCGGCTGATTGACCGGCTGACGATGTACTATGCCGGGCGCTTCCGATTCGAGAAGTCTGGTGGTTTTGGCTGTGATTTCAGGTCCGCCATCAACGGGCCTGCAAAGTGGATTGATTACCCTCCCAAGGAGTTCATCGCCTACCGGAATCGACATTAGCTTGCCGGTCGGACGTACATCCGAACCTTCTTTTATCTTTGTATAATCGCCGTAAACTATAGCGCCGATGGAGTCTTCCTCAAGATTAAACACCTCGCCGAAAACACCATTCTCAAACTCGAGAATTTCACCGGCCATTGCATCGTCAAGTCCATAGATGCGGGCGATTCCGTCGCCTACTTCCACAACCTGTCCGACTTTGGAGACATCCAGCTTGTTCTTATAGTTGCTTATTTGATTTTTAAGAATACCGCTTATTTCACTTACATCAAACTCCATGTATTCCCCTTTGCTTTGTTATTTCTTTGACTGTTAGCTGTAATCTGTTCCTGATGGAATTGTCTATTACTTTACTGCCGTGACGAATTATAATACCGCCTAAGATAGCCGGATTAACAACGACCTCAAGTCTGACCTGCCCATTTATCGCGGCAGCTATGCTGTCTTTAAGCCTTTCAACTTCTGCGGTTTCTATCGCCTTGGAAACTACAACTTTTACTCGATGCAGACCATGATGAGCTTCCCACAATTCAATATATTCTGCGATAATATTTGGAAGAAATCTCATTCGGTTATGTTCGATAGCTACCATCAGAAAATTCATCGTCAGCTCGTTTAATTTTCCTGAAAACACATCGCTTATCAGATGCTTCTTTTGTTCTTCGTGAAAAGACGGCGAAGCCATTAACGTTCCCAAATCTTTCGACTCAGCGGCAAGGCTTGCCAATATATCAAAATCGTTCTTTAAAACATCAATCAATTGAGCCTGCTCGGCAAGCTCATAAATCGCCTGTGCGTATATTTGTCCAAGCCGGACGGCTTTTTCATCAATATTCATGGGCTTTCCCGGATTTTTTACTTATTGAGTTCTGTTATCGCATCGCTGACAAGCCGTTTGTTGTCCTCATCAGAGATCGCCCGGCCGAGCACCTTTGTTCCTAATACAAGCATAATATCACCTGCTTGTTCCCATAGCCGGTCTTCTGCGGCAGCGCGGGCTTTTTCGATGTCCTGCGATGCCTGATGCCTCATTTCGGACACTTTCCGATGCGCAGCTTCAGTCAGTTCCTGTTCGTGTTTAAACGCCCTGTCAGTCGCTTCCTGAAGAATATGCGAACGCCGCTGCTCGATATCCTCGCGAATTTCCTGAGCCTCTTTGCGAGAATGTTCCGCGCTTTCTATCTGCGATCTTATGTGTTCTTCCCTGTCTTTGAGGGCTTTTAGCATCGGTTTCCATGCGAATTTACCCAGAACTATAAGCAATAACAAAAAAGCCACAACCGTCCATAGCGATTCGGCGAACGAACCGCTGAAAATACTCCCGCCTGACTCGGCAGATTGACCTCCAGCAGCCAACGCATCGGCACAAACACATAACGTTATTAATAATGGTTTAAACGTTTTCATTGTTGGTTAGGATTTTCTGTTTATCCGCGCAGCCAGAAAAGTACCAAAAAGCAAATCGCCAGCGCAAAAAATGTAACGCCTTCGATAAGTGCTGCCGCGATAAGCATTGTCGTAAATATTCGACCTTCCGCTTCAGGCTGACGGGCAATGGCATCGACCGCCTTGCTGCCTATCCAGCCGATACCGAATCCTGCGCCGATAATTATCAGACCGCAGCCTATTGCCGCCGCGGCTATCGCCCAGTTCGTTACAACTGCGCCGGCCTCGGCCAGCATAACTCCTGTCATACCAATCATTTTATTTCAAGCCTCCAAAAAAATTGTTTTTAATGTTCCGATGATACTGCAAAACTTATATAAAGAGTCGACAAAAACGCAAATATGTACGCCTGTATAAACGCCACAAGCAATTCCAGAAGTGACAGCGCTACTATGCTGAATATCGATATGCCTGCTACGAAATAGCTTTTAAAAACCATTATCAAGCCGATTAAAATAGCCAGCAGAATATGTCCCGCTATTATATTCGCAAAAAGACGTATTGCCAGCGTAAAAGGCCTTACGAACATGGTTACCACTTCAAGAAAATATATCATCGGCATAATCCACCATGGAACCTTCGGCGCAAGGTTTACCAAATAATGCCAAAGTCCCTGCCTTCTGACACCGGATATATGAGTCATAAAAAACGCCACTACCGCCATCGCACCGGTAATATAGATGTCCGCAGTAGCAGGTCCGCCGAATCGATTCACTTTTCCAGTTAGCAAATATATAATTTTTTCGCTCGGTACCATGCCAAGCAGATTAAGGGTCAGTACGAAAAAAAACATAGACCAGATAAACCCTATATATTTGTCAGTTTGGTCTCTCAGAAGCGGCCTGGCCATCTCTTCACGCAGAAACATGCACACTGACTCCACCAGGTTGCCTATTCCTCTGGGAATCATGCTTTTGGATTTTACAGCAATGGGTATGACTATCATTAAAAATAACATGGCGACGGAAACCATAAACATGTGATTGCTTATAATTACCTGCCATGACCCGACGGAAAATGTATACACAGGCGCCGGCCCTACCGGCTCGAGCGGATTGAACTCTGCCAAAATCGCAGCGTATAATTGCCCTGATAACAAAACTTTTTAACCTCCTGTTTCAGCTTTAGTTATCGTTATTTTCCGGCGTTTCTTAAAACAATTATTTTAACAATTCCTATAAAATAAGCAATGCCGTATTAAAAGAAGATTATAGCATACTTTTGCCCTGTTTCCGATGCATTAGGAGTGGTTTTTATCTTTTTTCTCCTGTGCCGTATTGTAGTTCTGCTCTATATATTTGAAACTTTCCGGCGATACTACACCGCCGGAGATTATCATTTTGAATCCTTCCTCGATGCTTATATCGGTATGGGCCGCCTCTTCAACAGGAACAAGCTCAAAAAATCCTGTTGTCGGGTTCGGCGATGTAGGTATAAATATTTTACAGTACTTTTTCCCTTCAGAATCGGTAATAAATCCGGTCAAAAACCCGATTGCCTTCAATCCCGGTCTTGGGAACTCCACTAAGACAACCGATTTAAACATCGTTCGGTCCGGCATCGCCATCGATTTGATAACCTGTTTGCTCGAACTGTATATCGTTCGAACAATTGGTATATTCAAAAACACTTTTTCGCCCAGCGTTATTAGCCGTTTGCCCACAACAAACCGCCCGATTACGCCTACAACATACAGCAGTAAAACAAGCAATATTACTGAAAGCGTCGTTACGGAAATGCGTAAATAAACATCAGGAATCGGAGTGGTAATTAGTAATTCCGCCAGCCGCGGCAGAACTCTGCCGACAATCGGCTGCAAGACACCGGCCATAAGATTAAAAAGCCATTGAATAATCAGCAGGCTTATTATAAACGGCACCGCAATAAAAACTCCTGAAATGAGGTTCTTGCGGATGTTGGTTAATATTTTCCCTCGCGGCTTTTTTATGTTTTCTGTCATATTTTAGATGAGTTTTACGCAATTTCCCGGCAGTTGTCAAACTTAAAACCGCCGGGATTAAGCGCATATTCCCCATCCCCCCATTTTTCAAAAGTCTCAATTGCCGCGATACTTTACTTAGTTTCGGCTTCGGATAACGTCTCGCGTTTCGACTGCCAGATCGCCCAGATAAGTCCCGCAAGGCCGATTAATACCACTGCGAAGAACATAAGGTCATGGCCTTTCGGATTTACCACTACGCCATGCTGTGCCAATATCGCAATAACTTTTTTATCGTATGGCAGAATCAATCCGATAATCAACAAGCTCACCATATTCATCACTTTGAGCATCGGATTTATCGCAGGACCTGCAGTATCTTTCAGCGGGTCGCCAACCGTATCGCCGGTAACGCTGGCTTTATGCCGTTCACTGCCTTTGCCGGTATTGTTTTCTTTATGGCTTGGCTCATCTTCAACAATCTTCTTGGCGTTGTCCCATGCACCACCGGCGTTTGCCATAAACACAGCAAGCAACTGCCCCGAAACAATCATACCGCCAAGGAATCCGGCCAATGCGATAACGCCCATTCCGAATCCGACCAGCATCGGCACTAAAATCGCCAATAGTCCCGGCCCGACCAGTTCCTTCTGTGCTGCCAGAGTGCAGATATCAACCACGCGGCCGTAATCAGGTTTCTTTGTGCCCGCCCATATTTCTTTATCATGGAACTGAATTCTGCATTCCTTAACAATCAAAAATGCTGCGCGTCCTACTGCACGGATAGTCATCGAACTGAACAGGAACGGCACCGCTCCGCCAAGCAGCATTCCGATAAATAGAGTCGGGTCGGAAATGGTCAGCATTGAAGCGACAGTAGCGTATATTTCGCTGGAAATGCCCGCCGTCTCGCCTTGGCCGCCCGAGCCGACCGAAACGATATAACTATTGAACAAGGACACCGCTGCGATAACCGCAGAACCGATTGCGATGCCCTTTGTGATTGCTTTGGTCGTATTGCCGACAGCGTCCAAATCGGCCAGAATCTGGCGGGCTTCTTTATATTTTGCCTCGCCCATTTCTTTCTTATCATATCCCATTTCACCGATACCGTTAGCATTGTCGGCAACCGGTCCGAACACATCCATTGAAATAGTATTGCCCGTCAGAGTCAGCATACCGATACCGCACATCGCAACGCCGTATGCGATAAACGTCGGGTTTGTGTTCTGGTAAATAATTACGCTGCCCATAATCGCACTGCCGATAATCAGCACTGCAAATACCGTGCTTTCATATCCGACTGCAAGTCCCTGAATAATATTCGTAGCGTGGCCTGTCTGGCACGCCTTGACCAGACTTTTCACCGGACCATATTCTGTGCCGGTAAAATATTCCGTGCACTTATTCAACGCGACCGCCAGAATAATTCCTATCAGGCACGTCCACGCCGGCCTCATATCCAAACCTTCTTGCCCCAGGTTTGCCCAGTATGGCAGATTTGTAATATAAGGTTTAATTCCTGCGTAGTTCGGATAACTTGGCGTGAACCTGAAATACATAAATCCAAGAACCAAAAAGCCTGCTATACTGATAATCGAACCGATAATAAAGCCTCTGTTAACGCTTTTCATCGCACCAGCCACACTGCCCTTATCACCCGCCCGAACGCTGTATGTGCTGATGATACTTGCGATAACGCCGATGGCACGAACAAGCAGCGGGAAGATAACGCCTTTATGCCCGAAGCTTGCGATACCCAAAATCATTGCCGCCACGATTGTTACTTCGTAGCTTTCAAAAATATCCGCCGCCATACCTGCACAGTCGCCGACATTATCGCCGACGTTATCTGCGATTGTCGCCGGGTTGCGCGGGTCGTCTTCCGGAATGCCCGCCTCGACTTTACCTACAAGGTCGGCACCTACGTCAGCCGCTTTGGTATAGATACCGCCGCCGACTCGCATAAACAACGCCAGCAGCGTACCGCCGAATCCGAAGCCCAGCAACGCCTCATAAGCATGCTCGCCATATATAAGGAATATGATTGAACCGCCCAGCAGTCCCAGTCCGTCAGTCAGCATACCGGTTATTGTTCCGGTTCGATAACCTAACTGAAGTGCCCTGCCGAAACTTGTCTTTGCCGCCGTCGCGACTCGAAGATTACCTATCGTCGCCAATCTCATTCCGACAAATCCTACCGTCGCCGAGAATATCGAGCCGACAAGAAATGCTATCGCCCTGCCCCACGATATCTTTGCCGGCGAACCGGAGGCATTGGCCGCGAAATATAATACTACCGTAATAATTGCTATTAATATGCCTACAACTCTGAACTGTCTGTAAAGATACGCGTTAGCTCCTTCACGAATAGCCGCCGCTATCTCCTGCATCTTCCTGGTGCCCTGGTCGGCCTCTTTGACCTGCTTGACCAGCAGCAAAGCGTAAAACAATCCCGCAAGTCCAATGAATACGTTGGAGATTAGCGCAACCCTTTCATACAGCGTATACTGGCTGGCGAATAGCGGCTCAAAAAGGTTTATTGTCGGCCTTTCGCCCACAGCAGATGTCTCCGCCGCTTTACAATTAGCCACAAACAGCCATAACATTGACACTGATACAATCAGTAGTAACGCGATTAATACATTCCGTTTCATGATTTAATTTTCTCCAAAATAATTATTATAATTTCCTATAACTTGTTTATCGGCATATACTTTTACGCCGGAGTAGTTTTTCTTCCTTAACACCGGATTGCTGCGGAACTTTCCCCAAAGATTGGCCTTTACGCAAGGATTTCCAACAGAGTGAAAAGTGAAATTGCATGATTTTATAGACCCCACAAGCCTTTTTCAAGTCTTTATTTTAAAAAAATCGCTATTTTTACACCTCTTTCCCCGTCCTTTGGCGTTGTTTAGCCGTCGCCGGCACGGCGACGTTATTTTTCTGATATCTCAAATTTTAAATCCGTTTTCTCCCCGTACAGACGCATGGCAATGCGTCTCTCTTCCCGCCTGCCCTGCCTGTCGCGTCGAAGTTTACCCGCCTCCGGCGGGTCTTGGCGAAGACGGATACCGGCGGGTTTTTCTTCAACTTTTGAACCCCCGCGCTTAGTTTTGCACGTCGCAAAACTGTGGGGGTAATTTCTTTGAAAAAAGGTTATTGATTCTGGGTTTGGAATGGCTATAATTAGAGGTTTAATTGGCAGGAGGATGGATAATCCTCGAAAGTGCGGAAGGGACATAAAATGAAGCGATTTGCAAATCTTATTACCGTGAGGAGTTTGTGTGATGGATACTGATACTGGTAATAATAAATCTTATTCGGGGCTTTTTTCATCTAAAGAATATGTTAACTTTTATAGTGGTAAGTCGCCAGAATTGCACCTAGATAAAATTGATGCAAATTTTCATACAGTTTTAGACATAGGATGTGGTCTGGGTAGAACGATTAGGCCGTTTCTTAAACGTAATTGTGAAATTGTGGGCATCGAAAATGATGACTATGCGATTAATTTTTTAAAGTCAGATCAGGCATTTAAAAATGTCAAACTAATTCAGGGTCGTTTTGATTCGTCATTAGTTAGTGAAAGAAAGTTTGATATTATTGTTGCGTATAATTCCATCTACCATTGTAAATGCAACGAAATGTTTGAGACAATTGACCAATTAAAAAACCTCCTAAATGAAGGTGGACATTTATTGTTAACGGTAAAGAGCACCGAAGGAAATAATCCGGCCATAGGTGGAGGCGAAGAAATAGAAACCAATACTTGGGTTAAAGTTAATATGCCGGATGGTAATATACCTCATCACTTTTGTGATGAAACAGATAGAGAAAAAATAATAAAATCTTTTGCTAAATTAATTTATTCAGAGGAGATTAAACTAACATGGGACAATTTCATCATTGTTCAAGCGAAAGGCTACTATTATATACTGGAAAAATAAGACATATTGAGATCAAATGCCAGAAAATACTATAAAAAATGAAACACAAATACCTACGGGTGGTAAGCCGCGACGCCCAAGCATTTATATATGGCTCATATTTATTCTTATCAGCCTATTAGGTTTTGGGCCTCTTGTATGGCTTTGGATACATACATTTCTTACCAAAACATCTTATAGCTATATTTCGTTTGCTTTACTATCCGTATTTTTATTAATAATTTTTGTAGCTTTTTTCGTAACTTATTACAAATCTTATCACCTTGTACCGGAACATTCCCAAACGCATGATTACGTCCAAATACTAATTCTTGCGATCGCAATTTTCTCTTTCTACGCTTTTGGTTGGCCAAAAGAGATAGAGATTGGAGAGTTGAGAAACGCATTCTCTGAATTGTGTGTCATACTAACTCTTTTTTTGCTATCTGAATTGGCCGCTTTTTTGACTGTCACGAGCGGGCAAATACAAAGGGGCATAGCAAGTACTGGAGAAACTATTACAGGCCAAATAAAAGCTGGATCGGATTTGGTTAATAATACTTTTAACCATATGACCAGTCAAATTCACACTGATATCGAAAGTATGGTTAACAAGATCAAACCTGAAAAAGTAATAGAAGCAGTAAATCGATTTCAGACGTACTCTAATATTGAGGAATCTCTTCATGGCTTAAATGAATCGACTAGAGAAATTGTTATTGCGGATATGGTTATTTACACTCAAAGATGGAAAGAATTTTTAAAACAACAAAGCGAGAATTCAGAAGCTTTTAAGGCCTCGTTAGCGATATTTCGGAACTATATAAGAACGGAAAGTTCTAATTTAGCAAAATCAACTAGTGCTGGTGGGAAGGCAAAATATATTTCGCTATCTACCAGTCAAGACTTTTACCTTTCTTTACTTACCGAGGTATTATATACATTAGGTTCAAATCAAGCAGATAAATTTGTATGGGCAATTTCTGATAGCTTACCAACTCGTTGGTATAGTTGGGGGGAGAAATATGGTCGGCCAGGAGCACTTGGAGTAATGGAGGGTTTTACTAAAAAAGTTGCTAGCTTGGTGAATGATGGCATTGAATATCATAGAACTTTCTTAGTAAAAGATCCTGCTAGCAGTACTCAAGACATAAAGGGTTTGAACTTAGAGGATGGCAAGTCAGCACTTCAGGCATCAACTTCAGTTCTTATGTTGGTGGGAGAAACAACTGATAATGAGACTGTTGACAAAAGTCTTCCGGTTAGTCACTGGAGAAAGATTTTTGCAAATCAAAACTACATGAAAGAACTAGGGCCGAATGAAAAGGCTTATGGAATTATTGAATCAGAGGAATACAATCAGTTGCATGACAAAGGAAAATTAAGCGAACTAAATAACAGAAAAAATGTGCCTGTTGGATATAAATATTTATGTGTTAGACCTGTAAAATTGCTTGAATATTTTGAGAAGAAATATCAATCAGCTAATGGCATGACATTTCTTCCTATATCCAATAGTTTAGAACTTGAGTTGCCACTTTGTAATACTGATTGGCTTATTCTTGGAACAAAGCTTAATAACGATTACACGCCGATAGTGGCAGTCTCAGCATTAACAACACTGAGTTCTGAAACATTAAGAGTGGAGATTTTTACAGCACCTGAGCACCTCGAAAGTATAAAAAAGTTTTGGGAACAGACCGCCTCTAAAAGAATGGACCGGGAAACTTTTTTGTCTATGGTACGACAAAGTACCGATAAAGAAAAACAAAACATAAAGGATAACCAAAGTGAATAAGAAAATAATGAGTATAAGTATTATTATCTTAGTTATCGTCATTGTTCTATTATATTTTATCAGTTCATCGGAGCGAAAAAAATCTGGAACGATTAACATTGGTTTGATGTTACCTTTGACAGGCAGTGTAGCACAATGGGGAACACCTTCTCAAGATGCAGCACGTCTAGCCGTGGAACAGATAAATATGGAAATGGGAGGAGTAAAAGGGAGAACAGTGAAATTGAAATTAGTCATTGAAGACGACCAATGTGATCCGGCCATCGGTGTAAGTGCCATACATAAATTTCTGAGTACTGATAAGCCAATAGCCATTATTGGTTCTATTTGTTCCTCAGTTGTTTTGGCTGTTGCCCCGATTTTAGAAAAAAATGAGGTCGTTCTTATTAGTCCTGGCGCAACCAATCCCGCCATTTCGGATGCAGGCGATTATATATTTCGGGTGATTCCGCCTGACGATCTAAGAGGGCGAATCTTTGCGGAGTATGTGTATTCAATTGGTCACAGAATTGTTTCCGCATTATACATCAATAATGATTCTGGCGTTGGAAACAAGAATGCTTTCGCAAAGAGATTTGAAGAACTTGGTGGGAAAATTGTTTCAGAAGAGACTTACTCGCAAGACAGCACGGATATGCGATCCCAGATAACCAAAATCAAAGCGGCAAAACCAGATGGAGTGTTAGTTGTGTCCTATCCTACAGATACACCTTTGATTATGCGGCAATGTGAAGAATTAGAACTTAATCTGCCTCTCTTTTTCCAAACAGAAGCGTTAGATGATCCAGCGGTGATTAAACCAGCCGGTGAAGCGGCGGAGGGAGCCACATATATTTTATCTGCTACGCCTACTGGTTCAACTGCTGATGCTTTTCGTAAAGCATTTGAAGAAAAATATGGGAGAGCACCAGAGACATACGCCGCAGAGACATTTGATGCGGTAAAAATTATAGCCAAAATTATTGAGGAATCAGACACGGTATCCTCGCGGGCATTAAAAGATGGTTTGTATAAGATTGTTAATTACAATGGAGCTTCTGGTATAATTTCTTTTAATGCTAAAGGGGATGTAAGCAAACCGATGGCAATAAAACAGATTAAGAATGGAAGATCTGTTGTCATAAAAACGTCTGATTAGTATTGTTTTAGTTTTTCTACCTAGGCTCCGCTATGGTTGTTCAACTTCTAATTAATGGAATAATTGCCGGTGGCATTTATATTCTAATTGCTCTCGGTTTCACCATTATTTATCGAACGGTTAAATTTTTTCATTTTGCACATGGGATGGTTTATGCTATTGGTGCTTATGTAGCGTACACATTCGCCATTTCACTTGGAATTAATATCGCCATTTCTTTTTTCTTAGCAATAATTGTATCCGCGATAGCGGGGGTTTTGATTGACCGGCTTGTTTATAAGCCGCTGCGTAAGCATAAAGCACCGAATTTAGTCTTTCTTATCGCATCTTTTGGGGTGTTTATATTTATTCAAAATCTTTTGCAGTTAATATATAGCGCTCAAATTCTTACTATACGAACCGGACCGGTAAAAGAAGGCCGTCATTTCTTAGGGGCGGTAATCACAGATATACAAATAATGATTTTGATTGTCTCTGTGTGCCTCTGTGTGGCTCTGTGGCTATTCATTCAAAAGACTAAATTAGGCAAAGCAATGCGTGCTGTCGCTGATGACCCAATGGCTGCCAGTATCGTCGGTATTAATCCGGAGAATATTATTCTTGCGGCATTTGCTATCGGCTCGGCTCTGGCCGGGGCTGCAGGAATCCTTATTTCGCTTGAAACAAATATCGAGCCGACAATGGGAATGAACGCAATACTTAAAGGAATCATCGCATCCATCATCGGCGGAATCGGCAGTATCCCTGGTGCAATGTTAGGTGGACTCTTCCTCGGCCTTGCAGAAAATCTTGGAATATGGAAAATATCCGCCGGCTGGAAGGATTGTATCGCCTTTGTGATTTTGATTGTATTTTTATTGCTTCGTCCCGGCGGAATTATGAACGTGAAAACTAACAACAAACTTTAGACTATAAAAAATGGAATATATACTGCATATTTTGGTTATAACAGGCATTTACATTATTCTGACGCTCAGTTTAAATCTGCTTGTCGGCTATACGGGCTTGGCGGCATTGGGACATGCAGCGTTTTCCTGTGTTGGAGCGTATGCTTCTGCGCTGCTGGCTTTAAATTATGGGGTATCGCCTTGGCTAGGCTTGCTTATTGGTGCTATTGTCGCAGCCGTTTTAGGTGCGTTTATTGGTGTTCCATCTCTGCGTCTGAAAGGCGACTATCTTGCTATTGCGACTTTCGGTTTTGGCGTGATTGTATATTCCGTTGCTAAAAACTGGGTATCGGTTACTCGCGGCCCGATGGGCCTGCCGGGGATACCGGCCTTTTCAATCTTCGGCATTCAGTTATCCCAGGTTTGGCAGTATCTGGTTCTTGTCGCTGTTTTTGTCTTTATAACATATTTTGTGATAAACAGAATAGTCAGCTCGCCTTTTGGCAGAGTGCTAAGAGGCATTCGTGAAGATGAAATTGCTGCTCTTGCTATGGGCAAGAACATAAACAAATACAAGATTATAGTTTTCATCGTTGGTGCTTTTTTCGCAGGCATCGCAGGAAGTCTTTACGCCCATTATATCACTTTCATAGACCCATCGAGTTTTACCGTAATGGAGTCGATAACGATTCTCCTGATGGTTGTCTTTGGCGGAATGGGAAGTTTAGGCGGCTCTTTTGTAGGGGCTGCCGTTCTTGTTATATTTCCGGAGATGCTGCGGTTTCTGGGTATGCCCAGTTCGGTAGCAGCACCGCTGCGGCAAATGATTTATGGTTTATTATTGATTATCCTGATGCTGAAAAGGCCGCAGGGTATTCTTGGAACATATCGGTGGAAATAAGAAATGCCTGACAACACAAACATATTTTCCGCTGCGGGACTGAGCAAAGAATTTGACGGCGTTAAAGCTCTTGACAATGTTTCTTTTGAATTAAAAAAAGGCAGTATTACCGCTTTGATAGGTCCCAACGGCGCAGGTAAAACGACTTTGTTTAACGTTGTTACAGGTTTTCTCCGCCCTAGTGACGGCAAATTCTCTTTTGATGAAAAGGACATTACTTCTCTTAGTCCCTGGAAAATCGCACAAATTGGAATCGGCAGAACTTTTCAGAACATCAGGCTCTTTCCTCAAATGACAGTTCTGGAAAATGTTATGCTTGCGTTGAAATACGATAAGGGTGAAAGTTTAGCAGGTGCCCTGCTGCAAAGTAAAGCATTGAAAAAAGAAGATAAAGAAAATACCGAGCACGCCCTTGAACATTTACGAGAAGTCGACCTGCTCGAAAAAAAAGATGAATTGGCTGAAAACCTTTCACACGGCCAAAGACGGCTGCTTGAAATTGCCAGAGCTTTGGCTTTGGAGCCGCAGCTTTTGCTTTTTGATGAGCCGACAGCCGGTCTTTTTCCGGGAATGGTTCCTAAAATGAAACAAATCATTTGTCAGCTTGGCCGGTCAGGCAAAACTATTCTTTTTATCGAACATAATATGAAAACCGTTATGGACCTTGCTGAAAGAATTATTGTTCTCAATTACGGCAAAAAAATAGCTGAAGGTACACCCGAACAGATTCAACAGAATGAAGTAGTCATCGAAGCCTATCTGGGCAGGAGAAGAAAAATTGCTACTTGAGGTAAAAAACCTGACGGTTCGATACGGCACTGTAGTGGCCTTGAAGGAAGTCTCCTTTACGGTGAATGAAGGAGAAATTGTTGCTATGATTGGCCCTAATGGAGCAGGTAAATCTACATCTCTTAAGGCTGTTGCTGGTCTATTGGAGTCTACAGGTGGCACTATTGGAAGTGGAGAAATACTATTTAATGGTAGAAACATCAAGGGTCTAAGAACCGATCAACTCGTTGCGGAAGGTATATCCTTAGTTCCGGAAGGCAGGCGTGTATTTCCAACAATGACGGTGCTAGAAAATATTCAAATGGGAGCTTTTCAGCGCAGAGACAAGGCATCGATTAATAAAGATATTGATTTAGTTTTCTCACTTTTTCCTAAGCTTAAGGAAAGAATTAAGCAAAAGGCTGGTACTCTTTCCACCGGCGAGCAGCAAATGTTGGCTATAGGCAGGTCATTAATGTTAAAGCCAAAGTTATTATTGGCTGATGAGCCTTCTTTGGGTCTGTCTCCCAATTTTGCGGAATTAATTTTTGATAAGCTTGTGGAAATCAATAAAAATGGCACGAGTATATTGTTAGTGGAACAAAACGCTGTTGAAGCCCTGACGATTGCCCACCGAGCTTATGTTTTCAATATAGGCGAAATCAAACTGAACGACACAGGCCAAAATCTGTTGAATAATATAGAGGTCAAGAAAGCTTTCTTGGGTGGTTAATTTTTCGTGTCTTGGTGCCTTAATGGCTATGAAAAAAACATCAAAATCATGTAAAAACAGGGCAAATTTATGCAAAACTTGTCCGCCTCAGGCGTGATTCGTTCAAATTTATTCAAATCTTTCAAAATTTTTCAAAATCTTTACTAAAACTTGTCCCCACAACGACTTGCAATCGAAATTTTTAAAAAACCTCACGCAAATAAAGGACTTATGGCAAGCTCATTTTTACATTTTTTCAACGCAAAATAAGGACTTGCGTCAATTTCTCACTCTGAAAACAAACGACTTACGGCGTTTTAGCAATAAAAATAATCCGCCGCAGGCGTCCCTCAAATCTTCAATCTTCATTCTACAATCTTCAATCTTAAATTATTCCCCCATTTTTTGGCTCCAATGACTCTCAACTATCAACCAGCAACTATCGACTAATATTCCATAACTAATTGTAATAGATGGACTTACAATACGTTTACTAATTCTACTCTAACCGGCATAATAATGAATGGAATTCCCTGCTGGTAGAATTTTCTTTGCACAGCAAAGGTTGTGTAGTTATGCAGTAGTCTGCTGAAAAAAGTATCTTTTGGAAATACCATTTGTCCGCCGAAGAACACCGCATTGGGATATTTTTCCAGTACTTTTTTCGCCGTTTCGCAAATCTCCTCTACCGCATCAGTTCCAATCGCTGAAATTCCTTCTGCGTAAAATCCCTGGCTTTGCATTAATTTTACATATTTATCTAACTCATGGCTGACATACTGCTTAAGTTTTTCTATTTCCTCAGTCCCCTTAAAATTAGCTGCATCTATTGTGCCGACCTGGACAAAAACATAATTTTTAAAACTGCCGCCAAATATATGAGGAATATTAAAAAGAGTATGAAGTCCCAGTCCGTTGTATCCGCCGACAAGAAGAACCGCTGTTTTTGCGTCCGGGTCCATCTTCGGTAAAACAGTTCTATCAGGAACGGTTCTGGAATGTATCCTCTCGGCAGCATCCACAAGTTCATTAAGTCGTTTGAGCGGCAAAAGTGATTGAGTATAAGCACGTTTAATATATATCGCCAAAATTATCAGTGAGCCGGTAATAATGATGGTTATCCAGCCGCCTTCGAAAAATTTAATTACGACAACCGAAACAAGAATAAAAGCCGTAAGCGTCAGACCGACGCCGTTAACGAAGGCTTTTTTGAGCCAGTGTTTGTATTCCTTTCTTACAAGCCACCAGTGACAGACCATTCCGAGTTGCGACAGTAAAAATGTGATGAACACGTTAATACTGTAGAGCACCACCATAAATTTTACCGAGCCGTGAGTAAATACCATTAATATCGAAGCCGCTCCACCCATAAGCAATACGCCGTTTTGAGTTACAAAACGGTCGCTCAAAATCGCAAACCTCGACGGAAACCACCTGTCGATAGCCATATTAGACAATACACGCGGCCCATCAATAAAACCTGTCTGTGCGGCGACAAAAAGGAGAACAGCTTCAGAAATTAACGTAACCAGCACAAAAATATAACCGGTGTGCCTGTTCCAGTTGGCGGTAATACTTTCCAAAAGAACAGCGTTTAATGTCTTTCCCGGCTGATGCTGAACCCTGAAAAACAAATATCCGAGCATTAATCCCACGACCATAAACGCAAGAGAACCGGCCATATAATGCATCGTTCGTTTGGCGGTCTGGACTTTGGGCTCTCTTAGCACCGGAATACCATTGCTTACCGCCTCAATACCGGTATATGTTCCGGCACCCATACTGTAGGCACGCATAATAAGAACCAACGTTCCGAATATACCAATTTCGCTGCTGGATTGCTGGACATCTGATATTGTAGCACTTGCAACAGCTCCAAAATCATGGAAGTGAACCACGAAAGTGTAAATAATAGCGAAAACATGGGTAGCCAGAAAAATAAGGAAAATAGGAATAAGCGGAAGAACAGATTCTTTAACACCCCGCATATTCAATACAATAAGTATTAATAGGACGGCCACAGCACAAGGAAGTTTGATTGTCCCCCAGCCCGGCGGCAAAAAGCTGAAAAGAGCGTCAGCACCGCTGGCAACAGACAGCGTGATAGTAAGTACATAATCGACCAGCAGCGCACAGCCGGAAACCATACCCACAGAGGGCGAGAGCAGTTTGCTTGCAACTAAATATCCGCCGCCGCCGGCAGGAAACAACTCAATAATTTGCGAATAGCTTGAACTGATGACAAAAATAGTGATAGCCGTTGCAAGAGCGACAAAAATACCCAAAAATATATGACCCTTAAGAGCAAGGAAAGCCTCTTCAGGGCCATAACAGGATGAAGTAAGTCCATCGGCTCCCAGCCCGACCCATGCGAAAAAAACGACAAGCGAAAGTTTGTGGAACAGCTGCGGGTCTTCGTGGCTTCGGGCATGGCCGATGACCAGATTCTTGGTCTTCTGATAAAATGTTTCAGGTTCGCCGTTCATTTCCGCAGGCCTTTTATATGTCCTTGGTCAGTCGTTTTTACTCTTAAAGATTAAACGTAAGATGTTAGTAAATATTAAGATAAAGTGCAAATAAATTCTCTTCTAACCTGACGTGCTGACGACTAACAATAACCTCTACATTTGCCTGGGATTTTTGTGAAAATGTTTAGCTTACTCCGCTGAGCCTTGTTTCATTTCGTAACGCCATTTCCAGATAGCGTAAAGCGGCGGATAAACAAGCAATTCGAGAATAAAGCTGGTAATCAGGCCGCCTATCATAGGAGCGGCAATGCGTTTCATCACATCGGCGCCTGTGCCCATCGACCACATAATCGGAATCAGACCCATAAACATAGCCATAACCGTCATCATTTTTGGTCGAATACGTTTGACGGCGCCGTGAATGATAGCTTCTTTGAGGTCGGCAAAAGTTTTCATTTTGCCTCGTGCGACCATATCATTATATGACAGGTCGAGAAAGAGCAGCATAAAAACGCCGGTCTCGGCATCGAGTCCCATCAGTGCAATCATCCCGACCCATACCGCGATAGAAATATTGTAATTGAGAAAATAAAGCAGCCAAATCGCGCCAATCAGAGAAAACGGCACCGCAAGCAGTATGATGCAGGTTTTGACGGCGCTTTTGGTATTCATATAAAGCAGAATAAAAATAATCAGCAATGTCAGCGGAATAATGACTTTCAGTCGTTGTTTTACGCGAATCATATTTTCAAATTGGCCGCTCCATTGCAGAGAATAGCCGGCCGGCAATTGCAATTTCTGCTGTATCGCGTTTTTCGCGCGGGCGACGAACCCGCCGATATCCGAATCGGCAGTATCGACATAAACATAACCGGCCAGCATTCCATTCTCGTCGCGAATCATCGATGGGCCAAGCGTTACATTTATATCAGCCAGTTGCGCCAGTGGAATCTGCGCTCCGGACATTGTCGGAACAAGAACCCGCTGAAGTTTTTCAATATCGTCCCGAAAATCCCTGGCGTATCGCACATTTACACTATATCGCTCAGTTCCCTCAATAGTGGTCGTAACAGTTTCGCCGCCGATAGCGGACATTATTATTTCCTGGGCATTCTGAATAGACAGGCCGTAGCGGGCAAGTTCCAGTCGCTTAAGAGTAAAGTCCACAAAATATCCGCCGGAAACACGTTCGGCATAAGCGCTTCGCGTGCCGCGCAGAGGTTTGACAATTTGCTCAATCTGAATACCGATTTTTTCTATTTTGTTAAGGTCAGGGCCGTAAACCTTTATGCCTACAGGAGTTCTAACACCTGTCGAGAGCATATCGATTCTGGCCTTGATTGGCATTGTCCATGCGTTTGTCGTGCCGGGGATTTGCATTTTCTGATTCATCTCATCGATGAGCTTTTCCCACGTTAAGCCTGCTCGCCAGTATTTTTTATCCTTTAGAACAACTGTTGTCTCCATCATTGAAAATGGAGCAGGGTCTGTCGATGTTCCGGCGCGGCCGGCCTTGCCGAAAACACGTTCGACTTCGGGAAAAGACATTAATATTTTGTCTTGAGTTTGCAAAAGTTTCGCTGCCTCGGTTACAGATATGCCCGGCAGTGTCGTCGGCATATACAAAATCGTGCCTTCGTTGAGCGGCGGCATAAATTCAGAACCCAGTTTAAAATAAACCGGAACGGTTAGAACCAAAAGAATAAGAGCTGATATGATTGTTGCTTTTCGGTGTTCGAGAACGAAATTGCAGGCCGGCTCATAAATCGCGAACAGAATTTTGCTTACCGGGTGCTTTTCTTCCGGATAATATTTCCCGACCGTTATGGAATTATATAAATCTGACAGCCATTTCGGTTTGAAATGACGGTAATCCATTCGGGTAAACAGCATTCGTATAGCAGGGTCGAGCGTAATAGCGAGAATCGCGGCGATGGCCATCGCAAGGTTTTTGCTGTAGGCCAGAGGTTTGAACAACCTGCCTTCCTGGTCAACAAGAGTAAATACCGGCAGAAACGCCACCGCGATAACTAATAGCGAAAAGAAAACAGATGGCCCGACTTCCTTTAAGGCGTTAAGCCGAATCTGATGAAAATCTCCTATCCGGCCGCCGGTGTCCCAAAGCTGCAATTTTTTATAGGCGTTTTCAACCTCGACGATTGCACCATCAACAAGAACGCCGATTGAAATCGCGATGCCTGAAAGCGACATAATATTCGAGGTAAGTTTTATGCCGTACATAGGAATAAAAGACAGAACGACGGCGATTGGAATTGTTACTATGGGAATAATTGCGGAGGGGAAATGCCACAAAAACAGCAGAATAACCAAACTGACGATAATCATTTCTTCGATAAGCTGATGTTTGAGAGTATCGATAGCGCGATTAATAAGTTCTGAGCGGTCGTATGTAGTAACGACTTCAACACCTTTAGGCAATGATGGTTTTATTTCTTCGATTTTGGCTTTCACCCGTTCAATCAGGTTAAGAGCGTTTTCTCCCTGCCGCATAATAATGATGCCGCCGACAGCATCGCCCTGGCCGTCCAAATCAGCGACTCCTCTCCTTATATCCGGCCCAAGAATCACGCTGGCGACATTTTTAATAAGGATAGGAATGCCGGATTCATTTACTCCTATGACGGTATTTTCAAGGTCCTGCGGAGATTTGATGTAACCTTTTGCGCAAATCATATATTCGGTGCCGGACATTTCGAGCAGACGGGCGCCGACTTCATTGTTGCTTTGCCTTACGGCATCAACAACTTTTGTAAGAGGTATTTTATAAGCCAGCAGCGCATTTGGATTGATGTTTACCTGATATTGTTTCTGGAATCCGCCGACAGTCGCGACTTCGGCAACGCCCGGAACACTTTGAAGCCAATATCGAAGATACCAGTCCTGAAAACTGCGAAGGTCGGCAAGACTATTATTGCCGGTTTTATCGACAAGTGCATATTGATAAACCCAGCCGACACTTGTAGCATCCGGCCCCATTTCAGTTTCAACGCCCTGCGGCAGCTTAGAAAGAATTTTGCTCAGATATTCGAGCGTTCTGCTTCTTGCCCAGTAAATATCGGTGCCGTCCTGAAAGATAACGTAAACATAAGAGAATCCGAAATCTGAAAAGCCGCGAATTGCTTTGACTTTAGGGGCGCCCAGCATCGCAGTAACGATTGGATATGTAACCTGCGACTCTATAATGTCCGGACTGCGGTCCCATTTTGAATAGATAATGACCTGCGTATCGGACAAATCGGGAATCGCGTCCAGTGGCATATTTTTTATACAGTAAACAGCGCCGACTATTGCCGCTATCGCGAAAAATATGACGATAAATTTGTTCCGTGCAGAGAATTCTATTATTTTGCCTATCATCAGCAATTCCTTTTTACTGATTTTGCGTCAGCACCGCGTTAAGCTTCGATTCGGAATCGACCAGAAAGTTGCCTGAAGTAACAACGGTCTGATTTTCAGTCAGGCCCTGCAGAACTTCATAATATCCCTGCACCTTTGGCCCTAATTTAACTTCTCGTGACTCGAAATAGCCGTTCGGCTCAGCGATAAATACAATTTTTTTGGTGCCGCTGTCCATAACTGCCTCATTCGGCACAGCGAGTTTTTCGCCGAGGTCGTATATTATTTTCGCATCGACATACATCTCAGGTTTAAGTTTATTTTCAGGGTCCTTTACAAGAACTCTGACTTTAAGAGTTCGTGCGGTTCTGTCGAAAATCGGGGCGACAGAAACAACAATACCCTCAAAAACCTCGCCGGGATAGGCGGCAGTTTCAATTTGAACGGCCTGAGTCTCTTTAACAAGAGCCATTTCATATTCATAGATAGTTATGTAAACCCAGACCTTCCCATTTTCAGGAAGGTACAGGTATTGCTGCGGCTGGCCTTTCTTTTCGAGTTCCGCGATTTCCGTATTGCTCATTCCGAGAAGGAGAAGTTTGCGTTTCGTAGCGTTAACAAGCGGGTTCAATTGTTCGTCGGTATATTTAAGACTGCTCGACTGCATAGTTTGCCGCGTCTGGATGGATTGGAGATATTCCTGCTGAGCGACAAACAAATCCGGGTCGTAAGCGACGATACCGACAGTCAAAACCTGGCCGGTCAAACGACGCTTTTCGATTTTTTCCGTTTTAACGCCGATTAACTGCTGTTTTTCAGAGTTAATATAAACACCCGCGGTTGTTTGAGTTTTTATGTCGGCAGCAGGCTGATTGGCGGAAGTTTGCCTTTTAACAAGACTCATACCGCAAATTGGGCACTCGCCCGGCTTATCGGAAGTATAATTCGGATGCATCGGGCAATAGTAATCTTTAGTTCCGCTTGTGGAGGAGGATTGCCCGGCCGGCCGCATAATAATAAATCCCAGTATGATTACTATTATGACCGCAGCAGCTATGAAAACTTTTTTGTTCTTCATAATTATACTCTTTCAGCTTTTGCTATTTTGCGAATTGAGGCAGTTTACTTAGGTATTTTTCCGGATTTTTCTCGAATTCAGCTTTGCATTGTGTGCAGCAGAAGTAAACTTTTTTCCCCTTGTATTCGACGAATACATTTTTGTCTATCGGATTACCCGTCATAACCGGACAAATCGTCTGTTCCGCAGAAGCTGCAGGTTGAGTCTGAGTAACAGAGTTAGCGGCCGGCGAAGACGTCGGTGGCGGCGAAGATTGCTTTTTGCAGCCATTCACAAAAAATAATACGGTAATCATAAAAACTGCTGATAAAATTGTTCTCATTTTGTATTCCTTTCAGGATTTTGAGATATTTTATTTTCAGGAAATTCTTTTGATAGTTCTACGCCCGTAAGCATTTCAAGCTCTGCAAGTTTTTGCGAGTTGTCGGCCAATGACCTTTCATAAAGAAGCTGATAATCGAGCAGCCCCTGCAACGCATCGAGCAGAGCCAGAAAATCAATAGTTCCAGACTGATAAGCGTTTTCAGATGCAACCAGGTGTTCCTTTGACTTAGGAATTAAAACGTCCCCGTACAGATGAATTTTCCTCGTGCTGTCCTCGAATTCAAAAAGAACCTGCTGAGTCGTCACGGCAAGAGTATTCTGCATCTGTTCTTTTTCTTTCGCCGCCTGGTTAACCATCGCCTCTGCCTGTCTTTCGCCGGCTTTATAACTATCCCGCCAAAGAGGAATATTGATGGCAACAACTGGCATAATCCTGGAACGGCCGTCCCTGCCCATACCGTCGTCAATTGCAACGCCCAGCCCGATATTGGGATAAAACTTTTTTTCCGCCAGTTTCTCGCCGCTCCTGGCCGCGTCAATATTGTATCCGAGCGCTTTTATGTCCGGGTTGTTCTGCATTACAAGAGAATATAACATTTCGAAATCCAGCGTTACCGATTTGCGTTCGGGCTTTGTCGGCCAGCCGAGTTCTGCGACAACAGGCCGATTTAAAATACTGTTTAATCTGATTGCCAGCGGCCGTCGATACGCGTTAAGACTTTTAATATTGTCTTCAACCGTAGCCAAAGTTATCTGTGCTTTAATTATATCCGGATGCATAGAAGTCATAGCGGCATATCTGCTGCGCGCGACTTGTTCGAAATGCCTCAAAAGGTCGATATTCTCGTTGGTAATCTCGATAGACCTGTGCAAAAAGCAATACTCATAAAACCATCGTTTTAATTCATTTAGGATTTCAAGCCGCTTAGCATCATACTTTTTGGAAGCGGCATTTGATAAGGCCGATGCAATATCAGTTCTTGCCGGAATTGTCCCAAACCATGGAAATTCCTGCATAACTTCAAATGTGCTCCGAGTAGGTGTTTTTTCAGTTGCATAGCCGTATTTTAGCTGCGGGTCAGGAAGCGTCTTTGCCTGTTTTACCTGTTCGGATGCACCGAGGTATTCCTGATAAGCCGCCTCAAGACCGGCATTGTTCGCTAAAGCAATTGTAATATATTGCTCAAGCGTAACAGGAGAATTGTTATCAGCAGGTAATGTGGCTGTTTTGGCAGGACATACGGAAATCCATGCCAAAAAAAATAGACAAAAAGTCAAATTTTTCATATTGAGGCCCCGATTAAATTTGCATTGATTATAACAGCACCTCTCACGAATACTCAACTAATTATTTCAATTTAATCCGACAACCCCTAGTCAATTTCAGAGGTATAATTTAAACTTTCGCTCATTATTTATGCTTGACCGAGGATATACCGGCTTTTCGTTTTTCCAACTCGGCAAAAACCTCTTTTAATAACGGAATGTGCACGTAAGTTAATGTCAGCCTGCTGTTTTTTTCGGAGCCGGCGTAAGAATTTAATTCGATTCCAATATTGACGCCATCAATGACGGCTTCAAAGGTACTTTTGCCAAGAAGCTGCTCATATTTACTTTGATAAGCGGTTTGATAATCTTTCATTAACTGTGCTTTAATCGCGTCGCAATTGGCGGAGCTTGCATCGGTAAACTCAATATCAATCTCATAAATCCGCTCATTAAAGGTGCAAACTAAAATTCGTTTTACGTTCGGGTCGTTGTTTTTTACAAACCACACACGGCCGGAACAATTCCTGTCGGTAAAAACATAATTACTTTTCGAAATTTTTATACGACTGCGCAAAGCCTTGAGCGGTTCGCCCAGATATACGCCAAAAAACGGCTCAGTAACAGCATTTGTTTTTTGGGAAGTTTCCTTCCGCTGCTCTTTTGGGGTTATATCAATTCCGGAATTGGCACATAATCTTCTTAAGCGGGCGATTTCATCTTTCTGCAATTCTATTATTTTCTGCAGATTAGTCACCTGCTGGCTTAACTTCGTGATAGAGTTTTGCAATTCGTCGATTATATTAGGCTCTTCTGTTCTTGCGCAGACAGAGCAAAATAAAAGAATAACAAAAACGAAAATTCCTTTTTTCATAACCAACTTGTCTAAAAAGTGTTAAGTATAGGAATTTTATACCAGAGGAGGGACAAAATCAAGTCAAAACACAATATGTTTCCAAGAGCTATTTAGAAAAATAATGATATTGATTTGCTAAATATTATGACTAAATCGCTGAGCTAAAAACACCTGGTAAGCAGTTTAAAAGTGTCGTAAACCATCGCAAGAGTTAATGCTATTTTTTCTTAGCTACTTTCTTAGCTATTGGTTCTTCGGCATTTGTATAGACAGGCGGAGGGCCATTAAAATCAGTTACCTTTAATTGCTGTAGTTCTGTTGGGGTAAGAACAGGATTATCGATTATTCTTGGAGTTATGAATACAACAAGTTCGCTGATAGTTGAATCATCGCCCTGGAACCGGAATGCAGCGCCAACCACAGGCATATCGCCGAGGAAAGGTATTTTATTAATTTGTTTTGTAGTTTCCTTTTTGCGAAGACCTCCAAGAACAATCGTGCGGCCATTTTCAACCAGCAGCGTTGTATCGGCTTCGCGTTTATCAACAACCGGCTGAGAAAACGTGTTGGTAGCGGTACCAATTATTACAGAGCCTGTTTGAACACTGAATTTCGGCTTTAATTGCAATCGTACCATAGCCTCGCGGGTAACATGAGGAGTAACTTCGAGCTCCACACCGACTTCTCTAAACGCTGTCGAGCCGATACTTCCACCAGAAGAGGTGTCAGTGATTTGCTGATATGGAATTTCAGAAACAATTTTTATATCTGCTTTCTGATTATCAAGAACCAGAATTCGTGGATTGGCAAGCAGCTTGGCATCGATATTTTCTTTCTGAGCTCTTAATAAAGCATCTATATCAAGTGTGGGAGTGAGCCAACCGAAACGCAACGCTCCTGTAGTACTTTGAGTTTTGCCGGTAGAGCCACTGAAAGCACCTGTCTCAAACGGATTCGTGGAGCCTGTAGGATTTTCGCCTGTTGAAAGAATTCCTGCTGTGCCGTATGCCGCTTTACCGCCAGAGGTATATGTAGTATTACGGCCTACCTGCCATTCAATACCGAGGTCCATCCTGTCCTTGCTGGTTATGTCATAGATTCTCGCTTCAACTTCTATCTGAGGCGTTATTCGGTCAATCTCTTCCATATAGGCATCTATGGCCTTTATTTTGCTTTCACTATCAATAACCATTATATTACTAGTGCCGGGATTAGAAGATAACGAGCCTCGCGATGAAATAAATTTCTTTAATGACGCTTCAACCTCTGCGACATTGGCATAAGCAATCCGATAAATCTTGCTTACAAGCCTTTCAGATGCTTCATTCATCTCATCAAGAGGTAATACTCTTAACATATTATTACTCGCAACATAGCCGTAACCCTGCGTGATAAGAATATTATTTAGAGCTTCCTCCAAAGGAATGTTTGTAAGGGTAGCGGTTACATTGCCTATGACCTTGGGGCTTTTGACTATATCAACACCCGACTGATCAGCTATTATCCTTAACACATCGTCGATGGGAGTGTTCCTGAAATCAACGCTTATTCTTTTCTGCATTCGCTGCTCAAACGTTAATTTATTTCCAGTGTTGCTGTCATTAACATCGGCAGCGGCAGCAGCATAGCTTGCGACAAAAACCGTCAATGTTACAAACAATACTAATTTATTAAGCTTCATATAGTTGTGCCTTTCATAATATTTTGACACAAAAAAATATCCTTTATCTATCGTTATCGCCGGACTTCCTGCGTCCACTTTTTACCGTCAATTTCAAATTCGATATTGTTTTTATTTATTTTTACTACAGTTGCCCCTGATACCTTGTCGCCCTGGTGCACTATCTTGTCATCAATTACGGCAGACGGGCGTTCACTATAAACAATACCTTTGACAACAATGGCTACATTTTCGCCCTGACCGCTGGTAGACACCCCGGCCTGCATAGGGTCGCGAAGTGTTTCCGGATATTTTTCTGGTGTCTGCCAATTAATTCCCCCTTCGGAACCGCCTGCAGCGCCGCCGGCATTTGTCACTGCTGGATTTTGAGCATTTACTGCCGGTATAACCTGGGCATTTGCCGAAGCAGGTGTGGACGATTTTAATACATGAGTAACCACAAAAATTAAAATGATAAAGAGAGCTAATATTAAAACAGCCATTTTTTTCTGCTTGGCGACATCAACGCCGGGTTTAGGCGCAAAAAGTTTATTTTCAATTTGTTTCAAATATTTACGCCAGGGAATCGGAGCAGAATTTTTTACAGCGGCAGTTGATTTTAGAGAAGCTGTTTGCGGCGACGGCTGGATAGTTTGCCCAGGCCGAACTGATGACGAAAGTAGTTCATCGACTATCAACGGCTGCTCTGAAGCACCGCCTGATTGCTGCGAATTATCGTTTTTCGGAATCGGCACGCCTTCGAAAATCGCTGAAATTTTCTTGTTTAATCCGTTCTTTGCCATTATACGACCTCTTTAGCCAAAATTTCGTATTCAATCGCACCCCGACTTCGAGGAGCATAGGACTGAATAGGTTCGCCCGCGCTCGGCGCCTCTGCCAGTTTTATTGTCCTGTGAATAACGGTATCTAATAGCAGGGTGGTAAAAAATTCTCTCATCTGATCCTGTATCTGCCTGCTGAGGAGAGTCCTGTCTTCCACAAAAGTAAGCAGTATGCCGCATATTTTCAGGCTGCTGTTGAAACGCACCTTAACAATATTTATGGTCTCAAGCAGCTGTTTTAATCCTTCAAGGGCGTAATAATGAGCTTGGACAGGAATTATTACCTCGCTGCTGGCTACCAGCGCGTTCAGCGTCAGCAATCCCAGCGACGGCGAGCAGTCGATAACACATATATCAAAATTGCTGTTTACACTTTCGAGCCTTTGACTGAGAACATATTCTCTGCCCGTAAGGGATGCCATTTCGACCTCCGCTCCGGACAACAAAATATTGCTCGGAACAAGTCTAAGTCCCCTGATGTTGGTTTCGAGAATAACCTTAGACATAAGGACTTCGGGGTTGGATATAACATCGTATATTGTTTTTTCTGCCGTTTCAGGATCGTAGCCTAAACCAAGGGTGGCATGTCCCTGCGGGTCAAGGTCAATCAGCAATACGCTAAGCCCCTGCCCTGCAAGAGATGCTGAAAGATTCACGGCCGTTGTGGTCTTGCCGCATCCGCCTTTTTGATTTGCTATCGCTATTGTTCTCATTTTAACTACCCTGCGGTTTTTTTACGAAAACTGACAAATCCATATTCACCAAACAGGTCAAATCATCCGGGTTGTCATGAGAAATTGTAAATTTGTCCACGAAAATAACAGGCCGATGTCTTTCCACTGCATTGAGGAAAGCGGCGAATTTATTAAAATCAGCCTTGAAACGGATACTTATCTGATTGGCACCGATGTACTGGCAACCAGGTATCTCTTTACTGTCACGATTGTCCTGAACTTTAACACTGAATAAATCAACTTTTATCTCGTTGGCTATCTGGCCCAGGTCAAATGTCAAACCAACCATATCCTCATGGTTGGCGACAAAACCTTTTAATTTGCTTCTCCATTGCCCCATCTGCTCATTCAACTGAACCTGAACATCTTTTTGACTTATCTTTAGCACGGCGTCTAACGTCTGTTTTTTTTCGGTAAGCTGCCGATTAATCTGCTCTCTGCTCGTTCTCTGGGGCGCCACCAAAATCAAATAAATGAGAAAAAACAGAAGGAAACAGCTCACCCACGCCAAAGCCGCTGATTTAACATATTTTTTATTAACATTAATCATATAATAAACCTGTCATATCCCCGGTTTAAATGAACAATCTATCTGATACGAAACGACATCCTGCCCTTTTAATTTTTCAACCCCCTGTGAAACACTTATATTATCGAGTTGTGGGCCAAATACGGCTGACGAACGAAGGCTGTCCTGAAAATCCCTGATTGACTGTCCATGAACGGATCCTGAAGTTTCAAATACATTTATCTGCAGTGTTCTTACTGGAACAGAAACATCTGTCGTTTTACCGGTTTCTTTCGAAAAAACTTTTTTCGTAATGTTATCTTCCTTAACATTAATCCCTGTGAGCAGAATTGAATTCGGCATATTTTTAACTATTTCAACAAGAACCGGTGTCCACTGAATATGGTTCTTTATGTTCGTCGCAACCTCCGACAAGCAGCCATTCGCAATTTTTTTTTCACTTTCAAATGTCTTTTGCAATGCCGCCGCCTCAGACATTTTACTAATCTGTGTATCGCAGCCTATTATTTCCTGCTTTTGCACCGATAAGACAATACTGCTTCGCATATAATAACCAAACATTATTAACGCGATAATTACCGGAACCGCCACTGTCACCGCTGCCACAGCTATGTTCTCGGGTCTGTTCCTGACGGGAATGCCCCGACCTTTCAATAAATCAATTGTGAACATTCTCATATTGCTCATATCGCCCTCATAGCAAGACCTGCTGCAACTGCCATTCCTGGACCTTTTTTGCGAAGAATCTCCGCATAGGGTGCAGACGCATCATAGCTTATTTTTTCAAATGGATTCCATAACACAACGGCAGGAAACTGAGTTTTCAGCAAATCTATAAATCCATCAACAAGAGCAAAACCGCCGCAGACGTATATTTTTTCAATCGTCTCAGACTTATTCCGTATGGCGTAATAACGCAATGTCTCAGTTACATCAGTAATTAATTTATTGCAGGCAGCTTCCATACCTTCACGAAGGCTGGGGTTGATTTTGTCCGGATTTTCATGACCGGCAAGAATACTTTCGACTGTTCCCGCTGGAACGTTACCATTTGATGCGATATATTCAATAATTGCTTTGCCTGCGAAAGTGAGGTCTCGAATAAAAGGTAAATCATCGTTGCTTACAATTGCCAGGGTTGCATAAGAGCTTCCAATATTCAATATTGCAGTTGTCTCTGCTGTATATTCCTGGCACCCTCGGAAGCAATTCAAAAGCGCCAATCCATCCACATCCACAAGAATACTGTGAAGAGCGGAACTTTCTATAAATCTGGTTTTCTCTTTGAGAAGTTTATTTGTAGTCGCCACTAAAATGCCGTTGACGCTATTCGTATCGTTCGATATCAACTGATAATCAACAACGCCATCGTCAGTGTTAAATGGAGAAACCTGTTTCGCTTCAAGCATAACGGCTCCATTTATTTCTTCAGGCAATAACTGGGGAAATGCGAAATGACGTACCATCACTTCAGGACCGCAAACCCCGCAGACCGCGAACTCCGTCTGAATTCCGGCTGAACGAAGACACTTACGGATTGCATTTAAAACGTTACTGCCGCTGTTTTCATCATTACCTTCGATTTCAATTTTCTCTTCAATAGCCGCAATACCGGCCGCGGTAACCCTGTAACCGCTGTCGTTCTTGTCAAGTTGAACTATCTTGATTGCGGACGTTCCTATATCCAGACCAAAAACCTCAAGCCGGCCGACATTTAGCTTTCGTTTCCAGTTTTTATCCGCAAATTTTTTCAGCTTTACTTGTTGTTCTGCAATCCATTTCATAGGAATTCCGCTATTTTTTTATTCATAAACATTACAGTCCTGGCTTCATCCCGTTAGAGACAGGCCGTCTCGAACATCCATCAGACATCTTTAATGACTTGTCTCTAACGGGATTCGTATCTTTTATCGACCGAAAAAAAACATTGTTTTACCTGGAAATAAGATGTTTAAGCCCTATCATCCAATATGATAACTTTAGACATTAAGTCCAATAACTATTATGGATTTGGTATGTTATTGAGGGTTGTAAGGTCTATAAGGTCTTGTCTCTGTCAAAACCTGTGGAATTTATTTATTCAAAAAAATTTTCCACCGAGTTATCGGACGCAGGTTATGCAAATCCTATAAATTGTATGACCGATTAACTCGGCTAATTTCGATAATCGTTCCAGCCCGAAGGTGTGGCAATATATTTGCTTTGCAGCCCCATATTGCCGGGCAAAATACCATCGAGCAATCTACTATCGAGATAATAATGCTTTTTATAACCTGTATCGGCTCCGCCTCCGACCATACCTCGGCAGGCCTCGGTAAGAGTCCCACGTATAATAAGGTTATCATATGTTCCGGGGACAGATTCCCTGTATCCTCCGTACGTAGTGCTCCCGCTTGTTCGAGCAAGATCCTCAGCACCCCATCCGCCGCCGCCAACAGTTATCGCGGCCTCTACAACCATATTATGGTCCCTCACCGAGACTGGCGTAAACATACGTCTACAGTTTGAAGTCTGTGACTTGCCGGCATCAGGCTGACCGATAGGTACATACTGAAACGTATTTGTCCCTACTGTTATAATAGGGTTATTGGACGCCGGGCCAGGGTAGCCCCCACTTGATGGACGTTGACTCAAACACGGGTCAACAACTTTGACGACACCCTGCGCAATCAGTCCAAGTATATTAGGATTATCCTGAGTTGGTACGCCGTTTGCATCTGTCGTATGTGCACCATCCACTGTTATGGGATTAGTAATCCATATATTTCCTCCTGTTCCATCATCTTCTCTGGCCGCCACAACAGTAATTTTACCCTTCACCACGTTCCGCGTACCGACCAAATTCGCGTCGCTGCTTCCTATGATAACATTACCCTTGACATAAATCTGTCCGCCGGGCTGAGCTGACACCCCTCCAAACGATTGAGTAACATAAGTATCGCTAACCGGCTTAATAATCCTCTCGCCAGTGGTGTCGGCATTCTGGTTCCTATAATGATAACCATAAATATAGTATCTCTGAAATGTTGCCCCGCTGCTGCCAGGCGTTATCCTGAAATCATTTGTTTTGCTGTCGCTGTTTTGTTCAAAGCCCCAAACCGTACAATTATTGGTGATGCGCACCTTACCGACGTTGTTGGAATCCACAAAAAACTCAAGCTGAACCGCAGGCACACGATTGGCGACTGGAGGAGTTGTCCCCCCCGTCATAGCGGCCGGTGTAAACTGATAAGCGGTTAGTGTGCTGCTTTGGAAACGGTTAATCTTGCTTTGCACGGTAGCTTCATCCGTCACTCTGGAGTCGGGCTGGTTGAAATAAATCCCCCCCTTAAAAAGGCTCATTATACTACTATATTTATCTGAGCCGCCTGAAGTATATCTGTTTTCACCCATGGCCACAGGCCGCGTAAACGTTGGACTGCCCGATATATAAATATCCATTATATCAGGACTATCATTAAGCTTATTAATATGCAGCGGCATATCAATAGTTTCCCCGTCAACATAGTATACAGCAGCTGTCGTCGAAGAACTACTTGGAATCCTGCATTTTCCCATATCCCAGCCGCTTATTGCCTGTATTACCTTCGCATCAATCGTCCTGTCAAACGCACCGCTATGGCCGTTCGACACAACCCTGTAAACAGGCTGGGCATTAACAAACGTATAAAACTGTACGCTGTAATCACAATTGCTGCCCAGAAATGTCAAGTTGCCCGTTGAGCCGGCTGTTCCAAGCGAGTCGAGCAAACTCCCCTGCTGGCCCATCCAAAAAAGCACCTGTTCATAGCCGGCCTCGGCAGCCAGCATCGACGCCATTTCATTTTTCTGCTGAATCGCCTGACGTCTTACTCCATAGGAAATCGTTAACACGCCTATTCCAAGGATAGACAAAATCATCAGGACCATAACGGCCAGGACAAGCACCGACCCGCTGCGACACGATTCTGCAGCGATACCTGCCCTGATTGTAATTCGTCGCACCACGGCGAATCCGTATCTTTTTTCGTCATATTGTTTTCGTCTGTTTTTCATCATTTTACACCTGCCTTCGGCAATAATTTAGTATTGCCTATCGAGGCCACATATTTCGCATCAGCACAGATGTCATCACTTTAAGCTTATCGCCGCTACTGGGGTCTGTCAGAATGGCATTCATCCTGACACATCCATAGCCCTGACCGCTTACGGTTGTATGACTGAAAATTTTTATGTTTGGGTCGGCTGTTACATTGTTTGCGAGAACTAACGTATTTATACCCGCGGTATTTCTGGTACCCCCGCCGGTTGGTATCGCTCCAACATTGGTTACCCAATTATAAGGTCCGTAATCAACTTTTATCTGACCGCTGCTAAGATAAAACAAGGCGTATGCCGTTGCTGTCTTCGTAACATCCATCAACTGATGCGAATCTGTTGAATCGAGTGGAACATCCCAGTATCTAAATTCCACTGCATCGCCTGAAACTACAGTATCCACATTTGGCGTAGCCGACACTACAGGGGTAAAGGTAGTTCCTGCTATTCCATAAATTACATAATTATTGCGGTTAGCCATCCTTCCCATTTTTCCGAATGCCGTCGCTAACATCAAAGAATCTTCCTGAATTTGGCTGTGAGCTTTGTTATAAGTCTGCTGCCAGGCTTGGGTCTGGCTGACGATAAGTGCACCTACCACCAATACGAGCATTAATGAAATAGACATTGCAACCACCAGCTCAAGCAGAGTAAGCCCAGAATAAAATTTCCTGTTATTATGCTTCATTATTAATCGCCTTTTGATTCTTCGCCATCTCAGGTATCAACCCTGATATAAGTAGTCAAAATAACCGGTGAAGTACACAATGTACCCCCCACAGGCCATCTGACCATTACTGTTAACTGCCTGAGTTTTGCTCCGGTTACAGGGTCGGGAGTAAAATCGCTCCAGCCTAAAATTATCTGCATCGGCACATTGTTTACAGTGTTAAGATAAATCAAATTATTCAGGGTTGTACCTATGGCCGTGCCCATTGTAAAACCAGTAGGAACTGTTGCGGAAGTAAAACCAAGGTGTAACGCGGTAGGGTCGTATGTGGTCAAACCTCCGGTGCTCATCCAGTCATCCATAAGCAACTGTGCGGCGTGTGTGGCAGTGGTTTGGGTGTTAGCTATTTGGCTGTGTTGGACTGCATAATATTGATAGTTCAAAGCGCCTATGGCAACTATAACAATAACAGTCATAGCCACCATTACCTCAATCAGGGTAAACGCTTTTGAGATTCTTGAGCACATACCATTTCAAGCTCCCCATTCAAAAATTAGGGGGGGCATAGCCCCCCCACCTTGCAATTATCGTTATTAACTAATTGCCAAAGACTGCTGCAGCACCTATAGGCCAATCAAGTTATTAACCTTTTCAAACTATACAGATACTACCATGCCCAGACCGATGCAGCGCCCGCAGCCTGCGTAAGGGTATTTGTGGTGGCGGGAGTAGTCGGATAGCCTGTTCTACCTTTGGAAGCATCAACAGAAATGGTGAATGCTACCTGACCTGCCGCATTGACCGCAACGCCGCTAACTGTGTAGCAAGCTTGAAGGAAGTACGTACCATCAAGGTCGTTGGCACCAAAACCTAAATCGGTTGTCAAAACCGGTGCGGCTACAGCAGCAGTACCTTTTTCGGCTGCATACGCACGGATAGCTGATGCTATTGTGCCGGCTGCTGATTTGCCTTCTGACCACTTGGCTGAGTCGATTCTGCCTCTCATTAGAGGAATCGCTACGGCTGCCAAAATGCTGACGATGAGTACAACCACCATCAATTCTACCAATGTGAAACCTTTTCTGTTCTTCATTTTATTTTCTCCTAAAAAAAAAATTTAATATTCTTTTTGATACTCACTTTCAGTATCGGCCACACAATCTTCCAACTAAAGTATAAAATACATTTTTAATATAGCCAAAATTCGGTTTAATATTGTTTACGCTGATTATGAGACGTTATGACTTTCCCATCGAGAAAATCGGCAGATACAGCGCAATCACTACTACCAGCACAATCGCTCCAACCGTTACAATCATTACCGGCTCAAGCAAACTCAACAGAGTGGTCACCAGGGATTCCACTTTTCGCTCATAATAGTCCGCGGTCCTCTCCAGCATTTGGGGCAGTGAACCGCTTTCCTCGCCAATCTGTACCATCTTGACCAGCATATTCGGGAAGAAACCGGTTGAGACCATGCTCAAGGAAATATTTGAACCTTCGACGATGCGCTCCCTCGTCTTTACGATTGCGTTTTTAATAATCTCATTGTTGCTCATTGTGGTAAGAATATTGAACACTTCAAGCACCGAAACGCCGGAAGCAAGTAATGTTGACATTGTTCTGCAGAACGTAACGACAAATGTATTGCTGATTACTTTACCTATTAAAGGAAGCGAAAGAAACGTTTTGCTGAACCAATAATGTCCTTTTTGGGTTCTGGTATAAATAAGAATTATCGAGGTTACTATGGCGACTAATGCGCCTACAATATAAACGACATTGTGGCGGATGGCGTTATAAAACCCCATAAACGCCCGTGTAAAAGCAGGAAGCTGTCCGCCGAGCTGGTCAAATATAACTTGGAATCGAGGAATAATAAAAGTCATTATAACTACAACCATTAAAATAATAAACACCAACATAAAGACTGGATATGCCAGCGCTCCTTTGACTTTCTTGCCAAGTTTGTCCTTGCTGCCGAAATACTCCGCCAGTCTCTTTAATGCCTGCGGCAAAGTACCGCCGGTTTCGCCAGCCATTATCATAGCGACCGATAGTTTATTGAAAACTTTCGGATGTTCTGCAAGGCCGGATGAAAAAGACTCGCCTCCTTCTACTTTTGTTAGAACTTCCTTCATAATCTGCGCAAGTCGCGGATTTTCGATATCTTCGGCAATAGTGCTCAAAGCCGCGGTAATTGGAACTCCGCTTTCCAGCATTGTCGTCATCTGCCAGCAAATCGACGACAAGTCGCCTGATTTAACTCGTTTTCGGTATGAAGAGCTCTTGGCCTTTCCTCCTGTTCCTACCGTTATCTCATCTACTGATATAGGAATAGTCCCCTGCTCCCGAAGCCAGTTAAGTAAATCGTACGAGGAGGCAGACTGTTTGAGACCTTCCTTACGTTCTCCCGCAGTTGTTCGAACAACATATTTGAAATTTTTCATCTATCGAGCCTGACCGCTTAAGCACAAATCATTATTTGCCTGCACTTTTGCTTGATGTATCATAATCAACGACAATATCGGCATCCGATAATCTCAGGTTTAGTAGAATCCCATTTTGATGCACGCGATAAATCCTTTGTTGCCGCGTTTTAAGGCTTCCAGTGATATTTATATCGGAACTTGATATGAAAAGCAGACCGCCGTTTCAGTGCGAATTGGCTCTTATGTCCTTATATCTTCCGTAAATGTTACGCTCAAAACTTCCTCTGCCGTAGTTAACCCCTGCAGCATTTTACTAACGCCGCTCTCAAGCAATCCGCCATAACCCTTTTGCCTGGCTATCGCTCTTATTTGCATTTCAGTGGCACCGGCTATAAGTTTTTCGCGTATTTCATTATTCATAACAAGAAACTCAAACACCGGCAACCTGCCTTTATAACCTGTTTCGCCGCAGGCCTTGCAGCCTTTACCGTGATAAAACACTGCATCTTTAGCCTGTTGAGTGTCCAGTTGCAAACGCTTCATAACTTCTTTGCTCAGGACAACCGGTTCTTTGCAATGCTCACAAATTTTTCTTACAAGCCGCTGTGCGACTATTAAATTCAGCGACGATGCCAGCAGATAAGGTTCTATTCCCATATATACCAGCCTGCTTATCGCGCTCGGCGCGTCATTGGTATGGAATGTGGTCAAAACCAAATGTCCCGTCAGGGATGCTTTTATCGCAATCTCCAGCGTTTCTTTATCTCTGATTTCGCCTATTAAAATTACATCCGGGTCTTGCCTTAAAATCGCTCGCAGGCACGACGCGAAATCAAGTCCGATTTCCGGCTTCACCTGGACCTGGTTAATGCCTTTAAGACGATATTCGACAGGGTCTTCTACCGTCGTAATATTTTCTGTCGGGTCTATCAGATGATGCAAGGCCGCGTACAGCGTCGTGCTTTTACCGCTGCCGGTAGGCCCCGTGATAATTATAATGCCGTGCGGCTGTTCGAGTATCATCTTGAATTCCTCAAGCAGTTTCGGCTCAAAACCGAGCTTTGCAATATCGTGGCTCGTCGATCCAGAATCCAGAATTCGCATTACTATTTTTTCGCCGTATATTGTCGGAATCGACGAAACACGAACATCTATATTTCGCCCTACTGTCTTAATCTTGAATCTGCCGTCCTGCGGCAGACGCCGTTCCGCGATATCCATTTCTGACAATATCTTGATTCTTGTAACAACTGCCGCCTGCATCTTCCTCGCCGGCGGAACCATATCGCGAAGCGCTCCGTCAATTCGCATACGAATTGCCATTGAATATTCCTGTGGTTCGATATGAATATCGCTTGCTCGGCTTTTCACAGCCTGGCTCAGAAGCAAATCCACAAATTGAATAACAGGCGCCTGAGTTGCCGCTTCTTCACTTGGCGCATCCGCGTCAGAACTGCCCTCTTCCAGAATCGATTCCACTTTCTGGTCGTCTTCGTCGATTTCCGTCTCTACAAGGTCGCGAAGCTGTTGTTCTTCAACATCGCTGCCGTGATATATCGCCTCTATAGCATGAATTATTTCATCGTGTGTGCTGATTACAGGCTTGATTTTCCGTTTCAGTTTTGGCGCAATTGTATCTAATGCGATAACATCCAGCGGGTCTGCCATTGCTACAATAATATTGTTGTTTTCTTCGCCGATTGCTACAAGACAGAAACGTTTGGCGACCGATTCCGGCAGCATCCGAGCGATACTCATATCTATTTTGCTGACTTCATTTAATGGTACGTATTGCAGCGAAAGATATTCCGCTAATAGACGGGTAATCGTGGCGGGATCCGACACTTTTGTTCTCTGAAGAACTTCGCCTAATCTGCCTCCGTTTATGCGCTGTTCGTTTAACGCTGAAGACAATGTGTCATGATCGATGAAGCCCTTTGAAATCAGCCATTCACCAAAGGGAACTTTGGTTCCCGTTACAGAAATCTTTTCTTTAACAGATGTCATTAAACTAACTTCCTTTTCTTACACTACCGCTTATTATGCGACTCTTTTTAAAACCTTAAGCTATAATTACTCTATCGTCCTATTAAAAACATAAGATAAGATACTATCAAAAGCAAAAACTCTGCCGTTGATTTAAATTATCCCCCATCGCGGATACGGCTTCCTATAATACCGTGTTATATTCCAGCTCTCGATGTGATTTTATAAGACGTGGCGGCTGTCATTATTAGCAACAAGAACGCAGTCAATATATAAAGGGGATAATACAGACTTTGAATTGTTCTAACAATTGAAACCATAAAAAGGATTCAAACCTGAAAATGGAGCCAACAGGAATCGAACCTGCGGCCTCTTGCATGCCATGCAAGCGCTCTCCCAGCTGAGCTATGGCCCCGTTTGATTTAATAATATCAAAACCTCCCCGCTTTTGCAAGTCCTATTCGTTATGCTTTTTCAGCCAGTCTTTGACCCAGTTTTCCGCCTCCTGCCGCACGGTTACTTCTTCGCTAAGTTGCCTGATATAAAGCTCTTTTGATACAATCCCCACCTGCGGCCCCGGTTTAACCCCAAGACTGATAAGTTCATGTCCGTTTAGCAGCGGTTTAGGCCTCAATTCCTTGCCGGCAAGCTCTTTTGCTCTTTTGCGAACCGCCAAAACCGCCCTAACGCTTTCGCCTTTGACCTTTTGAATCGCCTTTTGCAGCAAACACAAATCCTCAAAATACGGCTCTGCCGCAATCATCTTTAATTGCGCAAGAGTCAATTCACCGAGTAAATAGTCTCTTTTCACAAGCAAAAATTTTATGTGTTTTAGCTGATTTCTGCTCAGCTTGAGTATTTCCAGATTTTCCATCGCCTCGTCCGTCGGACAATCCGCAAAAAGTGCGCTCGCTGCAAGTTCGAAAGTTATTTCCTTCGGCAGAAATCCAAAAATCTTTTCCGCGAATTTCGCTGCCGATTTATTTTTAAACGCTGCAAAAATCCTCTCCGCAAGGCCCGTTGATAAAAGCAGTTTTACTCCCCTCGCCCGTTTTGCCGCCGCACTCAGCGATTCCAGCTCCATCGCTATTCTTTCGCCGCTGATTTTCGTAATATTGCCGGAATATTTTTTCACCGCGTTTAAGGTGTTCTTCTCTATTTCAAAATCAAGCTGTGCCGCAAAACGCACCGCCCTGAGCATCCGAAGGTAATCCTCGCTGAATCTCTCCTGCGGCCTGCCTATCGTCCTGATGATTTTCTTTTTTAAATCTTCTCTGCCTCCGACATAATCAATTATCTTTTTCTTCAGCGGGTCGTAAAACATCCCGTTAATTGTAAAATCTCTTCGCTGTGCGTCTTCTTTCGCGGATGTAAAACTCACCTTATCCGGCCGTCTGCCGTCGCTGTATCCCGCCTCGGCCCTGAAAGTCGCTACTTCGACCTGTTCGCTCTCTATAAGCACAATTATTACGCCGAACTTTGCGCCGACCTTGATTGTCCGCCTGAAAATTTTGCATATCTCCAGCGGCGTCGCGCTGGTAACAACATCGTAGTCCTTCGGCTTATTGCCCAGGAGCATATCGCGAACGCATCCGCCCGCCAATAAAGCCTCGAATCCCGCCTTATGCAGATTGCCGATTATCTGTATTGCCGCCTGTTTGTTTGAAAGCATGTTAGACATCTTAACTTCTTATATGCACAATATTTAAACTAAATAATAATATAACTTACGACAAATTGAAAAGAAAAAATTTATTTAAAATTATAGCATAAATAAGTTATTTTCGTTATAATATAAAATTAGTAACGTTCTATGTAAAAGGATGTTTGGAATGAAGAGAGACACATTAAAAATTGCTTTAACTGTAATTCTATCCAGCTTTTTAATAAACATATCTTTCGCAGATAATTTATCTAAATATACAGTTACTATTTTAGAACCAAATAGAACAGCGTATCCTTATTGCATCAACGACAGCAGCCAAATTGTCGGCACTTATGGAGATGATTCTTTCCTATGGGATAATGGAAATCTGACTATTATAAATAAACCTGTAGGAACCAGCGGGATGGAATATATAACCGCACGGGCAATTAATAACAATGGACAGATAACCGGCGAATTCAGCAAAAACTATAGTCTTAAAGGTTTTGTTTTAGAAAATAGCACCTTAATAACTTTACCCTCAATCGAAGATGATTTGCTAAGTTCAGCTCACTCAATTAACAACAAAGGATATGCCGTAGGAAGAGCGCAAAGATGGGCTGGGGCAATGAGTACAAATCGGGCATGCCTTTGGTCGCATCCGGAATATAATGCCTTCGATATTTCGACAGTTCCTAATACTACTTTTGGTCTCGCATATTCAATAAATGACAATAACGAGATAGTCGGCTATTTCTCTACTTCAGATTTTTCGGACCACGCTTTTATTTATGACTATGTAAATGGGATGAAAGACATTGGCGTTCTGCCCGGTTACAGCACCAGTCGTGCATTAAGTATTAATAATAATTCTCAGGCTGTTGGCTACTCCAGTAATACATCTGCCGGACGTCATGCATTTTTTTATGATAATAATACTGATACTATGACGGATATTGGAGTGCTCCAGGGGGCAGTGAAATCGACAGCTTATCAAATAAATGACAATGAGATAATTGTTGGTATTTCAACATGGTCGGATAACTCCACAAGAGGATGTATATGGATTGATGGACAAATTTACGATTTTAACGGCCTCTTATTTAATCCGAACTGGACAATTACAATAGCACGCTCGATAAACAAAAACGGCCGGATTGTGGGTAAAGGTCTTTTAGGCGGCCTGGAATATGCTGTGCTTTTAACACCGCTCGGCAGACTTGATAACGACAGTGATGTTGACAATTTCGATTATGTAATTTTCAGTTCGAACTGGAAAAGGACGGATTGTAATAGCCTGAACAACTGGTGTAATAATGCCGATTTCGACCGTAACGGCAACGTAAATAACGCGGATCTAAGTATTTTATGCGCTAATTGGCTTGAAGGAATTAAATTTTAAATTCCGACTTGCAGGACTGCGAATTATCTGTATTGCCGCTTGTTTGTTCGTCATCTTTCATCGCCAGAAAAGCTACCGTCATTGAGCTCCATACTCTTTTATCAATTATCTTCAATTGTCCATAACTGTCGAGAAGATTTACTTTTTCTTCTGTCCTTACAACTACCAGCCCGTCTTTGGTTATCTGCTCGGGCAATAATTTTAAAAGTTCCACCAAACGCCACTTGCCGCCCATTTCTCTGCTCATTTTGTATGGCGGGTCTATAAAAACCAGAGAACATTTCTCTCCGCCCACCGCCGGCGGCGCCCCTATCTTAAACGCGTTCGCGCAAACCACCCGTGATTGCTCGCCAAATCCCGCCTTTGCGATATTCATTCTGAGAATCTCAATCGCCCTTCTGTCTGAATCGACAAAGATTGCTTCTTTCGCTCCCCTGCTTATCGCCTCAAGTCCGAACGACCCTGTCCCGCAAAAAAGGTCTGCAACAATTCTATTCTCTATAAGATTGTATTTATACAGCACATCGAATATGGATTCTTTGACGCGGTCAGTTATCGGCCGGGTATCGCTGCCCTTCGGCGGCAAAAGATTCATTCCTTTTTTTGTGCCGGAAATTATGCGCATAGTTTAGTCACAGAGAAATATACTTTATTGATGATTGAATATTGTAATTTTATAAAAATAATTCTGCCGCAGGCAGTTCCACAAATCTTCAATCTTAAATCTTCAATTTTCAATTTCATTGTTTATACTTGTTCATTCGTGATTAATTTCTGGCTCCAGTCCTAAATCCTTTATCATCCGCAAATCCTCTTCGACTGCTCTGCCTGCCGTCGTCAGGTAATCGCCGCTGATTATCGACGTCGCACCAGCGTAAAATATCCAGCTCTGCAAATCGCCAAGATTAGCCTTCCGCCCGCCCGCCGCCTTTATCTGAACCTTTGGCAGTATAAATCGGTATAAAGCGATAAGCCGCAGAATCTCTCGCGGCCGCATCGTCGGCGTATCAGCCAGCGGCGTTCCCGCTATCGGCGACAAGAAATTCATCGGCACCATATCGACACCAAGCTCTCTTATTAGCAGTGCCATATCTATCCTGTCTGCATCTGCCTCGCCGATTCCAAAAATTCCGCCCGTGCATAATCCCAGTCCCGCCTTTTTAGCCGCTTTTACAGTTTCTATTCGCGATTCATAATCGTGTGTCGTTACAATATTTTTAAAATGCTTTCTCGAAGTTTCAAGATTATGATTATATCTTGCAAGTCCCGCTTTTTTTAATCGCGCCGCCTGCTCATAATTAATTATTCCAAATCCTCCGCAAATTCCAATCCCGACTTCAGTTTTGATTTTAGGAATAAGTTTTTCAAGTCTCGCCAGTTCCTTTTCAGAAATTGTCTTTCCGCTGTAAACTATACCGAAATTCGGCACACCATTCTGTTTTGCCTTTTTCGCTGCACTTATAATTTCTTCATCTGTTAAGGTTTTGACTTCTGAATAAGCCGTTTTGTGTTCTGCCGATTGTGCGCAGAATTTACAATCCTGTGTGCATCCGCCCAGCCTGCCCGGCACTATCGAGCATACTTTTATTTTCCTGCCGAAAAATTTTTGACGTATCTGATTGGCCCAATAAAGCAAATCTTCAAAATTTTCATCTCCGAGCGAAAACAAAAATTCAATTTCGCTTCTGTCGATGATTTTCCCGTTCAAAATTTCTTCTGCAATTTGAGATATTTTTAAGTTCATAATTGAATCTTTTTACTTATTAATTCTTCCGGCCTCATTACTATGCTTTTATAATATTCCGCGCCCAGGTGCACCGTTTCCCATTTTTCGCTGCGGAGACCTGCACCTTTTTTATAATCTTCCAGTGTAACCGCCGCAAAAACATATCTTTTATCCCGGCACTCATAAATTTCTCTGCCGTCGCTGTCAATATCGATATTCTCAGGATTATACACAAAAATAAACAGTCCCCTGTAATTTTCCCCGAAAATTTTTACCCAGTTCTCAAGTCCTTTAACATCGTCAATTGTAACCCAGTTCGCCAGGCTCCCGAACGCCGTAAAAGTCTTGCCCGAAAATTTCCGCCCCTTAACTTCCGCGATATACGCCTTGGAATCAGGCGTGTAAAAAAGAAAATCGAAGCTCTTGATTTTGCTTTTAGAAAACGCCGTCCGTTTTTGCTGGTCCACAAGCAGGTATTGAATCCCGTTATCTTTCAACCAACTCTCAAACGCTCTTTCGTAGTGATTACCGACTTCGTTCATCGAATGTTATTGAAAAATTCTGTCTCGCCGATTGCCTGCTGCTCTCCGCTGCTCATGTTTTTAACGACAATTTGTTTTTTCTGCGTAAATTCTTCTCCGACAATTATGCACATCGCCGCATTGACCGCCGATGCCTGCTTTAATTGTTTGCCCAGCGCCCCGCCCTTATAGCTAAAGTCCGTTTTTTTCCCCGCTCTTCGCAAACTCGCGACCATTTTAAGCGCCTCACTCTTCAAGGCCTCGTCAGCGTATGTCACAAAATATTCTATTTTATTTTTCTCTGAAATATTTTTGAAAAGCCCTCTTTCTTCAAGCACTATGCCGAGCACGCAATCGCCCATTCCCATTCCCGTTGCCGAAATTTTCGGCCCACCGAAATCCGCAAGCAGATTATCGTATCTGCCCCCTCCGCAAATCGCCCGCAGTGAGCTTGTCGAATCTGCCCGCAATTGCTCCGATTTATCGTAAATCTCGAAAACCACGCCCGTATAATACGCAAGTCCCCTCACAATACTTATATCGAACCTGCAAAATTCAGTTATGCCCATTATATTCAGATAATTAAATAATCTCGTCAGCTCATCAATTGCATCTTTTGCGTTTTTATCATCACCGGCAAAACTTTCAAGCTCTACCAATGTCTTTACAGACATAAGTTCGAGCACTTTTCGCCGTTTTTCGCCGTCGCCGATTGCCTCTGCGAGCATTTTCTCAAATGCCTCCGCCGGCACCTTGCTCTTTTTGTCCAGAATCGCGTAAACTTTTTCAAGTCCTTCTTTTTCTATTCCGAAACATTCCAGAAGCGCTGCGATAAGTCTTCTGCTCGATATTTTTACTACAATATCATTGCTCGTCAGACCTGCCTGCATAAGATAATCGACCGCGCAGAAAATCACTTCCGCGTCCGCAAGACAATCGTCAACGCCGATGATATCGATATTCCACTGGAAAAATTCCCGCAGCCTGCCCTTTTGCGGCCTCTCCGCCCTGCACAATCGCGGCACGGAAAACCACTTTATCGGCCGGGGCAAAGTATTAATTCGCTGGTTAACCATTCTCGCAAGCGTCGGCGTAATCTCCGGCCGTATCGCAAGCATTCTTCCGCCGCGGTCTTCGAATGCGAAAAGTTGAGTCGCAATTTCATCTCCGCTTTTCAGTTGATA
>Ga0187886_1000557_pt1 | contig 43117 bp, 41 predicted proteins | sample June2016WEW_20_1_FD_133001 | JGI IMG/M metagenome (GOLD analysis project Ga0187886, IMG submission 133001) | Peatland microbial communities from SPRUCE experiment site at the Marcell Experimental Forest, Minnesota, USA - June2016WEW_20_150 | ecosystem: Environmental > Terrestrial > Soil >... | reverse complement strand
GCGTTGACGGCCGCGGCCCGGGCCTGCGTCACGCGCTCGAAGACCCCGCTTTCGTGCTTGGCGTAGCCCTTGACGGTCTCCACGAGGTTGGGGATGAGGTCGTAACGGCGGCGAAGCTGGACGTCCACCTGGGACCAGGCGTTGTCGCAGCGGTTCCTAAAGGTCACCAGCCGGTTATACATCCCGACGACGATCAGGACGACGACCGCGATGATGATAAGCAATAAGACAAGTAAACCCATATGTCTCTCCTTCGGAATCTTTTAGCCAGCGAAGATTCTTCCTTAAAGATACGGGCGCGGAGCCGAAAAAGCAAGCCCTTCGGGACCGTACCCCTTGAATTTATCCGGCTAAACGGACCATAATCGCTTTCTTCGCATGGTCATCATCAATCATCAAGAACCTCCGGCTTCCCCCGTGGCCGGAGCAGGGAGGAAATCATGAAGAAAGTTGCCGTTCTCGCGATGGGCATCCTTTTCATCGCCTCTGGGACAGCTCTGGCCCAGAACGCCGTGAAACCCGCGGCCAAGGCGGACGTCAAGGCCGAGAAGAAATCTCTGCTTACATCGGAGGCCCTGGCCGGCCTCGAATTCCGGAACATCGGTCCCGCGCTCATGTCGGGACGGATCAGCGATATCGCGATCCACCCGAAGAACCGCAATGTCTGGTATGTTTGCGCCGGTTCGGGCGGCGTATGGAAGACCGAGAACGCGGGCACCTCCTGGGCGCCCATCTTCGATTCCCAGCCGTCCTACTCCATCGGCTGCGTCACCCTCGACCCGTCGAACCCGGAGATCGTCTGGGTCGGGACGGGCGAGAACGTCAGCGGGCGCCACGTCGGCTTCGGCGACGGCGTCTACAAGAGCCTGAACGGCGGCAAAACCTGGACGAACACGGGCCTCGGGAAGTCCGAGCACATCGCCCGCATCCTGGTCGACCCGCGGAACTCCGGCATCGTTTACGTCGCGGCGGAAGGGCCGCTCTGGTCGTCCGGCGGCGAGCGCGGCCTCTACAAGACCTCCGACGGCGGAAAGACCTGGACGCTGTCCCTCGAGGTCAGCAAGGATACGGGCGTCACGTCGGCCGAATTCGACCCCGCGAATCCCGACGTCCTTTACGCCGCGGCGTACCAGCGACGGCGCTCCGTGGCCGCCTTCATGGGCGGCGGGCCTGAGTCGGCGATTTACAAAACCGAGGACGCCGGAAAGACCTGGCGCAAGCTCACGGTCGGCCTCCCGGCCGGCGACAAGGGCAAGATCGGCCTGGCCGTCTCCCCCATCGACCCGCGCATCGTCTACGCTACGGTGGAAGCAGGGCCCGACGAGAAAGGCTTTTACTGCTCGACAGACCGGGGCGAGAGCTTCGAGAAACGGAGTCCGTATATCAGCGGCGGCACGGGCCCGCACTATTACCAGGAGATCTACGCCGACCCCAACGTCTTCGACCGGGTCTACCAGATGGACCCCGAGATGATGGTCACCGACGACGGCGGCCGGGCCTGGCGCCCGGTCGGGGAGCGCAACAAGCACGGCGATAACCACGCCCTGGCCTTCGTCAAGGGCGATCCGGATTACCTCCTCGACGGGAGCGACGGCGGCGCTTACGAAAGCCACGACGCCGGAAAGACCTGGCGCTTCTTCGAGAACCTGCCGGTGACCCAGTTCTACAAGGTGGCCCTGGACAACGCCCTGCCTTTCTACAACGTCCACGGCGGCGCCCAGGACAACGGCAGCCAGATCGGGCCGTCGCGAACCCTCAACGGCAACGGAATCAGCAACTTCGACTGGGCCGTAACCTACGGCGCCGACGGCTACGCCAGCGCCATCGACCCAACCGACCCGAACGTCGTGTACGTCGAAATGCAGGAGGGCAATCTCCTCCGCTACGACCGGAAGAGCCAGGAGACGGTCTACATCAGCCCCAAGCCCGCGGCCGGCGACCCGCCCCTGCGGTTCAACTGGGATTCGCCCGTCGTCATCAGCCCGCTCTCCAATAAGCGGGTCTATTACGCCTCGCAGTTCCTATGGCGCAGCGAGGACCGCGGCGATTCCTGGACGAAAATCAGCCCCGACCTGACGCGCGGCGTCTTCCGCCTGGAACAGAAGATCATGGGGCGGCAGTGGAGCGTCGACGCGCTGTGGGACCATGGCGCCATGTCGATGTTCTCGACGATCACGACGGTCAGCGAATCTCCGCTCGCCGAAGGGCTCATCTACGTCGGCACCGACGACGGCCTGATCCAGGTAACCGAGGACGCCGGCAAGACTTGGCGGAAGGTGGAGAAAATCGCCGGTGTCCCCGATTATTTCTTCGTCAACAAGATCAAGGCCTCGAAGCACGACAAGGACACGGTTTACGCGGCCGTGGACAACCACAAGGCGGGCGAGTACAAACCCTACCTGCTGGCGAGCGCAGACCGCGGCAAGACCTGGACGAACATCGCCGGCGACATGCCGCAGCGGACGATCGTCTGGTCGGTCGCCCAGGACAACGTGAAGAAGGACCTCCTTTTCGCCGGGACCGAGTTCGGGATTTATGCGACGGTCGACGGCGGGAAGAAGTGGATCAAGCTCGGCGGCGGCGTGCCGACGATTTCCTTCCGCGACATCGAGGTCCAGGAAAGGGAAGGCGACCTCGTCGGCGCATCGTTCGGACGCGGGTTCTTCATCCTCGACGATTACTCGCCGCTGCGAGAAGTGAGCGAGGAAAGCCTGGCCGCGGACGCCGCCCTATTCCCGGTCAAGAAGGCCCTCGAATACATCCCGCTCAAGCCGATCGACGCGAACGGCAAGGGCTGTCTGGGGGAGACCTTTTATCTTGCGCCCAACCCGCCCTTCGGCGCGGTTTTCGCCTATTACCTGAAGGACTCGCTCAAGACGGCCGCGGAGGCCAGGCGCGAGGAGGAGCAAAAGCTCATCAAGGATGGCAAGCCCGTGCCCTTCCCGGGCTGGGACAAGCTCCGCAAGGAGGAGCAGGAGGAAAAGCCGGCCATCGTGCTCACGGTGACCGATGAGGCGGGCCAGGTCGTGCGCCGGATCACGGGACCGGCCGGGAAAGGCCTCCACCGCGTGGCTTGGGACTTACGGTATCCCACGGTCGAGCCGACGCAGCTCGAATCGCCGCAGAGGCAGGCTTGGGAGTGGAACCCCGCCGGCCCGCTCGTTGTCCCCGGGACTTTCACGGTGACGCTGGCCAGGAAGATGGACGGCGTTATGACGCAACTTGGGGAGCCGCGGAAGTTCACGGTCGAGTCGCTGGGGCTGGCGAGCCTCGAGGAGAAAGACAAAAAGGCCCTGCTCGCCTTTCAGGAGAAGGCCGGCGAACTGCAGCGGGCGATGATGGGCGCGGGCGGCGCGGCCGAGGAAGCGCTCAAGAATATCCAGTACATGAAGAAGGCGTTCCTGGACACGCCCAAGGCCGACCCGAAGCTCGGCGCGAGAGTGCGGGCGGTCGAGGCACGCATCCAGGATTCGCTGAGGACACTGTTCGGCGATTTCACGGCCCGCCGCCGCAGTGAAGCGGCGTCCCCATCGCTGATAGACAGGGTCAGCACACAATTGGGCTCGACCGTGCCCATCACGGCAACCGTGAAGCGCGACTACGATATCGCGGCCGACGGTTTCGGGAAGGTGCTGGACGATTTGCGGACGGCAATCGAAGTGGACCTCAAGAAGCTCGGCGACGAACTCGAGGCCGCCGGCGCGCCCTGGACCCCAGGGCGCGGCTTGCCGGTTTGGAAGAGGAGGGAATAGACCAGGGGGACACAATACTCTGTCCCACATTAAAAGAGGGACAGGGTATGGCGTCCCCCTAAGTGATTACCAGCGGTCCGTCCGGAACGGTGAGGCCGGCAGGCCCTCCTTGTTGATCAGGTTCGGCACCGCGAGTTGCTGCCAGCCGAATCGCACGGCCTTCGGCGACGCGACCCGCGGGCTATGGACGACGACCATGTCTCCGGCGATCTCCGCCTCGGCCTTGTAGAAAATATGGTCGTCGCCTGAGACCTCGAACCACTTCAGCTGCTGACCGTCGTTGGTCATCAGCCCGCCGCCGACGTAATTGAACGCGATCTTCGCCTTGTCCCCCTCGACCGTCATGGATTTATAAAGCGGGCCCGAGTTAACGATCCCCTTCTCGCCGTAGGCATTGGCCCGGGCCCAAAGCGCCAGCCGGTAGCCGACGTCCTTCTTGTTCGAAGGATGGATGTCGTTGAGGTTCGCAATATCGGTCACGACCGCCATCCCCGTGTTCGGCATCCGGAGGATGTTGGCCTGGGCCTCCCAGATCAGGGGCAGCCGCAGGAAATCGGGGACTTCCCCGGCCGGCGTCTCCCGGTTATAAGGATAGTTGTAAGGCGCGAGCTGCACATAATAGAACGGAAAATCGCCGAGCTTCCAGATCTCGCGCCAACCTTTGATCAGGGCTTCCATTTTCTTCTCGTAGAACAGGACGTCGTTGCGGTTGTTCTCGCCCTGGTACCAGATCGCCCCCCGGATCGCGAACGGGGTCAGCGCGTGGATCATCGCGTTGTAAAGGGTGGTCGGGGCCTGCGGATTGTCGAAGGGATTGGACGGGAATTCGGATTTGGGCTCGGGGGGAATATCCAGTTTCGCCTTGAGCGCCTTCTGGGCATCCCGCGCCCATGCTTCCCAGGCCGGCAGCTCCTTCTCCATGGCCTTCCGGTAATCCTCGTACTTGGCGAGCTGCTTTTCGAGCAAGGGCTTCGTCTCGGGAACGGCTGCGAATCCGGCCGGCGGCGTCCACGGCTCGATATCCGTTCCGCCCCAGGCCGACTCGATCAGGCCGACCGGAACGCCGAGCCTCGCATGAAGCTCGAGCCCGTAAAAGTAAGCAACGGCGGAAAAGGGCCGGACGGACGACGGCGAGCACGGCGCCCACTTGGTCTCGACATCATCCTTCGGCCGGTCCGCGGTTTTTTTCGGGATAAGGAACAGCCGTAAGTTTGGATGGTCGGCGCGCATGATCTCGGGGTTCGGGTTGGGGAGCCACTCCATGGCCCATTCCATGTTGGACTGACCGGAGCAGAGCCACACCTCGCCGACGAGAATATCTTTGACCGTGATGTCCGGACCCTTTTCCCCGCGGACGGTCATTTCGAGGGCGGCACCGCCGGCCTTGAGCGGGTCGAACACGGCGCGCCAGGTTCCATCGGCCGAGGCCCGGACCTGCCTCTCCTGGCCGGCCAGCCGCACCGTGACTTTCTCAGTCTTTCCGGCCCATCCCCAGACCGTGACGGGCTGGGCCTGCTGGATGACCATATGGTCCCCGATGACCGCGGGAAGCCTGACCTCGGCGGCCAGGGCCGGCGGCAACGCGGCGCAGAGCAACGATATAAATGCGAGTGACGCCAAGCGCTTTGTTCCGTGATTCACGAGAAATCCCTCCTTTTCAGCTGCGAATTTTGCTCACCTGAACATATCGTCCCAAAACCGCGGTTGTCGAGGAGCCCCGGACGTGATCCGTTCGAGGGGGACACAATACTGTGTCCCTCGATGCATGCCACACTACGGGGCCGCGGCAAAAAGAGGGACAGAGTATTGTGTCCCCCTAAGCTTAAAACTCAAGCCGGAAGGTCAGGCCGCCGGGCCAAGCGCTGAGAGTCCACTTGCGTTCCTGCGGCGCCAGAGCGGACGCGCCCCTCTGTCCCAGGTATTTCGCTTCATATTCGTTCAGGTCGCGTGTCGCCCGCATGGGCTGAGTGAAAATATTGAGAAGCGAAATGGCTTCGCCGCCAGCGAACGCGATGAGAGCGTTCGTCCAGGACTGATGGAACACCGTCTTGGTCACAACTCCGGCCGCCGCGTTGCCGGCGATATTCAACACGTGGGTCCCCAAGCTTCGGCCCGACATTTCCCGGCGGGCGCATTTCCGGAGGAGATCCTCGGCCTGCCGGAGCTTCTCCTGCCGTTCCCCGGCCGTATTTCCGGGCAGCCGGCCGAGTTTCTTGGCGGCGGTGGCCGGCGTGAAGGGGTTGATGACGAGGGCGCCGACCCCCAGAACGAACGTCGCGCCGCCGACCAGCATGCCTTCGGCGAATTCCCGGTCGGGAACCGTCTCGCCGCCAGCATCTTCCTTCTTGTCGGTCCAATGGGAGCCCGCCAGAATGCCCCCGCCGACGGCCCCGACTGAATACGCCGCGATCCAGCCATAGTACCAGGTCCCGGCGCGGGGCTGACCGGCCTTGAGGACGCTTTCGATATAGTTCAGGCGTTCTTTGACCTGATCGTCAGAAAGCGCCGCCGTCTCCTGGGCCCGGGCAAGGCCCGACGGCACGAGCTGCAGGACGAACGCGATAACGAATGCCGCACAACAAAGCCGGTGAGATAAGCGATTCATGGAAGCCCCCTTTGTCGAGGTCATTTTGCCTGTCTGACCGGACACTCGATTTTCACTTGAAGAGCAGGAAAGGGCGCCGGCCGTCCAGCTAAAAATATGGCAGGCCTGGAAGGATGTCAAGGGAAGAAAAAATCCGGCGGTTGGCCCGCCCCACCCGGCGCGCCTGAGAGGAATCGACTGAAATCCGCGGCGCGCCTGACGAATTCCGCCCACACGAAGCGGGCCAAGGCCTGGGTCAAGGGCAAACTGAAGGGCCTGGCCGTGCTCGCGTTGGCCAGGCCGCGATGAGCGACACGCGGATTCCTCGTAACTTGTTGAAATAGGCCGGGAAACGGGCGTTTTGCCGGGCACTCTTGCGGTTGACACCCCCCGCCCCGCGTGTTAAGATGATATGCCCCCGCGAGGGGGAATTTCATATATCTCGGCTACCTTAAGGAGGTTGCGTTTTATGGCTACCCTGAAAGAAAAATTTGCGGCCAAAATGGGCCCGCAGAAGGAACGGGTCCAGAAGCTCGCTAAGGAGCACGGAGACACGAACGTTTCCGCCGTCAACGTCGGCCAGGTCATCGGCGGCGCCCGCGACATCATCTCGATGCTGTGGGACTGCTCGCTCCTCGATAAGTTCGAGGGCATCCGTTTCCGCGGGTTTTCCATTCCCGAACTCCGCGAGAAGCTCCCCAAGGCCCCCGGCGGGAGCGAACCCCTTCCCGAGGGCATCTTCTACCTTCTCCTCATCGGCGAAATCCCGACGCAGGAAGACTGCGCCGCCCTCACGGAAGAGTGGCAGAAGCGCGGCGTTCTGCCCCAGTATCTCCTCGACACGATGAACGCCGTCCCGAAGGACACCCACCCGATGACCCAGTTCTCGCTGGCCATCCTCCAGCTCCAGAGGGAGTCGGTGTTCGCCCAGCGCTACAAAGAGAAAATGCCCAAGACCCAGTACTGGGACGCGACGTTTGAGGATGTCATGAACCTCATTGCCAAGCTCCCGAACATCGCCGCCTACATCTACCGCCGGTCCTACAAGGGCGGCAAGCAGATCGCCCCCAACCTGAAGCTCGACTGGGGCGGAAACATGGCTCACATGCTCGGCGTCACCGACGACCCCGCCTTCAAGGAGCTCATGCGGCTCTATCTCTGCATCCACAGCGATCACGAGGGCGGCAACGTGTCGGCCCACACGACACACCTGGTCGGCTCCGCCCTTTCCGACGCCTACTATTCACTGTCCGCCGGCATGGACGGCCTCGCCGGACCGCTCCACGGGCTGGCCAACCAGGAAGTCCTGGGCTGGATCATGGCCCTTATGAAGGACCTCGGCGGCGTCCCGACCAAGGAGCAGCTCGAGAAGTACATGTGGGACACCCTGAACGGCGGAAGGGTCATCCCCGGCTACGGCCATGCGGTCCTCCGGAAGACCGATCCCCGCTACATCGCCCAAAGGGAGTTCGCCCTCAAGCACATGCCCGACTATGACCTCTTCAAGGTCGTCAGCCTAGTCTACGAGGTCGCGCCCGATGTCCTGACGAAGCACGGCAAGACCAAGAACCCCTGGCCGAACGTCGACGCGCACTCCGGCGTCCTCCTCAATTACTACGGCGTCGTGGAGTTCGACTTCTACACCGTGTTCTTCGGCGTTTCGCGCGCCCTCGGCGTCCTCGCCCAGCTCATTTGGGACCGCGCCCTCGGCCTGCCGATCGAGCGGCCGAAGTCCGTCACCACGGAGTGGCTGGAGAACCTCATCAAGCAGAATCCTCCGGCGGCGAAGTAAGCTTCTTTACCACGGTAAAGGCAAGGGCCGCCCGTCCGGAAGGACGGCGGCCCTTTTTTTTGGCTCTATTCCTCCGCCATGTGCGGATAGGCAATATCCCGCGACGGCAGGAAATTCTCCTTGACGGCCTGCGGGCTGGTCCAGCGCAAGAGGTTGAAATAGCCTCCCGCCTTGTCGTTCGTCCCGCTCATCCTCCCGCCGCCGAAGGGCTGCTGGCCGACGACCGCGCCCGTGGGCTTATCGTTGATGTAGATATTGCCCGCGGCCTGGACAAGCCGGTCCAGGGCCAGCCGGATCAAGCCCCGGTTTTTCCCGAAAATCGACCCGGTCAGCGCGTAGGGGCTCGTCTCGTCGACGAGGGTCAGCGTCTCCTCGAACCGTCTGTCGTCATATACGTAAACGGTCAGCACGGGACCGAAGATCTCCTCCTCCATCCCCCGGAATTTCGGGTTCGTAGTCGTAATGACAGTCGGGCGGATGAAATAGCCGACCCTGTCATCGCACTGACCCCCGATAACCACATCCGCCTCCGGTGACGAGCGGGCGTACTCGATATATCCGGCGACCTTGTCGAAGGCCGCCCGGTCGATGACGGCGCCCATGAACGTCCGGAAATCGGCCACGTCGCCGACACGGACGCTCTCGGCGAGCTTCGAAAGCCGGGCCCGGACTTCGGGCCAGAGGGATGCCGGGATGTAGGCGCGGCTGGCCGCCGAGCACTTCTGGCCCTGGTACTCGAAGGCGCCCCGGAACATGGCCGCGGCCAGCTCGTCGAGGCCGGCGTCCGGGCAGGCCAGGATGAAATCCTTGCCGCCGGTTTCGCCGACGAGCCGCGGGTAGTTCCGGTAAAGGCCATTTTTCAAGTTCCCGGCCACCCGGTGCCAGATACCGGTGAATGTCGCGGACGAGCCGGTGAAATGCACGCCGGCGAGGTCCTTATGGTCGATCACCGGGTCGGCGATCTCGGCCCCGGTCCCGGGAACCATGTTGATCACCCCGTCGGGGAGGCCGGCATCGAGGAGAATCTTCATGAAATAGTGGGCGCTCAGCACGGCCGAGCTGGCCGGCTTCCACAGGACCGTGTTCCCCATCATGGCCGGGGCCGTGGGCAGGTTGCCCCCGATGGACGTGAAATTGAACGGGGCAATGGCGAACACGAAACCGTCCAGGGGCCGGTACTCGAGCTTGTTCCAGGACCCCGCCGGGTTGGCCTCGGGCTGGCCGGAGTATATCCGGCACACGTAGGAAACGTTGAAGCGCAGGTAATCCGCGAGCTCGCAGACGGCGTCGATTTCCGCCTGATAGACCGTTTTGCTTTGGCAGAGCATCGTGGCTGCGTTCATTTCGTAGCGATGGGGGCCGGCAAGGAGGTCGGCGGCCTTGAGGAAAACGGCGGCCCGGTCCTCCCACGGCAGGCGCTGCCACGCGCTCTTGGCCCCGGCGGCGGCCCGGATCGCCCGGCCCGCGGCATCGGACGTCCCCATATGATACGCGCCGAGGGCCTTGGCGTGGTCGTGGGGGCAGGCGATCCGGCTCGTTTTGCCCGACCGGACCTCCCGGCCGCCGATGATCATCGGAATCTCGACGGGATTATCGGCCTGCCTCTTCAACTCCTGTTTCAGCAGGCGCTTATCCTCGGACCCCGGCCCGTAGTCCCTGATGGTCTCGTTGAAAGGTTTGGGCGTGATGAAACGTCCGGATGACATGTCCCCCTCCTCCGCTCGTGATCGCCTTCAAATATACGCCATTTCGAGGGCTCCCGCAAAATCGGGCGGCCGGGCGAGGCCCCTGCCGGGCCGGCCGGGTTCGTTCCTTTTGAGCCATGATTGTGCTATCATGATTTTTCGGAACCCGAGCGGAGGAGAACCATCATGGAATATCGCATTGGCCTCGTCGGCTGCGGCACCGTCGGACAGGGCCTTCTCGAAATCCTGGACAAAAAAAGGGAATTCCTCAGGGACGCCTACGGTTTCGAGTCCCGCGTCGTCGCCATTTCGGACAAGATCAGGGGCTCGCTTCTCGTTCCCGAAGGGATCGATATCCCGGCCGTCCTCGGCGTCCTCGGCCGCGGCGGAAACCTCGCCGATTATCCGAAGGCCGCGCCCGGCCAGGCCGAGCCGCTCGACCCGCTGGACATGATCGAAAAGACCGACGCCGGCATCATCGCCGAGCTGACCTATACGAATATCCAGACCGCCGAGCCCGCGACGAGCTATATCCGGAAAGCCCTGCGGACGGGCAAGCACGTCGTCACATCCAACAAGGGGCCGGCCGCGCTCTATTACCGCGAGCTCCAGGACCTGGCCCGCAAGAACGGGCTCCAGTTCCGGATCGAGGGCACGGTCATGAGCGGGACGCCGGTCTTCCACCTCGCCGAGAGTGGCCTCGCCGGAAACCATGTCCTCGAGGCCCAGGGGATCCTCAACGGGACGACGAACTTCATCCTCTCCAAAATGGAGACCGAGGGGATGGAGTACGCCGCCGCGCTGAAGCTCGCCCAGGAACTCGGCTACGCCGAGGCCGACCCCACGGCGGACGTCGAGGGGTTCGACGCGCTGGCCAAGATCGTAATCCTGTCGAACGTCCTCATGGATGGGTCGCTCAAGACGTCTGACGTCCCGCGGAAAGGCATCTCCTCCATCAGCAAGGCCGATGTCGCGGCCGCCAAGAAAGCGGGCTACCGCTACAAGCTCATCGCCCACGCGAAGAAGGAGGCGGGGGGAGTCGTCGCCAGCGTCTCGCCGCAGAAGCTTCCGCTCTCCGACCCCCTGGCCGGGGTCATGGGCGCCCAGAACGCTCTGAGCCTCCAAACCGACCTCATGGGCAAGGTCACCATTCAGGGCGCCGGCGCCGGCAAGACCGAAACGGGGTTCGCGATCCTCTCGGACATGCTGGCCATCCACCGCTGCCGCTGAGCCCGGGAACCCGGGCGGCGCTTGACTCTCCTCCCCCTTTGCCGATATGCTAGGGTTCAGCATTGACTGTGTCATGCCGTTTGTCCTAACAGCACTGTCCAGGCTTCATAACAACCCGAGTCTTTTTATCATTTCAAAAACATGGGAGGAATCATGAGTTCCAAGCCACCGGTCCGGCCCGGGGTCCAAAAGCGGATCGACGCCTCGAAGAAACTCCTCGCCCAGAGGGAGGCGTCGCTGGCCCGCATGAAGTCCATGAAATTCGACACGATCGCGGTCCACGGGCTTTACACGATCGAGGAGGCGCTCGACCGGAACCAAGGGGCCATTATAGAGCCCCTCTATCTCGCGAGTTCCCAGGGCTACGCAGATGCCGACGAGCTCGAAGCCGCCCTGGCCTACCTCGTCCCGACCTGGTGCTACACAAGGATCGCCAACCCGACGACGTACTACCTGGAATGGGTTCTGGCCTTGCTCGAGGGTTACAGCACCGGTTGCGATACGTCCTGCCTCGTGACGGCGTCCGGCATGTCAGCCATCATGGTCGCGGTGGACCCCTTCCTCGTCAAGCAGAAGGAGGGCCTGGAGCGCATCAATTTCGTCTCCTCCATCCAGCTCTACGGAGGGACCTACCAGCACTTCGCCGTCCGCAAGATGAAGGAGCGCGGGATCGAAGTCCGCTGGGTCCATCACCCCCATGACATGCAGGAATGGAAGTCGAAGATCGACGACGATACCCGGTTCCTGTACATGGAGATGCCGTCGAACCCCCAGCAGTCCTTCTGCGACATCCGGGCCCTGGCCGACCTGGCCCATGCCCATGAAATTCCGCTGATCATCGATTCCACGTGCGCGACCCCGGCCCTGATGAGGCCCATCGGCCACGGCGCGGACGTCGTCGTCCACTCCCTGACGAAGTCCATCACCGCGGGCGGCCTGGCCATCGGCGGCGCCCTCATCAGCCGCAAGCCCATCGTGTCCAGGGTAAAGCACGACGACCCGATGTTCAAGACGAGCTTCGCCGAGTATGTCAAGCTATGGCCGTACCGTGATTGCGGACCGTCGCCGTCGCCGATGAACGCGATGTTCGCCCTCAACGACCTCCGGACCCTCCGCTCCCGGATGGATCTTGTCAGCCAGAACTGCCAGATCGTGGCCGAATTCCTGGCCACCCATCCCAGGGTCTATCAGGTCGATTTCCTGGGACTCCCGCGCCACCCCCTCCACGCCGTGGCCAAAAAATACATGAAGCTCGTCGATTCGGACGACGGGAAGGGAACCGAGGTCAACCGCTACGGCCACCTGATGAGCTTCCGGGTCGACGGCCCGCCGGAAAACGCCCGGAAGGTTTTCGACGGCTTCAAGTTGATCCACCGGGCCACCGACCTCGGCCGGATCAAGAGCGTGGCCACGATCCCCGCGATCTCAACCCATCAGCAGCAGGGCGAGGAGGCGCGGAGAATGGCGGACATTCCGCCCCAGCTCATCCGTCTCTGCGTCGGCGCCGAGCACCCCGGCGACGTCATCGCCGACCTCGACCAGGCGCTGAATTCCATCAAGTAGAGCGAGATGAGGGTCCGGCGGCCGACCCCTTAAGGAGAACGTCCGATGCCTGAGACACAGCCAAATCCGTCCGGATTCCGCGGCATGTGGGCCTGGGTTGATCTCTCGGACCGCTCGGTCCGCCTTGCCCCCGCCGACCCCGCCCTCTGCAGGGATTATGTGGGCGGCCGGGGCCTCCAGGCCCGGTTGCTTTATGAGAAACTAAAAACCGGCGGCCCCCTCAAGGATCCGCTCGGCCCCGGAAACAGGATCGTCATCGGCAGCGCCGCCGCGAACGATACGGTCATCCCCACGGCGGGCCGGGGCTCGTGCTCATTCATCGGCACGATGACGCGGTCCCCCGAAAACGCGGCCTGGGTCCCGGGCCACCAGCCCGTCTACGGGCTGGTCACCCACTCGAGCTGCGGGGGCCTCTTCCACAACATGCTCAAGCGGGCCGGGATCGACCAGCTTATCATCGACGGACGGGCCGACCGCCCGGTGCGGATCGAGGCGGTCGAGGGCGCCGTGCGCGTCGTCGACGCGGAGGACGAGCTGTTCTCCGAGGTCGGCGGGCGCTCCCTCCCTCGGACGGCCTCGGAAATCACGGACGCGCTGGCCCGGAAAATCAAGGGCTCGTCCACGCTTTGCGTTGGGCCGGCCGGCTGGAACCTCGTCGACTACGCGTGTCTCACGGCCGACTACCACAGGAATTTCGGCCGTGGCGGGGCCGGCGCCGTCTTCGGCTCGAAAAACCTCGTCGCCGTCACCGCCTACGGCAAGGAAGCCGTGGCCTACGCCGACCCCGAAGAATTCAAGACGCTCGGCCGGCAGCTGGACGAGATCGTCAAGGCCAGCGTCGAGGACCCCGGCCGGACGGCCTCGTTCCGTCCGATAACGGGCACAACATGGTGGCTCGACCGGGCCTTCAACGGCCGGTACCTGGGTGTCAAGGGCGGCTATCTTCCCTGGCACAATTTCGACGAAGGGTCCTTCGACCCCGGCGATTACGCCCGCGTCTCGACGGACGCGTTCCTGGAGATCGCCGGCAAGCACAACGTCTGCAACAAGTGCCGCCACGTCTTCTGCACCCGCGCCGGGCGGGTGGAGTCGGGACCCTATGCCGGCTCCGGCGTGCGCCCTGAGTTCGAGACGATCGCCCTCTGGATCAACTGCTGCATCCTCGACCGCGACGCCATTTTCCACATGAACTATCTCTGCAACGAGTTGGGTGTCGACACGATGACCTTCGGGAGCGTCATGGCCGCGGCCATGGAGATGACGGAGAAAGGCCTCCTCGAGAAGTTCGGCGGTGGCTTCAAGTTCGGCGACGCGGCCGGGATGGTCCAGACTTTGAAGGACATCGCCTACGGCGCGAACGACCTCGGCCATCTTCTCGGGCACTACACGGACCGCATGGTGGCGGAGGCGGCCGGACGCTCAAACGCGGGCGCGCTCCCCGATATCGTTTATTGCGCCACGACGGCCTACGGCGGCCTCGGCTACGCCGGCATCAGCCCCAAGGCCTTCCCCGGCATGTTCACGGCCTACGGGACCTCCAACCGGGGCCGGGGCGACCACACGTACGCCTGGACGATCCAGGCCGAGGAAGGCGGGCTCAAGGAAGCCCGCGACTTGGCCGCCTACGTGGCCGAAGGCCAGGCCGGCAAGGCCCTCGTCGACTCCCTTGGCCTCTGCGATTTCTTCACGGGCGACATCACCGCCGAGCCCTTCCTCTCCCTCTACCGCGCCCTGACGGGAATCGAATACACGTCCGACTCGCTGAAGGAGTGCGGCCGGAGGATTTACGCCCTCGAGCGCCGCATGAACAACGCCCAGGGCCGCGACCGGACCTACGACGCGTACGTCCCGGCCAAGCTCAAGGTCCCGCTGAGCCGCGGCGCCCTCCAGGGTCGCGCCGTCGACGAGGCTTTCTACAACTCCGTCCTCGACGCGTATTACGAATACTGGGGCTGGTCGCGCCAGGGGATCGTCGCGGAATAGCCGACCTTCGCCGGAGCGTTCATCGAGGGGCTGAGAGGAATGGCCGAAACGTCATGTGCGGTTTAGCGCAAACCGCACTCTGGAGTGAAGGCCATCCCCGAGGCCGCGAAGAGGAACGCACCGAGAGAGGGTCCGCCCGACAAACCCAATAACCTGAACGCGCGCCAGGGCCGGTTGAAATCGCTGATAACTTCCTTTAGAATCGGACCGTGGAAAAAATCCGCATCCGCGGCGACCACGGCCTCCGCCTGAAGGGAAAGGTCCGCATCAGCGGGGCCAAGAACGCCGTCCTGCCTGCGATCGCCGCCGGGCTCCTGACGAGCGAGGAGATCCGGCTCAGGAACATCCCGCGCGTCAAGGACGTCCACAGCATCCTCACCCTGATCCACGACCTGGGGGGCGAGTATTCCCTCCGGGATGACTCCGTCTCACTGCGCGTCGCCAAGCTCGTCTCCGACGAGGCGTCGTATGAGCTCGTCCGGGCCATGCGGGCGTCCATCCTCGTTCTCGGCCCGCTCATCGCCCGCTTCGGCAGGGCGACCGTGGCGCAGCCCGGCGGCTGCGCCATCGGCTCCCGTCCCGTCGACCTGCACATCGCCGGCCTCGAGAAGCTCGGAGCGAAGATCTCGCTCGAGCACGGCTACATCCAGGCCCAGGCCGACCGCCTTCGCGGCGCAACCATCGAATTCGAAAAGAAGACCGTGACCGGCACGGAAAACCTGCTCATGGCCGCGGCCCTGGCCAAGGGCGAGACCATCCTGAAAAACTGCGCCGTCGAACCCGAGGTGGGAGACCTAGCCGTGCTCCTCAACAAGATGGGGGCGAAAATCGAAGGCATCGGCGAAGAGACTCTCCGCATCCAGGGCGTGAAAGAGCTCGGCGGGGCCGAGCACGAAATCATCCCCGACAGGATCGAAACCGGCACGTTTCTCGTCGCCGGCGCACTGACCGGCGGGGACATCGTCCTGACCAACGTCGAGCCCGGGCACGTCCAGACAGTGATCGAGAAGCTCCGCTTCTCGGGGGCGGTCATCGAAGAAGAAGGCCCCGGCGCCCTGCGCGTAAGGGGGGACGGGGAGATCAAGGCCCAGGACATCACGACCTCTCCCTATCCCGGCTTTCCCACGGACATGCAGGCCCAATTCACGGTCCTCATGACCCAGGCGCAGGGGACGTCCATCATCACTGAAACGATCTTCGACCGCCGGTTCTCCCACGTCACCGAGCTCGTCCGGCTCGGGGCCTCGATCGAGGTCCAGGGCGACAAGGCCGTCGTCAGGGGAAAGACGCCGCTCTCGGGCGCCGAGGTCACCGCGACCGACCTCCGGGCTTCGGCCTGCCTCGTCCTGGCCGGCCTGGTGGCGGGGGGTGAAACGATCCTCGCTGAAATCGAGCACCTCGACCGGGGCTACGAGCGGATCGAGGAGAAGCTCCGCGGACTCGGGGCCTCGATCGAACGGTTCGAAAGCTAGGAGGAACGCCCATGGCCGACTGTCTTTTTTGCCGCATCGTCCGCAAGGAGATTCCCGCCACGATCGTCTACGAGGACGCGAAGTTCCTGGCCTTCGAGGACGTCCACCCCAGGGCGCCCGTCCACGTCTTGCTCATCCCCAAAACGCACTTCGCATCACTCAACGAGGCGCCGGAAGAGGCCGCGGAGGTTCTCGGGGATGCCCTCCTGCGGGCCCGCGAAATCGCCCGGGGGAAAGGGATCGGCACGAGCGGCTACCGGATCGTCCTCAACACCGCGCGGGACTCCGGCCAGGAGGTCTTCCACATCCATTTTCACATTCTGGGTGGACGCCCGATGGCTTGGCCGCCGGGATGACCGGCCGCTCAAAGGGCCGCCTGCCATGGCCTACCTGATCGACGGCAACAACCTCCTCGGCCGCATCGCGCCCCACGAGCTTAGGGAGCGGACCGGACGGGACGGCCTTGTGACAAGGCTCCTCGCTTTCCAGAAAGTCACCCACACGCGGATCCATCTCGTCTTCGACGGCAACCCGGAACGGGAGAGGACGTCCGTCATCGTCAACCCGAAGTTCACGGTCCACTACCCCGGCGAGGGGCAAAGCGCGGACGACGTGATCGGGGACATTATCGTCCGCCTGACCGACCGGAGGCGGTTCTTCGTCGTCAGTTCGGACCGGGCCATCCGGGAATTCGCCAAGGAGAGCGGCGTGACCCCCGTGACGTCGGAGACGTTCGCCCGGGAGCTCAAGGCGGCGCTCAAGGAAAGAAAGAAGCAGAAGGAGATGGAGAAACACGCCAATTTTCCGTCGCCACTCGAGGTCAACCTCTGGGACGAGGTCTTCAAGACCAAGCCATGAAACGCTTTTCCATCGTCGGCGCGGGACGGGTCGGCACGGCCCTCGGGTTTGCCCTGACGAGGAAGGGTTGGGAACTCGCGGCTATCGTCGACCGGGAGGCGGCCGCGGCGCGCGAAAGCCGTAAGATCATCGGGCGCGGACGGGGGACGACAGACCTCGGGCACGCCGGCCGCGGAGTCCAGGTCCTGTTCATCTGCGTCCCCGACGACGCCATCGGAGCCGTGGCAAAAAAACTGGCCGGGGCCGGGTCCGGCTGGTCCGGTCGCCTGGTTTTCCACACAAGCGGGCTGGTCGCCGCGTCCGCCCTCGACCCCTTGCGCGCGCAAGGCGCGAGCGTGGCCTCTCTGCATCCCGTCCAGGCTTTTCCCGGAAAGAAGGGCGGGGCCCGCCTTTTCAGCGGCATCTATTGGGGGCTCGAGGGCGACGGGGCGGCGGTCAAGGCCGGGCGCGGGATTGTGAAGACGCTCGGCGGGCGCTCGTTCATCTTACTCGAAAAGGACAAACCCCTCTACCACGCGGCCTGTAGCCTGGCTTCGACGGCGTTCATTTCCCTCGAAGGCGCGGCGGCGGCGCTCCTCGAGGAAGCAGGCATCCCCCGGAATTCGGCGACGGCCATCCTGCTGCCACTGGTCCAAGGAACTTTACAGAACGTAAAAAAACTTGGCTTGAAAAACGCCCTGACCGGGCCGCTGGTGCGGGGCGACGTCCGGACGGTCCGCAGGCACCTCGAGGTCCTGAGGTCGCGGCCGCTCCACCTGGAGATCTACAAGTCGCTGGGCCGGCAGGCCCTGGGCTTTATCTCGGGGGGAAGGGTTCCGGCCGGCAAGGTCAGAGCATTGAGGCGGTTGCTGGAAGGTAGATGACTTCCTCTTCGAGCCGGATGCCGGATGTCGCGAAGACGCGCTCCTTGAGCTTCCGCGCGAGGAGAAGCACGTCGCGAGCCCTGGCGTTTCCCGTGTTGATGATAAAATTGCAGTGCTTTTCATAGACGGCCGCACCGCCCGCCGTCATGCCCCGGGCTCCCGCCTGTTCGAGAAGGCGGCCGGCCGGGATCCGTTCGCCGTCCGGGGTGCAGGGATTCTTGAAGAAACTCCCGGCGCAGGCCGTGCCCCAGGGCGGGTGCTTGGCCCGTCTCTTCTCCAGGTAATCGCGGATCTTAGCCGACGAGGCCTGGCCGTCGCCGGGCGAAACGGCCAGGATGGCACGAACAACAACGGCATGGTCCCTCTGCAGGGACGACCGCCGGTAGCCAAAGCCGAAATCCTCACGGGCAAGGGTCTTCTCTCCGCCGGCGGGTTCGAGAAGGACGGCGTTCTCCAGGACGTCGCCGATGCTGCGGCCAAAAGCCCCGGCGTTGCTGAAGAGGGCGCCGCCCACGGTTCCGGGAATCCCGGCCAGGAACTCGAGACCGACGAGCCCGCGGGCCAGGGCGTCGTGAAGGAGGAACGAGAGTCCGGTTCCCGAGGAAGCACGGACTCGCCCTTCATCGTGTGTCAAGGCGTCGGCCGTGTTCCGGATGATCAGCCCCCGGTATCCCTCGTCATCGAACAGGATGTTGAAGCCGCCCCCGATGATGTAATAAGGGAATTTCTCCCGCACGGCCAGGGCCGCGGATTTCATAAGGTCGGCCTCGGTCCGGGCCTCGAAAACGAGGTCCGCCGGCCCGCCGATCCTGAAGCTCGAAAGTTCCGCGAGGCGGGCTTTTTCGAGGAGGGGGCGGCCGAACTCTTCGAGGAAAAGCTCACGGAATTCGCGCGCCGTTTTCATCGCGGGTATTATATTGTAATGACGGCCGGGAAGCAAAAGAGGCCGGGTGTCCCCGCCCGAAGACAGTTTCTTACGCTTCCCTTCGCCTCTCGGGAGTAACGCAGATATACTCTGGGCAAGGGAGGCTGGTGTCCCTGGTTTTCGCCTTTGGCATGAGAATTGCTATAATAAGTGGCATGGGACAAGATATTGACAAATCCCGGGATGCAAGCTATGATTCTAAAAATTTTGATGAGAGGTTCCGAATGAAAAAGACGATTTGGACCGCTTTGACCTTGACGTTCCTTCTGGCCGGTCTTCTGGCCGCCCAGACCGCCGACGAGGAATACCTCAAGGCCATGCAGATCAAGGATAATTGCCAGCAAATCCAGGCCCTCGACGCTTACATCACAACGTACGGGGGCAAGGGGGGCAAGTACGACAACTACGCCTACGCCTACTACTGCATTACCCCATGCGCGACCAAGAACGCTCAGAAGGCCGTCGAATACGGCGAGAAGGCTTTGACCATGAGCGGGCTCGACGAAACCGTCAAGCTCCAGATCATCGGGACCATTCCCTCTCTCTATGCGAGCCTGGGACAGATGGACAAAGCCAAGGCGGCCGTGCAGCGGATCATCGATATGGGCAAAGCCAGCTCCGACCCCAAAATCTCGGCAGAGCTGCAGGCCCGCGGGTATCTGGCGCTCGGGCAGTTCGCCGAGAAGGCCGGCGACTACGCCGCCGCCGCCGAGACCTACATCACCGCCTACGGCATCCTCAAGGACCCGAGCATTCTCAAGCAGTTCAATAATCTAGCCAATACGCTCTCCAAGGCCCAAAAGTACGCCGAAGCTGAAAAGGTTTTCCGGGAGTTCTACGCAGCGGACAAGGGCCCCGAGAGCGCCTCTCTTCTGGCCCAGACGCTGTACAAGCAGGGCAAGGTCGATGAAGCCCTGGCGATTTACAGAGAAGCCTATGCCAAAAAGAGGACCGCAAATCTCGCCCAGAACATCGCGGTCATCCTGAACAAAGAAGTGAAGACCAAGCCCTCCCTCAAGGCCCAGACGATCGACGCGCTCATCGAGGCCGGTCTGCTGATCCCGGCCAAGCAGAAGGACTATTTTCAGGCCGCCCAGAACCTCTACATCAGCGAAAGCCCGGAACTGGCGTCGATCAACGCCCAGATCGAGGAGCACAACAAGAATATCGCCGACATGACCAAGACCTACAACGACAAGTACGGCAGCAAGAGCGAGGACGAGCTCACGGGCCCGGAAAAGGTCTCCATGAAGAAACTCAACGACGCCATCGAGTCCGAAAAGCGGGCCATCGATCAGATTAAAGCCTCGCAGACGGGCGTCATCGAGAAGTTCAACCAGCTCGTGGCCCAGGCCCGGGCGCGGATCGGCAGGTAGAAGGGTTTCGCGGAAGGCTCTCGAGCCTCGCCGCCCCGCCCCCGCGGCGCCGGCGAGGAGTCAGTGATATCGGAGGCGAAGCGTGTCCTCCTCTCTTTCCGCCGGAAAAGCCAAGGCCCGGGCCGAAAAGCTCCGCCGCGAAATCCTCGGCCACGAGAAAAAGTACTACGTCGACAACGACCCCCAGATTTCCGACGCCGAGTTCGACAAGCTCGTCCGCGAGCTCAAGGACCTCGAAGCTCGGTTCCCGGAACTCGTCACCCCGGAATCGCCGACCCAGCGCGTGGGCGAGAAGCCCGTCGAGGGATTCGCCACCGTCACCCACCGGACGCCCATGCTCAGCATCGACAACGTTTACAACGAGGAGGAGCTCCGGGAGTTCGAGGACCGGATCCGGAAGCTCCTCCCCGCGCAGCCCGTCGAGTACGTCGCCGAGCTCAAGATCGACGGGCTCGGCATCTCCGTCGTCTACCGGGGCGGAAAATTCGCCCAGGCCGTCACCCGCGGCGACGGCGTCCGCGGCGATGATGTCACCGGAAACGTCAAGACGCTCAAGTCCCTGCCGTTGGTCATCGAGGCGCGCCAGGAGGTGGAAGCGCGGGGCGAGGTCTACCTGCCCTTCGAGTCCTTCCGGGCCATCAACCGGGACCGCGAGGAGAAAGGCGAGGCCTTGTTCGCCAACCCCCGCAACGCCGCCGCGGGTTCCATCCGGCTGCTCGACCCGCGCGAAGTCGCGTCGCGCAACCTGAGCGTTTTCCTTTACTATCTCTTCATCGACGGCCGCGAGGAGCCGACGCAGTGGGGCGCACTCCAGAAGCTGAAGCGCCTCGGGTTCAAGACGAACTCCCATTCGCGCCTCTGCCGCACGATCGACGAGGTCCTGGCTTACTTCAAGGAATGGGCGGAAAAGCGCGACCGCCTGGACTACGATGCGGACGGCATCGTGATCAAGGTCAATGCGGCCGCCCAGCGGGAAACGTTGGGCTTCACGGCCAAGTCCCCGCGCTGGGCGGTGTCCTTCAAGTTCCCGGCGCGGCAGGCGACGACCCGGGTCAAGAATATCGTCATCCAGGTCGGCCGGACGGGCGCCCTCACCCCGGTGGCCGTCCTCGAGCCGGTCAAGCTTTCCGGGACGACCATCAGCCGCTCGACCCTGCACAACGAGGAAGAGCTGCGGCGGAAGGACGTCCGGGTCGGCGACCACGTGCTCATCGAGCGCAGCGGGGACGTCATCCCGCAGGTCGTCTCGGTCATGAAGGACCGCCGGACGGGAAAAGAGAGGCCTTTCGACTGGCCGTCAAAATGCCCGGTCTGTAAATCGGCCGTGTTCAAACCCGAGGGCGAGGTCATATCGCGTTGCGTAAATCCGTCGTGCCCGGCCAAGGTCCGCGAGTCCATCCTTCATTTCGCGGGCCGGCGGGCCATGGACATCGACGGCCTGGGGGAGGCGCTCGTCGACCAACTCCTCGGAGCCAAGCTCGTCCGCGCCATCCCGGACCTTTACGACCTCACCCGGGACAGCCTGGTCGAGCTCGAGAGGATGGGGCCCAAGAGCTCCGGCAATCTGCTCGACGAGATCGGGAAGTCGAAGGCCAGGGACCTCGACCGGGTCATCTTTGCCCTGGGGATCCGCCACGTGGGCGAGCGGATGGCCCAGGTCCTGGCCGCCCATTTTAAAAGCCTCCATGCCCTGGCGGAGGCCGGGGAAGAAGAGCTGATGAAGGTCGAGGACGTGGGCCCCAAGGTCGCGGAGAGCATCCGCTTTTTCTTCGCCCAGCCGGAAAACCGGGAGCTCATCCGCCGGCTCAAGAACGCCGGCCTGAACATGAGCGCCCGGGAGCGGGGCGCGGTGCGGCGGCCGCTCGAGGGACAGACCTTCGTGATCACCGGGACGCTCTCCGGCTTCACGCGCGAAGAGGCTCAGGAATGCCTCGAGGGCCTTGGCGCGAAGGTCGCTTCGTCCGTCTCGAAGAACACGACCTCCCTCATCGCCGGCGAGTCGCCCGGGTCGAAGCTCGACAAGGCCAGAGAGCTGGGCGTCAAAATCATCGGGGAAGAGGATTTCCGGAAGCTCATCGGCGGGAAAGAATAATCCTGGACAGACCCGGGCCCGCTATTTTTTCTTGGGCTTAGCCTTGCTTTTGGCCTTGACGCCGAGGAAAGTCGCGGAAAGGAAAGCCTGGAGTCCCTTTTTCTTTTTGATGCCGCCGCCCATCTCCGTAAGCTCCTGCCGCGCCTTGGCGTGATCGGGGTCGGCCTCCAGGGCCTTTTCGAACTGCCGCAGGGCCTTGGTCTGGAGCCCTTCGCTCTTGTAAAGGACCCCGAGCCCGACATACGCCTCGGGGTTCCAGGGTTCGAGGTTGACGGCCTTGAGAAAATCTCCCTCGGCCTTCAGGAGATAGCTCGGCACCTTGGATTCGGCCATGGCCAGGAGCAGGAAGTAGTCGGCCTTGTCCTGCCTTAGCCGGACGGCCTCTTCGAGGATAGACACGGCCTCGTCGAACCGGTCCATCCCGAAGAGCGTCTTGCCCTGGCGGAACTTGATTTCGGCCTTCTTGACGGAGTCCTGGACCTCATCCTGGGCGTTGACCGCTATGCCCGAGTCGTAGGCCGTCCGCTTGTTCTTGTTGCTGAGGACCCGGTAGGCGTTTGTGATGCTGTCGAAAACTTCGTCGATCTGATTCTTGTATTCCGCGGCCGCCTTGCGGTCGAACCGGTCGGGGTGGAAGCGCCGGGCCATCTGGAAGTAGGCCTTCTTGATTTCTTCTTCGGGGGCGCCCCGGGGCACCTCGAGGATCTGGTAGAAATTTTTCTGGGGCATGGCCTCGCGGAAGGCGAGGACTTCGGACACCTCGGGAGGAGATCCGGCCGATGCCGTCCGGGGCCCCCCCCCCTGGGCGGCCCCCACGGACTCGGGCTCCTCCTCTTTTTTGAGGTCCACGAGGTCCAGGCAGTAGAACAGGTAGAGGCTCTTCCAGAAGAAGTCCGGCGGCGAGGTCAAGGTCGTGAGAATGGCCTCCGCGCTGTCCTTTCCCGTGATCCGGTCCAGGATTTCCTTCTCGTCGAGAGTCAGGAGGTAGGCGAAGGACTTCCGCTTTTGAAAGGGGACCTGCCCGGCCAGAAACGATTTGAGGACGGGGCTGGTCTGCATCCGGCGGATGCCGTATTCGATGATGAAGGGAACGCTGATCTTGGATTCCTCGGCCTGCGAGGTGAAATCATCCCGCTCCTGGAAGGCGATTTCCGCGTCAAAAAACGGGAAGACGTTGAGCGTCGTCTCGCGCATCTGGTAGGTCAAGGCATCCGACAGGTCCTGCTCGGAGATGACGCCCCGGCTCCGCAGGACCTCGCCGATATTCTGGTTGGGCTCGACGAATTCGTCCATCGTCGCGTGAGCGTCCTTGGAGATGCGCTCGAGCTTGTAGAGGACTTCCCCCAGGCGCTCCTCCGGAACGTTCGTCTTGACCTGGGTGAGCGTCCCTTTCTGGAAGAAGAAGTACTTCAGGACCTCGCCCCGCTTGTAGACGAGCCGCCCGCCCCTCTTATTGAAATAGATGTCCCGGAGGCTGAGCGCGATATGGTTCATCTTGGCGGCAAGTCCCTCGTCACGGCAATAATACAAGGACTATAATAAAAAGCCGGGAAGAATTCAACCCTCATCTTCCCTCCCTCCGGCGGCGTCCTGTGTGTCAAGTACTGAAGCTCATCGGACTTACGTCCGTGGAATCCAGCGAACGGGATTGAGTCTCCCCACTCTGCGTTCGATTGAAAAGGGACCCGGTTTATGGTAATTTTTATGCCATGAAGGTCGTCCTGGCTCAAATCGCCCCCCGTCTGGGAGATGTCGACCGGAACCTCGAGCTCCACGTGGAGCAGATCGACCGGGCGCGGCGGGAGAAGGCGGATCTCATCGTTTTCCCGGAGCTCAGCCTAACCGGCTATACCCTGAAGGATCTGGCCGGGGAGGTAGCCCTCGACCCGAAAACGGACCCGCGCTTCGCAAAAATCGCGGCCCGGAGCCGGGGCCTCTCGATCGTCCTGGGCTTCATGGAAGAGAGCGCCGCGGAAAAGGGCCTCTTCTACAACGCGGCCGCGTTCATAGCCGGCGGGAAGATCCTCCATGTCCATCGCAAGGTCTTCCTGCCGACGAACGGCATGTTTGAGGAAGCCAAGTTCTTCGCCCAGGGCCGGGATTTCCGCGTCTTCCCGACGCCCCTGGGACGGGTCGGCTTGATGATCTGCCGCGATTTTCTCCACTACGGCGCGAGTTACGTCCTGTACGCGGGCGGCGCCGACATGATCATCGTCATCTCCGCGGCCCCCGGCCGCGGGGTTTCCGGGGAGGGCGACGCCTTTGCCACCAGCCGGATGTGGGAGCTCATGGGCGAGGCCGTGTCCTATTTTTCGACGGCCTTCGTCCTTTATGCGAACCGGGTGGGGATCGAGGACGGCGTCACGTTCGCCGGCGGATCCTTCATCTACGGCCCCGGCGGCCATCTCCTGGCCCGGGCGGCCTACCTGGACCCCGAAATCCTGGTCCACCGGGTGGACCTTACGGCCGTCCGCGAGGCCAGGACCAAATGGCTTTTCAAGCGGGATGAAAAGCCCGACGTCATTCTCCGTTCGCTGGAGAGGATCGTCCGTGTCCCTGAAGATTAACCCTCTTTTCGTGGAGGGAATCCTGACCCGCTTCATCCGCGACGAATTGGGCAAGCACGGGTTCCGGAAGGGGATCCTGGGCCTGTCCGGCGGGTTGGACTCGACGGTCTGCGCCGCGCTGGCGGCCCGGGCCCTCGGGCCTCCTAACGTCCTGGGCCTGATCATGCCCTACGGGGACTCGTTCCCGGCGGAAGTCCGGGACGCCGAAAAGGCCGCCCGCGGCCTGGGCATCCGCACGCGGACGATCGACATCGCCCCCCAGGTGGACGTCTATTTCTCGGCCCATCCGACCGGGAGCCGGGTCCTGCGGGGCAACAAAATGGCCCGGGAGCGGATGTCCATTCTCTACGACTACTCGGCTCGGGAGAAGGCCCTCATCCTCGGGACGAGCAACAAGACCGAGCTTCTCATCGGCTACGGGACAATACACGGCGACACGGCCAGCGCGGTCAACCCGATGGGCGACCTTTACAAGACGCAAGTCCGCGCGCTCGCCCGCCATTTGGGCGTCCCGGAGTCCATCGTCAAGAAAGCGCCCACGGCGGGGTTGTGGCCGGGCCAGAGCGACGAAGGGGAAATCGGGCTGAGCTACGCCGAACTCGACGAGATCCTCGTGAACCTGGTCGAGAACAGAAGGACCCTAAAGGAAATGACGAAGGCGGGTTTTAAACCGGCAACAGTGAAAAGGGTCCTCGAGATGATCCGGAATTCGGAGTTCAAGAGGAAGCTGCCGCCGATCGCCAAGCTCTCGCCCCGGTCCGTCGGACACGATTTTCTCTATCCCTATGACTGGGGAAAATAGACCGTGGCCGGAGATACGGGAGCGGCCACGCCGACAGGCCGCCTGTTCATCGTCGCGACTCCGGTCGGGAACCTCGAAGACATCACACTGAGGGCCATCCGCGTCCTCGGCGAAGCGGACGCCATCGCCTGCGAGGACACCCGCCAGACCCTCAAGCTCCTGAACAAGTACGGATTGAGGAAACGTCTCATCAGCTATTTTCATCCTCACGAGGGCCGGAAGATCCCCGAGATCATCGGCCTTCTGAGGTCCGGCCGGGACGTTGCGCTCGTCTCGGACGCCGGAACGCCGGGCATCTCGGACCCGGGCTTCCCCCTCATCCGCGAGGCCCTGAAGGAAGGCGTCCGGGTCGTGCCCGTTCCCGGCCCTTCGGCCGTGGCGGCCGCCCTCTCCGCCTCGGGCCTGCCGACGCACCGGTTCCTGTTCGCCGGGTTCCCGCCGCCAAAGAGAGGGGGGCTCCGCAAGCTTCTCCAATCTCTCCAAAGGGAACAGGCCACCCTGGTTTTTTATCTACCCACACGGAGGATCCTCGAGTTCCTTGAGGCAATCCTGGCAATTCTGGGAGACAGACGGGTCGTCATCGCCAGGGAACTGACGAAGATCCACGAGGAGTTCATCCGGGGCGCGGCGGCGGACCTCCTCATTTCCCTGGAGAAGAGGCCTCTCAAGGGAGAAGCGACCGTGCTGGTCGAAGGCCTGAGGTAACCGATAAAACAGCCGCAGAGATAAAACTTGAGAAAGATTGTCAGGCATACTTTACAACCGGCCGCTTAGATATTATATTAATAATACACTAAGATATCATATGTGGAGGAATTAATGGCCATCATCAGATGGGATCCCTTTCGGGACATGACAACCCTCAGGGAGAGGATGAACAGGCTTTTCGAGGACATGGCCGCCTCGCGGGGAGAGGAAAAAGACCTCACGACAAGCTCCTGGGCCCCCGCCGTAGACATTTACGAGACGGAAAACGAGGTCGTCCTGACGGCCGAGATCCCGGGCATCGAGGAGAAGGACATCGAGATCAAGGTCGAGGACAACACGCTGACGCTCAGGGGCGAGCGCAAGTTCGAGAAAGAGACGAAAGAAGAGAATTATCACCGTATCGAGCGCGCCTATGGATCCTTTTTCCGGTCCTTTACCTTGCCGGCGTTCGTCGACCAGGACAGGATCGAGGCCGAGCACGAAAACGGGGTGCTGAAAATCCGCATGCCCAAGAGGGCCGAGCTCAAGCCCCGGAAGGTCAAGATCCTGAAGCCAGTGAACACGGAAAAAGCCAAGAAATAGATTCTCGCCGAGGTCAAGGCGGCCGTCGCTGCGTGGCCGCTCTTTTTTAGGCCTGGGCCAGGGTCAGGGCACGGACTTCTCGGGCCCCGGCGCTCAGCAGGACCCGGCTGCACTCGCGGAGCGTCGAGCCCGTCGTGAAGACGTCATCCACGAGGAGGAGCGTTTTCCCGGCGATTTTCCGGACTTTCTTCGCCGCGTAAGCGCCCCGGACGTTTCCCTCCCGGCCCGCGCCTTCTAGCGATGTCTGCGGGGGGACGTTCCGGACCTTCACCAGGCACCTCTCCAGGACGTGAAGACCCTGGATTCCGGCCAGGTCCCTGGCCAGCAGCTGCGATTGGTTGAAGCCCCGCTCCCTTTGCCTCTTCCGGTGGAGCGGGACGGGGACGATGTAATCCAACCCTTCCCAGATCCCCTCGTCCCCGCCCAGCGCTTCCGCGGCGTAGCGGGCCAGAACGGGGCTCAGGACTGAGACCCGGCTATACTTGAAGAGGAGGATGAGATCCTTGAGCACGCCGCCGTACCGCCCGCACGACCGGTGGCGGGAGAAGGCCGGCGCTCGCTCAAGGCACTTCGCGCAGAAGTGGTCTTCTCCGGCGCCTTCAAGGAACCGGCCGCAGCAGAGACAGACCGGTCCCCGCCGGGGGGCGAGCCGGCCCAAACATTCCCGGCAGACGACTCTCTCGCCCGGCCCCCCGAGAGGTTTCGAGCAGAGACGGCAAAAGGAGGGAAAGATCAGGAGTTCGACATGCCTGCCCAAGGAGGCGGCCCTGGCCCGCAGGGACATGCTCACAGGGACTTCGATTCTTCCTCGGCCTTCTCCTGGCAGTTGATGCAGTACGGGGTCCAGGGCACGGCCTCGAGCCTCTTCCGGCCGATTTCCTGCTGGCAGACTTGGCAGACGCCGAACTCCTCGCGTTTGAGTCGTTTGAGGGCTTCGTCGATGAAGAGCAACTGCTCGCGGTCGGCGTCCGAAAGGCTCAGGAGGAATTCCTTGGTATATGAGGTCTCCGCCTTATCGATGACGTCCTGGGCGACGTTGGTTTCCATCTCTTTGCTCTCGTTGGTCAGTTCGCTGAGTTTCCGGACGATCATCTCCTTCTTCTGCAACAGCGTCTTCCGGAATTCTTCCCGTTCTTTTTTGCCCATTTTCTTGGCCACTGTCAAACTCCCTTACTTTGCGTATTGTCGGCCCTGGATAATGGTCAGGGCCCTGTAAACTTGCTCGAGCAGGACGACCCGGCACAGCTCGTGGGGAAGGGTCAGCCGCGATAGCGACAACCGCGTGTCGGCCCTCTCCGCGATCCCATCCGCGAGTCCGAGGAATCCGCCGACGACGAACGCGAGAGGCTTCCCCAGCTCCTCGGCGCGGCCCCGGATAAATCGCGCGAATTCCCGTGACGTCATTTCTGTCCCCCGGTCAAGAAGGCAGATAATATAAACACCTTTGAGATGTTTTTCAAGTCCCCGTGCCTCCAATTCCCGGATTTTTTCCGGATACTTTTCTTCGACCCCCCGGGCCTCACGTGTCTCGATGATGTCCAGCGACGCGAGGGTCCCGATCCTGGCCGCATAGAACTCCTGCAGCGCCCTGAACTCGGGGCTTTTGGTTTTTCCGGGCCAGAGGAATTTCAGGCGCATCGCCGAAATCGCCCTAACACAATAGTGATTCGCCCCGCGCTTGTCAACTCCCGGGCTAGTAATCGAGCCGCGGGGCGTCTCCCCACAGCTTCTCGAGCGAGTAGTGCTCGCGGGCCTTCGGCGAAAAGATATGGACGACGAACGAACCGTAATCGAGAAGGACCCAGTCCTCCGTCTCCCGGCCCTCGACGCTCAAAACCCTGGTCCCGGCCTTCTTCAATTCGCTCTCGATCCCCTCAGCGATGGCCGCGCCCTGGCGCGACGAATTCCCGTGCATGATGAGAAAGAAGTCGGTGAACGAGGAGAGCTCGGAGAGGCCCAGGACGCAAAGGCCTTCGGCCTTCTTGGCCAGGCAGACCTCGACGGCCAGCCGGATTTCGCGGGGAAGGCCCCTTTTGGTGAACGTCTTTTTTTTCTCTTGTCCCATGGTTCCTACCGATCGGTGTAAAGTTGATGGTCCCGGATATAGTCCGCGACGGCGGGGGGGACCAGTCTCTCCGGGTTTTCGCCCCGCCGGACCCGGCTCCGGATGTCCGTCGAAGAGATGTCCAATGCCTTGATGGGCAGCAGGAAAACGCCGAAGCGCGAAAACAGGGATTCGTCCGGCGATTCACCTTCCGCACCCCGGTAAATCCGCCCCGTGAGCCGCCCGTCCAGAACGCCGGCGGCCGACTCGAGGTCGAATCCCGGCCGACCCGTCACGACGAACAGGCATTCCTGGAGGACCCGCTCGTACTCGCGCCAGGTCCCGATCTCAAGAAAGGCGTCGACGCCGAGGATGAAAAAGACCAGCGCCCCGGGATAGAGGCCCTTGATCCTGGACAGGGTCAGGATGGAATAGGACGTCTCGCGGGCCTCGACCTCGATCGATGAGGCCTCGAAGCCCGGGTGTCCGAGGCACGCCAGCTCCACCATCCGGAAGCGGTCCGCGGCGGACGCGACTCCGGCCGATTCCTTGTGCGGGGGAATGTAGGAGGGGACGAAAAGGACTCTGTCGAGGCGGAAGGCGGCCTGGACGTCGGCCGCGGCCCGCAGGTGCCCGCGGTGGATGGGGTTGAACGTGCCGCCGAAAAGGCCGATTCTTTCTCTCACGGCGTCTCGCGGGGGCTTTCGCTTTCCAGGCGGTCCAGGGTCTTGACCATCGCCCCGACGAGAGGGAGGAGCCCCTCGCCTTTGATCGCCGAAATGGCGAAGAAGGGGATCTTCTTGCGGGCGGCCAGCCGTTTGAGACCGGTCAGCCGGGACTTGTCCCTCCCCAGGAGATCCACCTTGTTGGCGGCCAGGATTTGGGCCCGCCTGGCGAGGCCGGGCTTGAAGGATTCGAGCTCCTTCATGACGACATCGTAATCATGGACCGGGTCCCGGCCGGTGTACGGCGAAACGTCGACCAGATGGACGAGGATCTTCGTCCGTTCGATGTGCCGTAGGAATTGGATCCCCAGCCCGTGCCCGAGGTTGGCGCCCTCGATCAGGCCGGGAATGTCGGCCACGACGAAGCTTCGAGTCGTGCCCGCATCCACGACGCCGAGGTTGGGCGTCAGGGTCGTGAACGGATAATCGGCGATGAGCGGCCTGGCGGAGGAGATCTTGGAGATCAGGGTGGATTTTCCCGCGTTGGGGAACCCGACGAGGCCGACGTCCGCGATCAGCTTGAGCTCCAGGACGAGGTCTCTTTCCTCGCCCGGACGCCCGGGCTCCCATTCGCGCGGGGCCTGATGGGTGGACGTCGCGTAAGAGGCGTTGCCCCGCCCGCCCTTCCCGCCCTTGGCGGCGAGGTACGCCTGGCCGGGGAGCAGGAAATCGAAGAGCGGGGCGTCCGGACCCTCTTCCCTGACGACCGTCCCGACCGGCACGGGAAGCCGGAGGTCGGTCCCCCGTTTCCCGGTCCGGTTGTTCCCCTCTCCCGGCGCGCCCTTTTTGGCCTTGAGGATGGGGTGAAAGCGGAAGTAGGCCAGGGAATGGACGCTCGCATCGGAAACGAAATAGACGCTGCCCCCGTTGCCGCCGTGGCCGCCGTCCGGCCCGCCCCGCGGGACATGGGCCTCCCGCCGGAAGCTGACGCAGCCGTCGCCGCCTCTCCCGGCCTTCAGCGAGACCTGGACCTGGTCAACGAACACGGGGACTCCGGGCTCCGGAGGGATGGGCTAGGGAACCTGAGATTCGCGGCGGGACAGAGCGGGACGCTTTGATGTCGACCTCAAGCGGGCAGGACGGAGACGCGTTTGGCTCCCTTTCCTTTATCAACGAACTGGACGATTCCGCTGATCAGGGCAAAAAGGGTATCGTCCTTACCGCGTCCGACGTTCAGGCCGGCCTTGATCGGCGTGCCCCTCTGGCGGACGAGGATCGAACCGGCATTGACCTTCTGGCCTCCGTAGCGCTTGACACCGAGCCTCTTCCCCGCGCTGTCTCTTCCGTTCCGCCCACCGCCGCCTGCTTTTTTATGGGCCATGGCTTACTCCTTGGTCGCTTTTTTGGTCTTCAAGGCCGCCGTTTTTTTGCCGACGGTTTTGCCTTTTGGAGCGGCCTTGGACCGGGTGTCCCGGGCCGCCTTCCTGGACTTCGCGGCCGCTTTCTTCGGCGCCGCCTCGGCCTTTTCCGGGGCCTTGGCCGCCTTCTTCGGCGCCGGGGCCTTTTCCGTGATCTCCGGGCGCGGCTTTGGCGCGGGGGGTTCCACGGCGGGCGCGACGCTCTTGTCGGGGAAGATCCCGGCGACGCGGACTTTGGTCAGCTGCTGCCTGTGACCCCTGGTCCGGCGGAACTGTTTCCTTCTCTTCTTCTTGAACACGAGGACCTTTTCGTCCTTGTATTGCTCGATGACCTCGGCGCGGACGGCGGCGTCCTCCAGGACGGGAGTGCCCACCAGGATGTTCTCCCCGTCCTCGATCAGGAGGACGCGGTCGAAATGGATCGTCTCGCCTTGGCCGGCCTCGAGCTTCTCGACGGACAGAAGATCGCCGACTTTAACGCGATACTGTTTTCCGCCTGTCAGGATCACTGCGTACATTGGCTCTACCCTTTTCTAAAGATGAAAGTTGGACGTTAAATTTAGCATATGAGCGGCTTTCTGTCAAATTCCCCGCCCGTGGGCTCCCTGAAGCTCCACGGACGTGAGTCCACGAAATCCAGCGAACGGGATTGACAAAGCCGGGGCCTTCCCCTACGCTTTAAGGCGCCGCGCCCCCGGCGGGCGGCCAAACGCGGGCGGTTAGCTCAGTGGTAGAGCATCGGTTTTACAAGCCGGGGGTCGCAGGTTCGAACCCTGCACCGCCCATGGCCATCTTCCCCGGGGCGCCGCGGCCCGCCGGCCGGACCCCGCTGATTCTGGAGGCACCAGGCGAATGACCGGACCGGACACGAACCGAAAGAAGGGACCCGTCCTTCTTCTGGCGCTTTCCATCCTTCTCGCGTTCCTCGGCCTGGCCGGGTTCATTTACCTTTTTGTCCTGGACTTCAACGTCTACTGGCTGTTCCTAGCCCCTGTCATCATCGCTCTCTACCAGATCCCCGCCGCCTTCTTTTTCTGGCTGTACAAGAAGAAGCGCGCCGCATCGGGCCCGCAGGGGAAAGCGGCAGGGGAGAATCCCGGGCCTGGTCAACCCTGATCCGGCCGGCCTGAAAGCAGTTCCGCCCCGCAGGCCTGTCGAGGCTGGCGGAAGCCGCCTGTGCAGGGATGAGCAAAGCGCCCCCGACGGGATTCGAACCCGTGTTGCTGCCTTGAAAGGGCGGTGTCCTGGGCCTCTAGACGACAGGGGCAGAAGAAGAAAATGAGCCGTGCTGGACTCGAACCAGCGACACCCGGCTTAAAAGGCCGGTGCTCTCCCTCTGAGCTAACGGCCCGGGAAAAAAGTCTATTATATAGAATGGGGAGAAAGAGTCAACACGTCCCAGCGAAGGGATCTCCCGCTCAGGCGACGGGCTCGAACTTGACGATAATCCAGCGGGCCGGAAGTTTCTGGCCGGCTTCGTTTTTCAGCTCGTACATCCGCATGAGCAGCTTGTAGTTCTTGGTCTGTCCCTGGGTGGTCTTGATGCTGACGGCCACTTCCTTGGAATGAACGTTCCCGGTCAGGTCCCTGATGCTGGCCAGTTCGCGAAGGCCGAGCGAGAAGAGCGCGATCTGCTCTTCGGCCGCGGCGGCGGCCTTGGCGTTAGTGTAGTTCGTCTTGAACTCCTTCATCTTGCCGTACTCGGTATCATACTTGGCCTGGGCCTCGTCGACTTGCTTTTTGGCGATGGCTTTGGCCGCCCCGGTCCGCGACACGTCCAGCGTATCCTTGGCGTTCTGGAGAGCCGTGTCGGCGTCCATCGTTGGGCCTATTTGGCCGTCCTGGGCTTTCTTCGCATCGGCCTCCGCCTTGGTGAGGCCGGGCAGGGTCATGGGTTCGATTTTTTCCGGGCTGACGCTCAGGATATCCCAGGAGGCGACATCCCACTGGGCCGGCTCGAGGGCCATCGAGGCCATCGTGGCGTTGTCGTTCATGCGGACAGCGTTGAAGTACCGGGACAGGATGCCTTTTTCAGGACTCGAGGAACAGCTCTGGATGACGAAAAACGCGAGCAAAATCCCTAACACGATAAGTGTTCTTTTTCTCATGATTCCTCCTTCTTCGAGTTCTTGTGGCACTATTCTGGCCCAATCTTACCTTTTTTTCAAGCAAAAAAGCAAGCCCCAAAATGCGTCCCGGGAGCGCTTCCCCGGACTATATACTTTCTTCTTCTTTGTGCTAAACTACATCCCTCAAAGACGAGGTTCGGACATGCAAAATTATAAAGACATCATCACCGGCCACGGCAAAGACCCCTCGCGGCTCCTAGAGATCATCACGGATATTCAGGCCCGGGCGGGTTCCGTCCCCCCCGAGGCGGTGGCCGAGATCGCCCGGCAGCTCAAGCTTTCCGTGGCCGATGTCCGGGGCGTGGTCTCATTCTACCACTTCTTCTCGCTGACCCCGAGGGGGAAGGCCACGGTCTACCTCAACGACACCATCACGTCCAGGATGAAGGGCCGGGCCGCCGTGGCCCGCGCGTTCGAGGAGGAGGCCGGTTGCCTGTTCGGGGAGGTGTCCGCGGACGGTCAGATCGGGCTTTTCCCGACGTCCTGCATCGGGATGAACGACCAGGAGCCCTCGGGCATCGTCAACGGCGTCGTTTTCACGAACCTCACGGGTGAAAAAGCCCGGGCCATAGTCCAGGGCCTGCGGGCCGGCAAACCCGCCAGCGACCTCGTCGAAGCCTACGGCGACGGCGCCAACCAGTCCGCGCTCGTCCAGGCCATGGTATCGAACAACATCCGCCAGCGCGGCCCCGTCCTGTTCGGTCCCTTTGAATCCGGGTCCGCCGTCAAAAAGGCCGTGTCGATGACGCCCGAGAGGGTCATCGAGGAAATCAAGAAATCCGGCCTCCTCGGGCGCGGCGGCGCCGGCTTCCCCACGGGGCTCAAATGGGAGTTCTGCCGGAAGGAAAAAGCCGAAAGGCATTTCGTCGTCTGCAACGCCGACGAGGGCGAACCCGGCACGTTCAAGGACCGCGTCATCCTGACCGAGTCGCCGAGGCTTCTGTTCGAAGGCATGGCCGTGGCTGGCTACGCTGTCGGCGCCAGGGAAGGGGTTCTCTACCTCCGGGCGGAATACGCGTACCTCAAGCCCTACCTCGAGTCCGTCCTCGACAGCCTTCGCCGCGAGCACGTCCTGGGGAGGGCCGTCGCCGGTGCGAAGCCCTTCAACTTCGATATTACGGTCAAGTCGGGCGCGGGCGCCTACGTCTGCGGGGAAGAGTCGGCCCTCCTTGAATCCGCCGAGGGCAAGAGGGGCGAACCGCGCGACAGGCCGCCCTTCCCGGTCCAGGTCGGCTACCTCAACCAGCCGACGATCGTCAACAACGTGGAGACATTGGCCACGGCGGCCCAGATCCTGGTCAATGGCCCCGCCTGGTTCAAGAGCATGGGCACCCCGAAGTCTCCGGGAACCAAGCTCCTGAGCGTCTCCGGCGACTGCCTCAAGCCGGGGGTCTACGAGGTCGAATTCGGCCTGACCGTCCAGGACCTGCTGAACATGGCCGGCGCCCCGGACGCCAAGGCTGTTCAGGTCGGCGGACCCTCGGGGACCTGCCTCTCGAAGGCCGGCTTCGAGCGGAAGATCTGTTTCTCGGACCTCTCGACGGGCGGCTCCGTCATCGTCTTCGGTCCGGACCGCGACATCTTCGACGTCGTCCGGAGTTTCATGGAGTTCTTCGTCGAGGAGTCGTGCGGCTGGTGCACGCCCTGCCGGGCGGGGAACGTCCTCTTGAAAAAGAAATTCGAGAAAGTCGTCCAGGGCCGGGGTTCCGAGCAGGACCTCCGGGAGCTCGAGGACTTGGGGAAGCTGGTCAAACAAACCAGCCGCTGCGGGCTGGGCCAGACGTCGCCCAACCCCATCCTGACAACGCTCCAGAACTTCCGCGAGCTCTACGAGGCCAAGGTCCGGAAAGGCCTGGATTTTGTTTCGGATTTCGACCTCCAGGCCGCCCTCCAGGACGGCTGCACGGCCGCCCATCGCCAGCCCGAGTGCAAGGAGTCCCTTCATGACTGAGATCCGATTCACCATCGACGGCAAGGAATGCCGGGGGAAGCCGGGCCAGACGATCGTCGAGGCCGCCAAGGACAACGGCGTGTACATTCCCGTCCTATGCCATTATGAGGGGCTCAAGCCCGTCGGCAGCTGCCGGATCTGCACGGTCCGGGTCGGCGGCAAGTACATGGCCGCCTGCACCCAGCCGGTGTCCGAAGGCATGGCCGTCGAGAACACGGCCCCCGACCTCGAGGACATGCGGAGAGCGCTCATCGAAATGCTCTTCGTCGAGGGCAACCACCTGTGCCCGACGTGCGAGAAGAGCGGCAGTTGCGAGCTCCAGGCCATGGCCTACCGGTACCGGATCATGGCTCCCCGCTTCCCCTATCTTTTTCCGGTCAAGGACCTCGACGGCTCGAGCCCCAAGATCGTGCTCGAGCGGAACCGCTGCATCCAATGCCTCCGCTGCGTCCGGGCCATCCGTACCAAGGACGGCCGGAAGGTCTTCGCCTCGCGGGGCCGGACCCGGCATGTGACGATCGAGGTGGACCGCGAACTGGCCGAACGCCTCAGCGACGAGGAGGCCCTGCGGGCCAGGGACATCTGCCCCGTCGGCTCCATTCTGAGAAAGGGGGTCGGTTTCGCCGTCCCCATCGGCCGGCGCAAGTTCGACGGCAAGCCCATCGGCAGCGATGTCGAAGAGAAGGCCGCGAGGTGAGACCATGAGCAAGCCCGTCATCGCCACCGCGTCCCTGGCCGGCTGCTTCGGCTGCCACATGTCCCTCCTCGACATCGACGACCGGATTCTCAAGCTCACCGAGCTCGTGGAGTTCAACAAATCCCCGATCGACGACATCAAGACATTCACCAAGCCCGTCGATGTGGGCCTCATCGAGGGCGGCTGCTGCAACAGCGAGAATGTCGAGGTCCTTCGGAGCTTCCGCAAGAACTGCAAAATCCTGATCTCCGTCGGCGAATGCGCGACCATGGGCGGGCTGCCGTCCCTGCGCAACGGCATCCCTCTCAAGGAGTGCCTGGACGAGGCCTATATGAACAGCTTGACCGTCGACCCGGCCGACCGGATGATCCCGAACGACGAGGAACTGCCCATCATCCTGGACAAGGTCTATCCCTGTCACGAGATTGTGAAGATCGACTACTTCCTGCCGGGCTGCCCGCCGTCCGCGGATTTCATCTGGGAGGCCCTGACGGCCCTCGTCGAAGGCCGCCCGCTGAACCTGACCTATGACCTCATCAAGTACGACTGAAGGGTGAACGAGCATGGCACGTAAAATCACCATCGAACCCGTGACGCGGGTCGAAGGCCACGGGAAGGTCACCATCCACCTCGACGACGCGGGAAAGGTCACGCAGTCCCGTTTTCACGTCGTCGAGTTCCGCGGCTTCGAGCGGTTCGTCCAAGGCCGGCCGTACTGGGAGGCCCCGGTGCTCGTCCAGCGCCTGTGCGGCATCTGCCCCGTCAGCCATCACCTGGCCGCCGCCAAGGCCATGGATGTCATCGTCGGCACGGGACCCAAGGGGCTGACGCCCACGGCGGAAAAGATCAGACGGCTCATGCATTACGGCCAGATGTTCCAGTCCCACGCCCTGCACTTCTTTCACCTGGCCTCGCCAGACTTTCTCCTCGGCATGGACGCCGACCCGGCCATCCGGAACGTGATCGGCCTGATCGCGGTCAAAAGGGACCTGGCCGTCCAGGCTGTCCTGATGCGCAAGTTCGGGCAGGAGATCATCCTGGCCACGGCCGGCAAGAAGATCCACGGCACGGGCGCCGTCCCGGGCGGCGTCAACAAGAACCTGAGCCCCGCGGAGCGCGACACGTTCCTCAAGGGGCCGGCCCCACTGACCATCGACCAAATGATCGCCTGGTCCCAGGCGGCTATCGATCTCTTCAAGGATTACCACAAGACAAACAGGGACCTCGTGGACGGTTTCGCCGCGTTTCCTTCGAACCATCTGAGCCTGGTCCGCAAGGACGGGGCGCTGGATTTCTACCACGGCGTCCTCCGGGCCGTGGACGCGGACGGCCACAAGGTCCTCAACGACGTGGATTATCAGGATTACCTCAAGCACATCGGGGAAGAGATCAGGCCCTGGAGCTACATGAAATTCCCCTACCTCAAGTCCCTGGGCAAATCCGCCGGCTGGTACCGGGTCGGACCCCTGGCCCGGCTCAACACCTGCGACTACATCCCCTCGCCGCTGGCCCAGAAAGAATTCGAGATGTACAAGGCCTACACGGACGGGAAGCCCAACAACATGACGCTTCATTCCCATTGGGCCCGGCTCATCGAGCTCCTGCACTCGGCGGAGGTCATCAAGGAGCTCCTGCTCGACAAGGACCTTCAGGGGACCAAGCTCGTCAAGCTGGGGAAGAAGGCCGTCGAAGGCGTGGGCTTGGTCGAAGCGCCCCGCGGCACCCTCTTCCATCACTACCGGATCAACAACGACGATCAGATCACGATGGCCAACCTGATCGTTTCGACCACGAACAACAACGAGCCCATGAACCGGGCCGTCCACTGGGTGGCCGAGAACATGCTCTCCGGAAAGCCCGAGATCACGGAGGGGATGCTGAACCGGGTGGAGGTGGCCATCCGGGCCTACGACCCGTGCCTGAGTTGCGCCACCCACGCCCTCGGCCAAATGCCCCTCGAGGTCACGCTTTGCGGCCCGAACGGAAGCGTCCTGGACAGAAGAGCCCGCTAGCCCGGCGGGCGGAGCAGCCGCGGCGCCGCGTCCTCGTCTTCGGGATCGGCAACCCGGGGCGCGAGGACGACGGCCTGGGCGCACGGGCGGTCGAGCTCGTGGCAGCCCTCCGCCTCCCGGGCGTGACCTGCGACGCCAATTATCAGCTCAACGTGGAGGACGCCCTGACCTGTTCCATGCATGACGTCGTCATTTTCGTCGATGCCGCAAGGCGGATCCGCGCCCCGTTCACCTGGAGCCAGGTGACGGCCGGCGCGGCCGTCCCGGCCATGACGCATGCGCTGGGACCGGAGGCCGTCCTAACCGTTTGCGACGGACTCTACGGGCGGAAGCCGGAAGGCCACGTCCTTGGGATCAGGGGGCACCGCTTCGGCGTCGGAGAGGGGCTGTCGCCCCGGGCGGAAGGGAATCTCCGCGAAGCCGTCGGCTTCCTTGAAGAATTCCTGACGCGGAGACCCCTGGGGAAAGGTCCCGCGACATGACCAGGAAAGACGTGCTCGTCCTCGAGGACCTTCTCGGCACGAACAAGCAGATCGCCGCGGAGATCCGGCGCAAGCTCGGGGAGCGCGGCATCCTGGCCGTCAACCTCCTGAGCTCCCCGGGCTCCGGCAAGACCACTCTCCTCGAAGCCCTCGCGGAGAGGCTCAAGAACCGCTTCCGGTTAGCCGTCATCGAGGGCGATATCGAGACCGAACGGGACGCCGAACGCATCCGCCGAAAGGGGATCCCGGCCTGGCAGATCACGACAGGGGGTGCCTGTCATCTCGAAGCCAAGATGGTCGGTCCGGTCCTCGCCGAGGTCCCTGCGGACATCGACTTCCTCTTCATCGAGAACGTGGGGAACCTCGTCTGTCCCGCCGGATACGACCTGGGAGAAAACCTGCGCTGTGTCCTCCTTTCGGCCCCGGAGGGAGACGACAAGCCCGCCAAGTATCCGCGGGCATTCCTGACCGCCGATGTCCTGGTCCTGACCAAGTCCGACCTCGTCCCCTATCTGCCCTTCGACCCCGGGAAAGCCGCCGGGGAGGCCCTGGCCATCAACCCGCGGCTCAATGTGTTCCAGGTCTCCGCGCTCCGGGGCGAGGGCATGGACGAGCTGACCGCGTTCTTCGTCGGCGCGCTCGAAAAAGGGAGGACCGGCCGTGCATGAGCTTTCGATCATCGCCAGCTTGTTCGATGTCCTCGAAGAAAAAGCCCGCGATGCCCGGGCCCTCAGGGTCACCGCCGTCAAGCTCCGTGTCGGTCGGCTTTCGGGGGTCGTGCCTGAGCTCCTCGAATCGGCGTTCGACGCCTACGGAAAAGGGACCCTCGCGGAGGGGGCCCGGCTGGAGATCGAGGTCGTCCCCTTCTCGTTCAAGTGCCGCCGCTGCGGCGGCGAATCCTTCCGGGACGAGCCGCCGTACGCCTGCACCGCCTGCGGCTCGAACGACATCGAACTCCGCGGGGGGATGGATATCGTTATCGATAAAATCGAGATCGAGACCGACGACCCGGCGCCCCCCGGCACTTGACATGGAGAATCCCTGGGTGTATAAACCTTTTCTTATTTTTACGCGCGTTATGTTGCCTGGAGTCATTCTATTTTTAGGCTGAAAGCGTCGAACCCGCGAGGCTTATTGCCGGCCGGCCAGCCGATCGTTACCCTTGTGTCCGTCCGTTTCGCCCTTCGTGTTCCCCATTCCGCGGCCGGACCGGATTCCGCATCCGCCCACTCCGCCCCGAACCCAATCCGCAGACAGGAGGGATAGCTTTGGACGTCGAAAAAAAGAAGATCCAATCCATCGTCAAGAAGCACCAGGGCCTCAAGAAGAACCTGATCGCGATCCTCCTGGATATCCAGGACACCTATCATTACCTCCCGCAGGAGTCCCTCTGTTGCGTCTCCGATGCCCTGGGCATGCCGCTGATCGAGATCGTCGGCGTGGCCACGTTCTACCGCGCCTTCAGCCTCACGCCGCGGGGCAAGCACACCTGCCTGGTCTGCATGGGGACGGCCTGCCACGTTCGCGGCGGGCCGAAGATCCTCGATGAATTCGAGCGCCAGCTCGACATCAAGGCCGGCGATACGACGAAGGACGGCCACTTCACGCTCGAGACCGTGGCCTGCCTCGGCTGCTGCGCCATCGGGCCTGTCGTAGTTATTGACGAGGCCTACCACGGCCACGCGACCATCCGGAAGGTCGGCTCGATCCTGAAAAAGTATCAAAAAGGAAAGGAAAGCTGATGGCCGAAAAGAAAAAACTCCGCATCCAGGATTTGGCGAAGATCCGCGAGAAGACCAGGGCCCTGACGACCATCCGCGAGAGCGAAGGCCGGGCCAAAGTGACGGTCCATATGGGCACGTGCGGGATCGCCGCGGGCGCCCGCGAGATCATGGACGCCCTCCTCGACGAAATGCAGAAGAACAAGGTCCAGGACGTGATCGTGTCCACGTCCGGCTGCGCCGGGCTATGCAACCGGGAACCGATGGCCACAGTCGAGTTCAAGGGCCAGCCGCCGGTCAAGTACGTCGACCTGACGCCGGAGAAGATGCGGAAGATCTTCGCCGAACACGTGCTGTGCGGCCGCCTCGTGCCCGCCTTCGCGCTGGCGGTCGGAAGCGAAACCGTGTACTGAGAGGAAGCCTTGAAACAATATCGAGCTCATCTGTTGGTTTGCGCCGGCACCGGTTGCGTCTCCTGCGGGTCCTTCAAGATCAAGGAGGCCCTGGAAAAGGAGATCCAGAAGAAGAAGCTCCAGGACGAGGTCCTGGTCATCGCCACGGGCTGCAACGGATTCTGCGAGCGGGGCCCCATCCTCATGGTCCACCCCGACGGTGTCTTCTATCAGCAGCTCAAGGTCGCGGACATTCCGTTCCTCGTCGAAGAGCACCTGCTCAAAGGCCGGCCCGTCAAGAAGCTGATGTACATCCCGCCCGAGGAGAAGGAGCCGATTCCGAGGATGAAGGACATCGAGTTCTTCAAGCACCAGCGGCTCATCGTCCTCCGCAACCGCGGCCGGATCGACCCGGAAAAGGTCGAGGAATACATCGCCTTCGACGGCTATGAAGCCATGGGCAAGGCCCTGTCGGAAATGACCCCGGAGAAGATCATCGCCGACATTACGGCCTCCGGACTCCGGGGCCGGGGCGGCGCCGGCTTCCCCACGGGCAAAAAATGGGCGGCCGGCCGCGCGGCCAAGGGTTCGCCCAAGTATCTCATCTGCAACGGCGACGAGGGCGACCCGGGCGCGTTCATGGACCGGTCCATCCTCGAAGCCGACCCCCACGCGATCCTCGAGGGCATGGTCATCGGGGCCAAGGCCATCGGGGCCGAGAAAGGGTTCATCTACATCCGGCACGAATACCCCCTGGCCCTCAAGCGCGTCGAGATCGCCATCAAGCAGGCCAGGGACAACGGCCTTCTCGGGGAGGACATCCTCGGGACCGGATTCAATTTTGACCTGGAGATCGTCCAGGGCGCCGGCGCCTTCGTCTCCGGCGAGGAAACGGCCCTGATGGCTTCGGTCGAGGGGCGGGTCGCCATGCCCCGCCAGCGGCCTCCTTATCCGGCCCAAAAAGGGCTCTGGAATAAACCCACCGTCATCAACAACGTCGAGACCTGGGCCACGGTCCCCAACATCATCCTCCGCGGGGCCAAGTGGTTCTCCGGGCTCGGGACGAAGACGAGCAAGGGCACCAAGATTTTCTCGCTCGTCGGCAAGATCAACAACACCGGCCTCGTCGAAGTCCCGATGGGAATCACGCTGCGGGACGTCGTCTACGGCATCGGCGGGGGCATCCCCGGCGGCCGGGAGTTCAAGGCCGTCCAGATCGGCGGGCCGTCGGGCGGCTGCATCCCGGCCAAGATGCTGGACCTGACTGTCGATTACGAGAGCCTGACCGGCGCCGGGGCCATGATGGGCTCCGGGGGCCTGATCGTCATGGACGACAAGACCTGCATGGTCGACATCGCCAAGTACTTCATGAACTTCCTCCGCGACGAGTCCTGCGGCAAGTGCGTATCCTGCCGGGAAGGGACCCAGCGGATGTGGGAGATCATCAAGAAGATCACCGAGGGCAAGGGGACGGAGAAGGACCTCGACGTCCTCGAGGACGTCGCCCGGACCTGCAAGGACGCCTCCCTGTGCGGCCTCGGCCAGACGGCCGCCAATCCCGTCCTTTCCACCTTGCAGTATTTCCGCCACGAATACGAAGCCCACATCCTGGACAGGAGATGCCCGGCGGGCGTCTGCACGGCCCTCATCCGCTACGTCGTGGTCGCCGAAAAGTGCACGGGCTGCCAGGCGTGCAAGAACGCCTGCCCGACCCAGTCCATCAAGGGCACGCTCAAGGACGTCCACCTGATCGAGCAGACGAAATGCATCAAGTGCGGCGCCTGCCAGGAGGCCTGCCGGTTCGAGGCCATCGAAGCCCAGCGCGAAGAGGCCATCCAGATTATTTGAGAGGGAACATGATCACCTTTCGCATGAACGGTTTGGAAGTGAGCGCCGAAGAGGGCTGGACCATCCTCGAAGCGTCCAAGTTCTACGGGCTGGAGATCCCGACGCTCTGCTATTATGAGGGCCTCAGCCCCTACGGCGGGTGCCGGCTCTGCGTCGTCGAGATCGGCGAGGGCGAAAAGGCCAAGCTCGTCTCCTCGTGCACGTATCCCGTCGAGCAGGGGATGGTCGTCCGGACGGACACCAAGCGAGTCATCGCCGCCCGCAAGATGATGATCGAGCTCATGGTGTCGGTCGCTCCCGGGTCGAAGGTCCTCCAGGACCTGGCGTCGCAGTTCGGGGTGACGGAGGTCCGGTTCGAGCCGCGGCACGAGGAGTGTATCCTCTGCGGCCGGTGCGTCCGGATCTGCGCGGAGCAGATGGACGCCAGGGCCATCGGCTTCCAGCAACGGGGGTACAAGAAGAAAATCTCGACCCCCTTCGACATCCGCTCGGAAGTCTGCCGGCTGTGCGGCGCCTGCTTGTACGTCTGCCCCGCCTGCCAGCTCCGCTGCCAGGGTCCCCAGGCGGAGACGACCCTCTGCAACGGGTGCCTGGCCCCGGACCCGACCTGCCTGGACTACTACGACGATCTTCAGTGCTGGATGTACGACGCGGGCCGCTGCGGCACCTGCGTCCGGGAAAAGACCTGATCGTGGCCATGATCCATGACCATGAGGATAAAACAAGAAAGGACATGAGGAGGTAATTTCATGCCGAGTTTCACGAGACTCAACCGAAGCGCAGCGACACTGACCAAGAACAGGACCGAGGGATCCGTCAGTCCCTTCAGCGGGATGTGCGTGACCTGCGTCGACGGGTGCATCGGGATGTGCGAGATCGGGAAGTCCGCCTACCGCGGGGCCGAGGTCCTCTACCCTCAGCCGT
>Ga0187886_1000556_pt1 | contig 43143 bp, 38 predicted proteins | sample June2016WEW_20_1_FD_133001 | JGI IMG/M metagenome (GOLD analysis project Ga0187886, IMG submission 133001) | Peatland microbial communities from SPRUCE experiment site at the Marcell Experimental Forest, Minnesota, USA - June2016WEW_20_150 | ecosystem: Environmental > Terrestrial > Soil >... | reverse complement strand
TTTATTTTCAATTATTTTCCTTGAATTATAAAGCAAATGATGTATAATAACAAATAGAAAGGATTTAAAGGGTAATTCAACCCCTGCCTAAAGGCAGGGGCATTCTTGCCGAAGGAGTAAAATTTGGAAATTCAAGATGGTTAGATACTTTAGGAAAAGAGATTTATCCCGACATCCTTAAGGGGATACTTTCTATTATATCTACTAATTTTTCACCCCTTGATTTAACTTGAGAATACCATTTAGAACTTTCCATTTCCCTAGCAGCCTGTTTGAAGTTAAAATTTTCTAGGGCATTCTTGAGCTCTTGAAACATGTTTAAACCGTTAGGTCCTATGTTATATGCCATATCTATTAAAACTATTTTAGCTTCGTAAGGGAGGTTATTAAAATTACTAACAAATTGCTTAGCACTATTTATCGCAACATTAACATCGTGTTTAAAAAGATATTTTATTTCACTGTCATTTAAACTTCTTTGTCTTTGTCTTACTGCTTTATAACTTATTCCCATGTTTTTTAATAAAGTTTTTGCCACTGGTCTATCTAAGTTAAAGCCTATGCCTATTGATAAATTACCCGCTGGATCTCTATATGCCTTTGTTTTATAACCTTCGTTAGACTTAATAAAGGTGTAAATATCGCTAAAAGTAGGCATAGGTGTAGGAGTTAGCGGGTTAGTATTTATTTGTTGTGGTTGTTTAATAGGGGTTGTTACTGGTTTATTTTCTGCCGGGGTTTTCCATATATTAATAGCTTTATTAACCGTGTCAGCGTCCTGCATTGCCATCATAATGTCTTTCTGTCTCGTGTTTGTTTTTCTGGCCGCAGCTTCAACAGTAGTGCCATTCAATACCATCAGTACTGCAGCTAAAATACCAGAAAAAATATTTTCTTTCCATCCAGCTTCTTTAATTAATTCTTGGGCAATAGCATGTTTTGTATACCAGTTTAATCCATTTAGCTGCTTTAATTCTGTTCGTATCTCGCCTATTTTTTTAAAAGGTATTTTATTCATCAGCAGGACATCTCCATTTAATATTTGAATAATACTTCTAAATAGTTGATCTAATAACCTTTAAAACGATATGAACAATATTTAGATTTTTAAGGAACATCTGTATAATATAAATACATCGACAGTATATAGAAACGGAGAAAGATTATGGACGAATTTGTAACAGCTATAAAACAGAATATCGAAAATAGTTCAATTCCAACTTTAAATAAAAAATCCAGCAAGTACGTAGAATTATTAAGAATTATCTTGGCTAATAATTCAGAAATTAAAATACTGGACGATAAATGCAGTGAAGAAGGCGATATTGGTTTTGACGTTCCGCTTCACACTATAGGATTAAATTATGACGCCGTGTTAAAATACAAAACGGAATTTTCTTCTCAGTATATGGTAAATTTTTTAGGTGAGTTATTTGTCAGGGAACATATGGATAAATTCGTAAAGATTTTAACAGATCTTAAAGGCGATTATCATTCAATGGTTAACAAATATGAATATCGTAAATTCGGAATGAGATTTTTTAGAGATAAGCTTTCTTTTATATTTCATGCAAGTTTAATTCAAATGATTCTTACTGAAGATTTAAAAACGATGTAATTATGCAAAAAGAAAGAGAACCTAAAATTTATATTCCTCATGGAGCTAAAACCAATATCGCAAATCTGCCCATGGACGCTCCGGTAACAGAATATGAAGAAAGAAAAGTTATATTTGATAAAGATACTGTAAAAAAAATGGTACAAGGTAAATATGGAAAAGACGAAAAAAGTGGAAACACCGGACTTTAAAATTGATTCAAATAAAACACCAATTATAAAATTAAAGTCGCTTAATTTTAAAAATTTCAAGGTTTTTGATGATGCTACATTTAATTTTTTTGAAGGTAACAAATGTAGAAATTTTACCTGCTTCTTCGGGCCAAATGGATGCGGAAAAACGACAGTTCTAGATGCTATTTCTATAATTTTCTCTAAGTACGATGGCAGGGATATTCTCAGACTAATTGCTCTTCTTGGAAAATCGGTAAGACACGCAGATGGAAATACTAAGGCAATGTATGACAAAGATACTGATTTTTTAATTACTGCCCAAATTGAATGTTCTCTTGGGAATTATGAAGTCCAATTAACAAAATCAGGCTTTATTAAAGATCATCCAGCAGAGATTAAAGAAATTATTAATAGAATTTGTTTTTATGCTAAATTTGATCAGGAATTACATCAATTTCAATTAGCAAGGGGAAAGTGGAATATATTTAAAGAGCTGTTTGAAGCCGTTACTGGTTTTAATATTGAAGAAACAAAAACACTTTTTAATGCAGAAGAAAGTAATCTCAAATCTCCTCAGGACGACATTTTAAGAAAGTATGTATTGGGCTTTACAATCCATAAACCCAATGAAATTATAAGTCATAAGGAATGTAGCGCTGGAGAAAGAAAAATTGTTAAATCATTTTCTACCCTTTTAAATAAAGAAATGAATCCTGCAATAGTATGTATAGATAATGCCGAAATGCACGTAGAATCAGGAAGACACATTCAATTAATTGAGTCTATGAAAAAATGTTTTCCTAAAAGCCAGATATTCGCAACCACCCATAGTTATCAAATATCTAGAAATTTCGGAAATAGAAATCAGCTTTATGATATGCGGGTTATTAGGGCAAATAATATTGTTAAGAACGAACCTTGGAGACTTTATGCGGCAGACGAAATTAAAGATAATATTTCAAAAATAAGAAGTTTTGTGTCTTTGAAAGATAAAGAATTATATATTAATCATGGAGAAAAATTAATTGAAAGATGTCTAAATAGGGAAAACGATTGGAATCTTAAGATTGATTGTGAAAATTTTTTAGAAAAAATACCTCACTTTTTCATTGAGGATATTGTGTCTTATTACGGGGACAAAAAATAAAAGAGGGTGGAATATTTTTTTTAAGAACAATTAGCACCGGGATAAAAAAGAAATATGAAAACATATACTAGGGAAGAAGCTCTTAAAAAATCTGTTGAATATTTTGAAGGGGACGAATTAGCCGCAGAAGTTTTTGTAACCAAGTATGCAATGAGGAACGAAAAGCTGGAACTTAAAGAATCTAGTCCCGAACAAATGCATCGAAGACTAGCTAAAGAATTCGCTAGGATTGAACAGAAATATCCCAATCCAATGTCTGAAGAAGAAATATTTAATCTGTTTGATAGGTTTAAATATGTAGTTCCTCAAGGTAGTCCAATGTTTGGTATTGGCAATCCTTATCAGATATCAAGCTTAAGTAATTGTTTTGTAACCAGCGTTGTAGATAGTTATGGTGGAATTTGTAGGGCTGACGAAAGAATTGTTCAAATTAGTAAACGTAGAGGCGGCGTAGGTTTAGATATTTCACCTCTTCGTCCCAAAGGTATGCCTACTAAAAATAGTGCCCTTACTACTGACGGTATAAGGGTCTTTATGGATAGATTTTCTAATTCATCTAGGGAAGTTGCTCAACATGGACGTAGGGGAGCATTAATGTTAAGTAATTCCGTTCATCATCCAGAGATTCTTAATTTTATTAGGGCAAAGAGAGATTTAACCAAGGTAACCGGAGCCAATATTTCAGTCAGGATTACCGATGAATTTATGAAAGCCGTTAATAAGAAAGAAATTTATGAACAAAGATGGCCCGTAAATAGCGATAAACCACAATTCAAACAAGACGTTAAGGCAAAAGAAATATGGGATGAACTAATAAAATCCAATTGGTTAAGTGGAGAGCCCGGTATATTATTCTGGGATACTATAGTAAAAAATAGTCCAGCAGATTCTTATTCAGATATTGGATATGCCACTTGTTCTACAAATCCTTGCGGTGAACTTCCGTTGGCTGGAAATATGGGGTCTTGTATTTTACTCCTTCAAAATTTGGCATCATATGTATTAAATATGTTTACCTTAGAGGCCAAATTAAACGAAGAGTTATTAAGGATAAACACTCGTAAAGCCCAGAGATTGATTGACGACATGGTTGATCTTGAAATAGAAGCGGTACAAAAAATAATAGAAAAAGTTAAATCAGATCCCGAAGATGAAAAGACTAAAGCTAATGAATTAGATTTGTGGCAAGGGGTTCAAAAAACCTGTATAGAAAGCCGTCGAACTGGTTTAGGAGTTACTGGTTTGGGAGATTGTATTGCCATGTTAAATGTTAAGTATGGTAGTAAGGAATCTATGGAAATTGTTCGTACTATTTTTACTATTATTAGAGATGAGGCATATCGTTCTTCAATTCAAATGGCAAAAGAGAGAGGAACATTTCCTGTTTGGGATAGTAAAAAAGAAAAGGACAATAAGTTTCTTAATAGATTACCCAAAGATATTTTAATAGAGATGGCAAAAACAGGAAGAAGAAATATAGCTTGTCTTACCGTTCCTCCCGCTGGTTCCTGTTCGATACTTACTCAAACCACATGGGGCTTTGAACCTGTTATTTTGGCAGAATATGTACGTAAAAGAAAATTAACCGACAATGATAAAGATAAACCCGATTTTGTAGATGCAATGGGAGATAAATGGAAAAATTATAAGGTTGAACATCCGGGCCTAAAAATATTCAAAAAAATTACTGGTAAAGAATTTAAAGATAGCCCTTATTTTGGAGCACAAGCAGCAGAGATACATTATGAAGAAAGGGTAAAAATGCAGGGGATAGCAACATCGTATATAGATCACGCTATTTCATCAACCATTAATCTACCCGCTAATACCGATATAAAAACGGTTGAAAAACTTTATCAGTTGGCATGGGAAGAAGGATGTAAGGGGGTTACAATTTATAGAGAAGGAACAAGAGATGGAGTGGCAACCAAAGAAGCTTCTACAAACACTAGGGCATGCGAAGATTGTGATGAAGCGGGTAACAAGTTGAGAGAATTAGTTCAGGCTGGCCAACGTCCTACTAAAATTATTCTTTCTACTGCTCCCAAAAGATCTGAAGTGATGCCTTGTGAAATTCATAGAAGTAAAGTCGGAAAAGGAGATTGGCTATTTTTTGTAGGAATGCATAATGAACAACCCTATGAAGTATTTGGAGGTAATAGCAATAAGTTTGAAATTCCTCACAAATATAGTACGGGTTGGATTCTTAAGAATGGCAAAAATAAAAATGGGATAACCCAATATCATTTAATATTAGGTTCTTTGACTGACAACAACGAAAAGCTAGAATTTAAGGATATTAATAAACATTTTAATAATAGGGAATATGGAGCTTTTACAAGAATGGTTAGTTTAGCATTGCGTCATGGAATTCCTATTAGATATGTCTGCGAACAAATTACTAAGACTGGATGTGCCGGGGACCTCTTTAGTTTTCAAAGAGCTATGTCTAGAATACTTAAAAAATATATAGCTGACGGAGAGCTTAGTGGAACGGAATGTCCATTATGTCATTCGGAACAAGTATATTATAAGGGTGGTTGTCCTACCTGTAAAATATGTGGTAATTCTAACTGTAGTTAATTTTTATAAAAACTAGAGGTTTTAGACCCGCTTTTAATGAAATAATTAATAAAAGCGGGTTTTTTGTTTTTATTATGAATACATATAAAATAGCGGTAGAAGATTTAACCAAGCCTCTTATTTTGGATGTTTCGGCAGAGGAAATGTTTGAAGAGCGTTATGCTAAATATTTAAGGGATTTGGAACTGAAAGCCAAAGGATCGGTAGACGACCCTAAAGAAGCCGAAAAAGTATATCGGGAAATTAAAATGGTCCTTGGCGAATTAGAAAAGATGAGGGATGGGCTTAAAGACAAGAAAGCAGTAGATAATTTTCGTTTGAAATTTGAGGGAATATTAAAAAAATATTTTGGAAGGAAATACGCTAAAGAGAAGGCTGAAGAAAGAGAAAAGGAGGGGAAAGATAAAGAAGGGCAAGATGAAACATCAGAAAATCAATTAGTGGCACAACCTCCTCCCTCCATGAGTTCTGGACCTTCTACTTCGACGATTTCTCCTAGCGCCTTAAATAAAGTATATTTTAAAAAAATCATGTCTTTTACTAATCCTCAATTATATACTCCAGAACAAATTCTAGATGAAGATACTAAAAAAGAGATACTAGAGAATTATGCTCAAAATGCAGTAGGGGCCGTTAATCATAAACACAAAAGTCTTAAATATATTTTGGATATACCGAATAGCGAAATAAAAATTACAGATTCTGACATGGTTATAATTAAAATAAAAACAAATGAACATTTAAATGTAACAAACGTTATTCCGGTAGGGATGCTTTGTCGAATATATCCCTATCATTCGGTTGAATTTTATCAGAAATATTGGAAACCCATTGTAGAAAGTATAGGGCATTTCTGTATTGGAAATCCACCTATTTTATTGGCGGTAAATAAAACAACCCTGCCAGACGTTCCTAAAAATTGTAATGCATCCTATGTTTTAAATAGTTGGAATACTGCAAAAAGAGAAAAAGAAAAAATAGCTCTTTCTTTTAAAGGGGAACGCCCTATTTGGATATTTGAAAAGGCCCCTGAATCCGAAGACACAATAAAGTTAGCACAACAAAGTACATCTAAATACGTTGAAACCGATTATTTAAACGCAATAGTTAAATGTATTGATCCAAGCCTAAAATCGCTTTTGAATAGAACGGGGGCGGCGATACAAGTAATTCCTTCAACGGACATTATAGAAATAGATGTTGATTTTGGAAGAGGATTGGGAATAGTAAGACTAACAGAAAAACAGATTGAAATAGTTCCATTGGGATAATTGTAATGATTTATACAATGCTTAAAAAATCTTTTGGTATTTCTAATATAAATTCTATTTTTAGTTTTGAATTTAATTATGACATTATTGACCTTTGCTATGTTAATAATTTTGGTTTTTTCTTTTTAACCAGAGGAAAATATTGTATCGGTCTTATTACGCCTTCGGGGAAAGTAATTTTTCCTTGGATTGGAGAAGCTGATAAGAACGGAAACTTGGATGGGGATCACGCCATTTTTATTAATCCTTCTTCGTTATGTTATTTTGATAACGCTCTTTTTTTAATAGATGATAACGGAAGACAAATTAGGAAAATTAGTCTATCGGCAAAATATGTTTCTTCAATGATATATGAAAAAGAGACAAAGAAATTAAATAATCTTTTTAAAAAACTTTCTAATAATACAGTCACTAGTTGTGACATTAATAATTTTGGAGATATTATCTGGGCCGTAAAGGATCTTAATAGAGTTTTGAAGTTTCGTGGAGACACTCATGAGGTAGAAACTTTTATAGGCGATGGGAGAAGCGGCTTTTCTGTTGCAAACAAACCCAACGAGTGCTCGATTAAATTGCCAACAGGAGTAAAATATGTGAATAATTTTGTGCTATTATGTGATAGCGGGAATCATTGTATAAGAAGCATTGGTAATAATATCGTCAATATTTTTATTGGAAATCCAGCTGTTTCAGGAGATAGCGATGGAACAAAAAATGATTGTTTATTGAATTATCCTTATGGTTTAAAATACGTAAATAATACATTGTGTTTTTTAGATAATCAAAAAATTAAACAATTGTCTCCTACGGATAAAGAAGTTAAAACTATTAGATCGTTTAATAACAAAGTTTTAATAGAAACAGACAAGAAAGATCTGTTTATACTGGAGAGGTCGTTATGAAAAAGAAAGAAATGCTTGCGAGAGATCCATTATCAGAAGCAATAACCTTGATAAATTCTTCTAACCCCGGAGAAGAAAAAAAATCTGAAGATAATTCTGGAGACATAGTAGACATTATGACTTTTTGCGATGATCCAAAATATCTTTATCTTTCTAATAGTAATTTTAATTTATGGGTGCCTCAAAGAATTATATTAAAGTCATTTTATATGGGTACGAGAGGGAATGAAAATCTTAAATTAAATAAGGAAGAATGGGAATGGTTGTATGCCAATGATAAGGATGAGGAACGAGATGGTATAGTCTATCACAAAAATACGAAAGAAGTAATTGAGAAACTTTTAAAAAAGGAAAAGGAAGGTTTCAATTTTACTGAATTAAGTCTATGCGTTGGAAGAAGGGGAACAAAAACTATAATTTCTTCCATTATTTCTGCGTATGAAGCATATAAACTTGCGGTTATTGGTAAAGGTGATCCTCATAAATTTTATGGCATTCCTAACGGAGAAGAAATACTTATAATTAACGTTGCTCTTTCGCAAGATCAAGCTGGAACGTTATTTGGCATGATTAGACAACGTATAATAGATGCTCCTTTTTTCAAGGGACGAAAGGCAAACGAAACCACTACGGAAATAAGAATATATACAAATAAAGAATTAAGGGCTTTAAAAAATGGCGAAAAACCAATGGGGTCAATTAAAATTCTGTGTGGCCATAGTAATCCTGATACTCTTCGTGGGAAAAGCGCAGTATTAATATTATTTGATGAGTTAGCCTTTTATGACGAAACTGGTAAAACACCGGGTTCTACTTTCTATAATGCCCTAGAACCTTCGACAAAAAAATTCAAGAAGTTTGGCGATGCCCGTTTGGTGGAATTGTCTTCTCCTAATACGGCATCAGGTATTTTTTATGACATCCATCAAAGCGCAAAAACTGCAAATCACGTATTGTCGTTTCAATTGCCTACATGGTGCGTTAATATGGACATACCTTATGAGTCTTTGGCAGATGAAAGAAAAAGAAATATAGATAACTTTATTATAGAATATGGATCGCAGTGGGCTAAGTCGGGCATATATGGAAACTATTTCCCAGATGGATTGGTCGAGAGGTGTATTAGAACAGATATTGGCCCCCATGTCAGAATATATCCTAATTTTAATTACTATTTGCATGTCGATCCAGCTTTAAATGGAGATAGGTATGTCGCCGTTTTGGTTGCAAAAGAGTATTATCATAATCATTTGGGGAAAAGGAGAATTAGGGTAAGGCTGGCAAATGTATGGATGTGGCTACCAGAACCCGGAGTAGGATTGTTGTTTAATGATATAGATAAAGAGGTAATTGAAATTTGTGGAAAATATCGCCCATTGGCGGTTTCATATGACCAGTGGAATTGTCCGATGGCTGATGAATATTTATATACTAAAAGAGGAATAATAAAAGCAAGAGATATTGTGCTTGGCGATGTTATATTATCCCAAAATGGAGCGTATAACGGCGTCAAGAATTTAAGATTTAAAAAAGATGTTGCTGGCTATAAAATAAAAACAAAATTTGGATACTCTCTTGAGGCAAATGACATACATCCTGTTTACGTTAAAAATGTCGGATTTAAGAAAATGAAAGATCTAAAGACGGGAGATAGCGTATGTTTAAGTGAAAATAGATATGATTTTGGATTAGTTAACTCTCCCGATGAGGCACTGATGGCTGGCTATATAATTTCTGAAGGATATATAGGAAGTAAGAATAATGATGTTTTCAGGGTGGGATTTACAAATACAAATAAAGATGTGTTAATGGATTATAAAAATATAGCTACAAAGATAACGGGTAAAAATCCGAAAGCACAAGATAGGTATAAAAATCACAAGGTCTGGAAGTCTGCTACTACATATAATTATGGAGATAAAAAGTCTATTTCAATTATTATGGGTTTTATTGGAGAGTTAAAACAATATGGATCAGAATATAAAACCGTACCGTCTTTTGTTATGAGGGGCAATAAAAAAACGGTTTCATCATTTTTATCTTCTTTATATGAGGGAGATGGACATATTAGTTTAAATCCCAACGTACTTAATATAGAATATGATACAACAAGTGAAATTTTAGCAAAAGAAATACAATTGCTTTTATTGGGTTTCGGGATAAAATCATCTTTAAAATATTACACTAATAAATTCTTTAAAGGAAGAAGGTTTCCGTTTTATAGAGTATCCTTATATGGAGACAACATATTAATTTTTAATAAGGAAATAGGATTTAGATCAAGGGATAAAAAATCTAAAATAAAAAAAGCGGTCATACTTCAAAAATCAGACAAGAGATCTATGTATGCTAGGAAGAGCAGAGGGTTAAGAAAAGAGAAAAATAAACAGACAAATAGGGGCAGGTATATGTGGGATAAGATAGTTTCTATTGAACCTAAGATGATTGATATAGTAAATATCGAAGTTGATGGAGACCATACATATATTTCTAATGGCATAATATCTCATAATTCCGTTCAAAGTTTACAATTACTTAGAAGTCACGGAATAAATGCTATTCAAACGTCGTTTAATAGAACGTTTAAAAATAAGATTTATCAGAATCTTAAAGACATGATGTCTTATCAACCTCATCCAGAATTATGGCTATATGACGATCATAGGCTTACATTGGAAATGAAGGCTTTAAAATTTAGGCCTACAATGAGGGGAATAAGCTTGGTTACAGACAAACATGGGGAAATTAAGACCGATGACGTTGTAGACTGTTTGGCAGGTGCGGCAGCTATGGCCTCAGAAAGCGTATTCGCAGCTTTACCATTGACAGTATCGGTGTATACAGGAATGCGATAATATTTGTAGAATAATAAAGGAAAGTAAGAAGTAAATGTTGAAAATATATAAAGAGTATAATTTAGAATCCTAGGAGACTAATTATGAGCGATAAAAAGTTTAATTTAAAAACCTATCAGAAAATTAATGGCGATGAACATATTGACATGCGCCTAGAACAGTCAAGAGAAGAAGCTCCTAATGTTATTAATGAGAAACAATTGGATGTGGGTCGGGTGCAGGAAAAAAATGTTATCACGGAAAAATTACTTGAAGATAAAAGAACTGGCGAAGAAACTGAAATCACCGAAAAGCGATTAGATACTCATAAGCCTAAGTTTGCCAATAAATATCGTAATCCAGAAGCTTTTACGGGCGATATGAATAAATTGGAAGAAAAAAGATTAGAAAATGATCCAGTAGAAAAAGAAAAATATAACCCGGCTTCAGAAGTAGCTTCTCAATTCAGATGGTGGGAAGATGTTAAGAGTCCTGATGGTTTAAAACTGGCTCAAAAAAAAACTAAAAAAATAGCCCAATATGAGCCCGGAGACCTTGGGGATGTCTATGAATCGCTAACAGAGACAGATCCCAGAGAAGAAAGCGAAGAGAGACTAAAGGATTTTGATGAATTTAATGTTACCGATACAACAGACAAACCAGAAGTAGATGAAATAGATGAAGAAAAAGAAGAGCCCCAAGAAGTAGTTACCAACACAGTACAGATAAAAGCCGATAAAGATATATATCAACCTGATCGTCCAGACCTTAGTGGAATTTTCTTCTTGTTTAATTTTGATCCTAGAGAATTTCCTAGATATTTATATAATGATGAAAAAAGTACTCCCGAAACCGTAGACATAGAAAGAAAACAAGATATTATAAATGAAGCCATAGATAAAATTATTGAAAAAAGACCGGAATTAGCTCAAAAATTATCAGAAGTTAAATCAGATCCTAGAGCGTTTGATTTTTTCAGAATAGATGAACAACACGGAATTATTAAGGCGGCATTAGTTGGAGAAGATTGGGTCCCTCTTATGAAAGATTTTACGTCTACTCCTGCTCAAGTGGCTGCTCAAAGAGGTAAAATAACAAGCGAAGATATTGCAGAATTAAGTTATGAAGAGAAGAATATAGACGGAACCTCAATGGGAATCGGAAAACTTCAATTATTAGAAGAAAACATTGCTGACAAAAGTCCCGAAGCCCTTGCAAATATGGCGGTTGAATTTATTAGAAAGGCCCATCCTTCTTTGGACATTAGTGCTGAATCATTGGACCTTTCTAAACTTGATACTGGCGAAATTGTGTATATGGGTTCTGTTTCTCCAGAAGCAATGAAAAATAGAATGTCTGCAGAAGAAGAATTCTCCGCTACAGAATCGCAACTGGATGAACTCGAAAAACAACCAGAGTGGCAACAAATGGGTTATGATTCAGAAGAAGAATGGGCCGAAGCAGAAAAAGAAATGCAAGAATTACCACCAGAAGAAGATGTGCCAATTGTTGATTTGGGAGAAGAGGGTAAAGATGAGTGGTTGGAAACAGAAGAGGAATGGAAAGAACGTCTCAGACAAATGGAACTAGCTAAAAAGTCTAAGAATTCCCCCATAACATCTGCCGTAAAAAAAAAGTAGATAAAGAAAAAATAGAGAAGGCCTACGGATCATTTTTTAAAAATTTCGATGAAAGAAACATTGCTGGTGCTAATCAAGAATTACAAGACATACTAAAAATAGCTTATTTTACTCCTGCAGAAAGCAATCTTTTTACCGATAAAATAAAGAAAGAACTGATGAAAAGGAAAATATCGTTAGATTGTCTAAGATAAAATAATTATTTTTTAGTATGTATTTATTCAATAATCCTGTATAATATATTTATAGCTTATTGTATTTAAATAGGAGAAATATTTATGAAAACAGTTATTGCCGTTGGAAAGACCATGAGCGTTATTTCACTTAATAAAATTGGCGGGTATATCAGGGAAAAAGATCCAACCATTTTAGTAATAGATAGCGCAGAGAAAGAAGCAGAATTAAATGAATTAGTAAACGCTGGTCTTATAGAGATAAGTAATAAAGAGTCAGAACCACCTAAACCACCCGAACCATTAAAACCACCAGAAAATTCTAATAAGAAAACTCTGCAAGAAACACCCAAAAAAGTTGGTCGTCCCAAGGGTTCTAAGGGCAAAATTCAAAAAGCTTCGACCAAAGAAGAATCTAAAGAAGCAATAGAAAACCAAATGGGTAACAGAGTGGTCATCGGAACTGGCTCTGGTACAAAAGAAGGAAGAATGAAATATTCTGCTATAGACGACATCCCAGAAAACGAAAGAACAAAAGCTTCATTAGATGCAATGGAAAAATTAGAGGAAGAAGAAAAAACCGGAAGAAGTAAAGTAGAAACAATTATCGACGAAAGTAAGTTAGATGCATCCGAACAAATGGGAAGGAAAGCAACCATATCTAATCAGGGACAGGCCGAATCCGTAGAAATGAAAAACAGTATTCTTCCTCATTCTAAAGATATTAAAGACGGAGATCCCTTTATTGACGAATCAGAAGCACCCGCTGAAGACGAAGCTGCTTTTATCGATAAGTCAGAAGAAAATGAGAATAAAGACGCCGATGACGACTTTCTTCAACTTTAGAGTTTATTCATAGAGGATTTCTCGCATAACTTTCGAAAGATATTATATCTAATTATGCGAGAAAATATGAATATAAAAAAAGTAGCCCAGAGAACTAGTTTGCCCTTTGATACGAGAAGATTGGATGATAAGCCATCTATTTCTCCTTCCACAAATAAATCAGTAATGCCCTTTAATAATGTTCCCACAATTCGTGATATTATGAATGGGAATGTCAATATTAGAGATGTCTATCCTCATGCTGGTGGAGATTGGAGTCCCGGAGAAGACGTAAGTAAATCTTATAAAGATAGTGGAGACGACTATAAAAGAAGAGAAAAAGACGAACAGATTATTGCTAATATGTTAGACATGGGAAAGACAGATCCCCAACAATGGAAAGTCAAAGTAAGAGGTGGTTCTAAAACATTTATATCATTTAATTTAGCCAGAGATTATGTTAGAGAAAACAATCTTCCCTTTAGTTATATTTCTCGTGTTGCCCAAGCCCAACCCAATAAAACAGGTATAATAGCTGATTCCCTTAATAAAACATTTTTGGTCAAATCAATCGATGCCGTTAATGGAACTATAGAAACAGGATCTGCATTTTGTGTGGCTCCTACGTATTTTATTACTTGCGCCCACGTCATAAAGAGCTATAATAAGTATCAGGAAATAAACCCTGAGGTTTTTTCTGATGCTATAGTTAGTTTGGTTCAGGGTGGCACAGAACAAAGGGCCATACTTATTAATGCTGATGCCAAATTAGATATTGCGTTATTAAAATGTAATATAGACGTTGAACCATTAGAAATGGAAACAGAGATTATGGTCGGAGAAGAAATAGTTGCAATAGGAAGCCCACATGGTTATGAAAACAATGTCTCTACTGGAACATTGGGTTCTGTAGGAAGAAAAGTATATTTTTATAAGGGTGCGCCAGAATATATGTTTATTGATTTGTCTGTTTTTCCGGGATCGTCTGGTGGACCCGTTCTAAAAGCAGATACTGGTAAGATTGCGGGAATGGTGACATTGATAATTTCGGCAGGCGGTGGAAATTATGGATTAAACGCTGCTTTGCCAGCTTCTTATATAAAAGAATTCTGTAGAACCAATATTAAAAATTTTAGTAAATAATTCAACGAATAAACTAAAGGAGAAAAACAATGAGTCATTGGCAAAAAGGCAAGATATCTCTCAAATGCAGTCTTGGTATTCTTCAAAGAGCCCTTATAGGTATTATGCCTAGATGGGAAAAACATTTGGAAGTTTCTAAGGATGGCGTTCTTACTCTAAATAGCGGTTCTCAAGGCCCTAAAAATGGTTACAATATAGCCATAAGAATGAATGACCATTTAAATATTAGAGGAGCAGATGTAGGATTCAAAAAAGAAAAGGATGGCACTTGGTCCGTTTCTTATGATATGTTGCCTCTTGATATGCAAGATATTAATGGGGCTCTAATTTTGGAAGTGTCAAAAATGAGGGCTAGGGCACTTGCCAATTATCAAAATTTAGAAATTGTGAGAGACGAAGAAGAAGGGGACGAACATGTAATTGAATATCTTGTTCCTGTTTCTCGTAGAAATAAAAAGACGGCCATAAAAGCATAGGAGAATAACATGGATAAATATATTAAAGTACAATTAAGAATGGACAAACATGGTCGTTTTACTAGAAAAATTATCAGGGATGGCCAATCTACTTGTGAATCAGGAGACGACAGGGTATTCTTAGATGAGTTATTGAATTTGGAATTGCCTGATTTTGAGGGAAAGTTCGGAGAGGTTACTATGGATGGTTTAACAGAAGAAGGAGAATCAGCGGTTAATTCTGATATTAAGACCATCAGAGCACCCGAATGGACTCCCGAACCAGAAAATAACGATATTCCAAAGAGCAAGAAGGGTAGAAACAAGGAAAAGATGGGTTTAGGTTTTGGATTATAAATAATATAGTATCCGAAAATAAAAAGCTGAAGTAATTTGATTTGCTTCAGCTTTTTTGTTTTTAGACATAGGATATTGGAATATAACAATAGAATAATTGTATAATAAGGTAAATTATGAAGATACACAAGATAGGACAGGATTATCAAGGTTTTTATAGCGGGGATGTTCCAGAGCAAGCGCTTGGTTATTTGGGTACTAGTGTAGTAGATTCGTCACAGGTTAATGCGGTATTTGGAAAGGCGAATGAAGCTATCAATTTAGTAAACAGATTTAATGGTTCGTTATTACTTAATATTTCTTTTGTTTTTAATTTTTCCAAGGGTGGGGCTTACGGCGTTTATCTTTCTGAATTAGACAGGGCAATTAAAACCAAGGCTCTAAAAAAACAACTTGAGCAGAAGGGTTATGAAGTTAGAGAAACCCAAAATGGACTAACTGCCTTCCCAAAAAAAGGACAAGAAAAATCTTCTGAAGAAATACAAAAAGACATCGATCAATTATATGCCCAGTTACAATCAAAGGGTGGAACTGCAATAGGAGTGAATGTGGCTTCGGTACTTAATGCTGCAAAGATGGATGCCGCAGAAGTAAAGTCTCCAGATCCAGATATGTGGCAATGGATAGCTCTTCTTCATTTGGGAGGAACAATTGTTCACGAAGCAGTACACGCTCAAGGGCATATGGATGAAGGCCCGTCCGAAGCCGCAGAAGAAAGTTTTGTACAATGGGCGTTACCTCAAATTAACGAGCAGTATCGTCAAAGTATGGAAAGCGCAGGTAAAGGAGATCAATTTGCTCCTTTAACTCTTACTGGCAGAAAGAGGCATGCCAAAACGGGAAATTGGTATAAAACAGCTCAGCAGTTAAGCTATTATGTTCCTCGACATTTTATACAGCCTTCAAGTGGTTCGGATTTAAGCGGTAGATTCCCAACAGGAGTTAAACCAGATGGAGATATGAGTTTAGGTGCGTGGTCTATGATGGCGCAAACCGGACAGGATATTCCTATTGAAAGTAGGTTGGGTAGGCAGTTTATGTCTCCTTTGCCTAATGATTTAAGTCAGGAGCATGACATTTTGGAAGAACAATTAAGAAAGTATACGAGAGAAGATAAAAAGTTAGATCCCAAGGCCAGCATGAATGAATTGTTATCTGAGGGATATGATGAAAACAGAGATTATATTACGTTAGAGGGATTGCTAGAAGAAAAAAGACCCAAACCGTTAATGGTTCCTCTGAAGAAAAACGTTTTGGCTCATAAGGTTGCGAATGTACAGCTTAAAATAACTCCTTTTATGGCAGAAGAATTGGCGATAGATTTTGAAAACTATGAAGAACATTTTGATGATAACCCCAATAATCCTGAAATGCAGGAAGAAAAAGTACTATATGAAAAATTTAAAAAAAATGATTTTAATTTTACCGACAAAGAATTAATTATGATTGGCGAATCTCTTATCGGTATGGATGATAAAGATGTTTTTACATTTAGCCCTAAGGCCAGAAAACAGCTTTTTGATATAGAATTACAATTAGGAATGTGGACGCCTATAACCGATGAAAGGGCGAAAGAGTATGTTAGAAACGGACTGGGTGTTAGAATGAGTCATTTTCCAAAAGTTAATGGAGTTAGATATGATTTTAACAACGAATGGGATAACAAATATGGTCACATTCCATCTAAACCCGTTCAAGTATTTCCAAAACCTATTACAGAAATTCCCGATAGTTCTAAGACTGCTAACACCAGACAGGATTTTGTAAAGACCGCCACTCTTTTTGGATGGATGAATAATTTGCAAATTTCAGATGGCAGTACTATTCCGGGTTTGGGTGACAGAGTTATGGCTTGGGAAGATAGAGATGAAGATTTTTCAGAAGAAGAGAGCTGGATTAAACATCAACCTAGATATAATCCGGAGTACGACATTAAGGGATTTTATTACAGATGGATTGAGCCTCGTTTTCGTCCTCAAACATTTGACGATATGACCAGAGATGTTACTAACACACATCCTGCCAAGAGATTCGCTTCTAGTAATCAAGATAATGGAAGTATTTCTAAAATTTATTCTGTATTAAGCTCTGCAAAATCACAAATAGCCAAAAAAGAAATTCTTGCTACCAGATTTATTGTCACCGAAGACGTTATTCCTATTATTGATAAAGTGTGTCAGGGAAATGAAATAAAAATAAACGTCTTTCATTTTGGAGAAACGGATAAAAAAGAAGAAATATACGCTGTTTGGCTTTTAAGTCCGGAAATTGGAGAAGAAAAAATAGAAAAAATAGAACGCCATCTTCAGAATAAAAGTATTGACAAAGATAACGTTGATGAGTTAATTGATGGCATTTTGGGAATATCTAAGCAAAAAGAAAACGCCGTTCAAGAAGTCTTTTCAATAGTAAAGATAGCTTGTAAAGAATATGGCTTTAAGGATATATATATAGTTGGTTCATATCCTAGAGATTTAATAACTAAAACACCTTACTATTTGGTGGAAAATTTAGATTTTGCTGGTGGTTGGGCTAGTCAGAATATTAAATTGGGAAGCCTAGTTGCAGAAAAATTAGGGATATCTAAGGTTAATATCAGTAATAAAACTACATCTCTGTCTTTTGTTTATAAAGATATTAGAATTAGTTTTAACGGAGATTATGCCCCCACGGAAGTTAAGGTGGCATTGAAAAACCTGAAGGTTCCAGAAACGGCGCTTTCATTGGATGTTTGCAATAGAGATTTTACTATAAATATGCTTGCTTATGATATTAATACCGATAAAATAGTAGATGTCTCTGGTCTTGCGTTAAAAGATGTAAAAAATAAAATCATCAAAACATTTTTAGATCCTAATTATGTTTGTCAGCAGAATCCAATAATTATTCTCAGGGCAATTAAACTTAAAATAAGATATGGATATGATATCGACAGGGAATTACAGGGTGCCATGATGAAAAATGCCGATCTGCTTTTTGATGGTAGATATTTAGAAACAGATCTAATTATGGCAAGGGAAAATGTTAAACGAGAAGGAAAGAAAGAAGCAGAAGAATTATTTAAGATTTTTCGTTTGGATTTATTAGAAAAAATAAAGTAAGGAGTTAATTATGCCACTTCCAATTAAATATGTACCAGATCTTCAAAGAGAGGATAAAAATTACGGAATTGATTATTCTTTTCTTGTTACTCAACCAGCCCCAAAAAAAACGGTCACAGCCAATAATAAAGATGCGGCGTTATTATTTGAATTATGGTCTAAGTGCGAAAGAGGAAAGGGTCCAGATGATATTAAAATAGGTTCTTCGGTGCCAGTAAATCCTAGAGATTTGCTCAGACTTAAAACCATGGGATTTTTGGCTGGTGCTGGTGACGATTTGAGTTTTACCAGAAAGGGAAAACTTGTAATCACTACTATGGCCTTGGGAGAAGAAAGTCAATTTGATAAAAAAGCTACTCAGAAGAGCTATTCCGAAATTTTGGCCAGTATGAATAAGAGGGGAAAGAAGGGATTTAGAATTGCTGGAAGTGATCCTAAGTTTGCTACGAATAATACAAATAGATTGGATCTTAGGAAATAACTAATGGAAATCTACGCCGAAATTAGTAACGGGTTGGCCGAACAGATAGAGGGTGGAAAAAAATACGATCTCCCAGAAGGAGTGGCTGTTCGCAAAACCGGAAGAAGGGCATATTTTTTTGATTGCGACGAAGAAACAAGAGAAGAATTAATCGAATTTTTAGAAAACAACGGAATATCTTGGCAGGACAACGATGAACCGACCAATAAAGAAGAAACCAAAAGACAAAATGGTATGCTAGATTTGTCTTGGAAGGGAAGGGATCTAGCTTGGACGGGAAAAGATAAGGCGTGGACGGGGAAAGAAGAGAAAAAAAAGAAGAAAGAGAAAGATCAGGGGTGGGCAAATCAATATTAGGCGGTGTCATGAAGAATCTTTTTGTAGAGTTAGCGGATACTCATCTTAAAAGAGAGATGGGATTAATGAACCGCAAACATCTCTCTAAAAACAACGGTATGCTTTTTAAATTTCCCTATAATACCAGACTAAGTTTTTGGATGAAAGACACCTATATTCCATTAGACATAGCTTTTTTAGACGAGGCTGGAAAAATATTACAAATAAATGAAATGATACCCCTAAGTACTAGACCAGTTTATTCTAGCGGTCCTTGTAAGTATGCACTAGAAGTAAATAGGGGATGGTTTGAACAGAATAACATCAAAGAGGGCCAATATATCGGAGGCAAAGGTATAAGCTGTCAGAGAAAACAAGCCCAGATAACTCCTGTACCACTTTCTAATACACCTCCTATAGATACTACAGAAGGGCAAGACAGCGCCAATCCTCCAGCTCCAGCGCCCGATGTCACCTTAAATATGTCTATTAAAGAAAGATTAGAACAGGCCCACATGAAAAATCAAGATCTTATTATTATTTATCAAACAAAAAGTGGTAAAACGTTGCCTCCAAAGGTTATTTCTCCTCCATTTGTCTTTGAACCTAATGAGGAAGGCCATCATGACGCAGTGGTTAAAGCATGGGATAATCAAGATGCTGGTTGGAAAAGCTTCTTGGTAGATAACATTTTGAACCTTGAAGAAAAAAAATAATTTAAGAAGGAAATGGGATATAGAGAATAGAAAAATATAGTAAGTTTAAAAAAGCGGAGAATTTAATATGAATAAAACTTTTAATTTAAAAAAATGTATCAAGAAAGCCTTCTATGATGATGGCCGTGGATATATGGTAGGTCAGTCTAGGGCTTGGATGAATTGTTATAAACAGAAATGCGACCAAAAGAAACGACCTCAGGAAGCTTGGACGGCCTGTATGGAAGAGTACCAGAAGTCGGCCAATAAAGGCAAATGGATGTTAAATTATAGTGGAGCGAAAGACGAAGGGGCTAAACCTAACCTTAGCGCCAAAACCCCCGCTGCCCAAGAAATAATCGGGAAAGATAAATAAGTTAAATTTAAGAAGGATTTTTATTTCTTTTAAATGAATAAAAGAAAGGTAGTTCAAATAGTAAATAATTCAAAATTAAGGAGAATGATATGACTATGATAGTTCCTGCTGGTAATAAGAATGTTGAGTGGAGTCCTAAGGAAACAGTATTGACGAAGACCGCTTCTGCTGGTGCGGAAGTTCAAGAAGAAGTTAATCCTCTTTATGAAGCTGCTAAAAAATACGCAGAGTCAACAAGAGTTTGTGAAAAATGTCATAAGCCCGGTGCTCTTTGTGAATGCGCAAAAAGTTCTTCGAAGGGATCTTCGGATGTTAAGTCAGCTGCTTGTATGGCAGACGAAGTTGCCGTTGTAGAAGTAGATGACGGCGCTGTGGTTGATGGAGCTCCTGAAGCTGGAAAAGATCCGGTTGAAGTAGCCGTAGAAAAGATTGAGGAAGGCGTAGCCGAAATTAAGGATGCTCAAGGTATTCCTGAAAAGACCGAAGGTGCTGACATCAAGGTTGAGGATACTGGTGAGTCTAAGTCTCTTGATATTCCCGGAAAGGAAGTTCAGGATAGCGAAATTATAGTGAAGTCTGAACCCGCAGATGCTTGCGCTTGCGCAGCAGCTGCAAAATCAGATGCAAAGTCTGATGCCGCATCTAGTTCAGATGCAAAGTCTGATAAGAAATCAGATCTTAAGGCGGAAGTTAAGGAAGAAGTTAAAGTTGCGGCTTCTGCTGCATCATCTTCTTCAGATTGCAAAGACGCCGCATCTTCTAGTTCAGATGCAAAGTCTGACAAGAAAGCGGAAGTCAAGATTGAATTGGAAAAAGCAGCCAGCGTAGAAGAAAAATTCTGCAAACTTTCTCATATTAGTCCTGCGAACAGAAAGAAAGTAACAGATTATTGGGTTAATATGCTTAATTATCCTAAGGACTTTGTTGCGCTCATGGTCAAAGACTATGAGAAATAATTAGTAGTTGATTGAGTAAATAAAAAAGCCCTCGAATAAAATCGAGGGCTTTTTATTTTCTTGTTTTTTCTGTATAATAGTATATAATATTGCATAAATTAATGTTAATGAGGCAAATTATGGCTAATAATGAACCGTTGAATTATATATCGTTGATAGAAACAAGTCCTAAATTTCAAAAACTTAGAGTCGAATGTCAATCAGTAGTTAAACTTTCTCTTACGGGAATAACTAATCTTATTGTTAATTATGAAGATCCAAGTATCGTTGATTGTTTTCTTAATTCTTGTTTTAGAGTAAATGAAGTTTATCACGGAGCTAGGTTGCTAGATGCCGTTGAGTTACAAAGAGGTATGCCCGGAAGAGGATATGCAACTCAATTTCTAGATGAACTTATTTTTGGAACTTATGAATTAGAGGGAGATAGCAAAGAATTAGGGGCAAAAATTCCCAAGACCGATCCTAAAACCGGAAAAAGGATGAGGAATAGAGATGGGTTTGTTTGGAGAAAAGAGATAATGAAACAAACGGCAATAGACAAGCTTCTGATTATTAAAAACATAGATTATTGCATGGATTTTTGTAGCGAAACACCCGGAAAAGTAGATCCTAAAAATTTGTGGATATTTGACAATTTTAGAAATCCCAGCGTAAAAATGAGATGTAGAATGTTGTTAGTCACGAATGAACCCTTAAAGTTTCCTTTTAAAATTCGCACACTTAGAATAGATTCAATAGATGAATTCGAAGGAAAATGCGTTGTTAACAGCTTTAAATCATTGTATGAAAGAAAAGGACAAAAATTTTCCTTAAACGATACACAGGAAAAACAAATAATAAGAAAACTATGTGGTAGTACTTATACCGAAGCTGGAGACGCTATTGCCGAAGCCTCATCAAAAGCTCTTATCGCCAGTTCAAATGAAATAGACGCTAGTAAGGTAGTTAAAAATCTTAGGGAAAAAATAAATCGAAATCTTATGGAAGAAGCTTCAGGGCTTTCTCATTTAATAGCTAAGCCTTGGGAAGATTATATATGTCCTGAAGCTAGTAACTTTACATATGATGTCAAAAAAATAATCAGAGATTTTAATGAGATTAATATTCTCAAGGAAAAAGACAAAGAGAAACTCAAAAATAAAGAAGATGATGCCTTAGTAATCCAAAATATCGAATCCATAAGATCTAGAATGCCACATGTTATAGTCCTTTACGGGAAAGGCGGCGTGGGTAAGTCTGCATTCCCTATTCATTTTGCTGGATTGCTTGATTTCGACGCATGGGATTTTAATGTTAATACTCTTCATAATATGTATATAGGGCAGAGCGGAGAACGTGCTAGAGAATCATTGGCAAGAATTTCCAAGGCAAGTCATTTAGTAGTTAGGATAGACGAATATGACAGGGCTATCGGGTCAGGAGCTTCTTCGGGTCAAGACATGCATGCGGCCCATAAACAAGTTGAAATGGAAATAATGAATTGGTTGCAAAATTTACAAGAGGACAACTTATTTGTAAAAAACGATATTTTCATTGTTCTTACTACGAATCATAAAGAAAATATCACTGGGCCGTTACTTAGATCTGGAAGAGTAGATTTGGTAATTGACATAAGCGAATTTGACGACAAAAGTATGAGAGAAACGTTTATATCTGCCCCTAGAAGAATGAAAAATAGGGGGTTGTTTACTCCGGTGGGATATGCCAGTTTTGATGATTTTTCCAAGGCTATAGATAAACTGGACCTTTCTAAATTGACACCACTTGCTGCTCAAAAGGGCTTTACCGTAAGAGATATAGATACCTTACTTATTGAAATGGCAGCACATGACTATTATTATAAAAAGTATAATAGCGGCATTCCTTGGTGTACTGATACTTTCCTAAAAGTCCTCGAAAACAGTACTGGTTCTATGACGGATGAAAATACTAATGAATTGGTCTTGGGAGATAGATTTTTAACGGACGATAAGAAAAAAGACCCCCAGATCTTTTTTGATTTTCTAAAGGACTATGCTACTGAATTTGACGCAGAAAAGTTTAAAGAAATAGAATTATTTAAATAATTCCTTCTTCCTCATTCCCTTACCTGTATAATAACTTAAGAAATGTAGAGGTTTTTCTATATTTCCCATTGAACTATTCTATAATCTGCAAAGGATTTTTGTGTTTTATGTCGAATAATTAATATGCAGGAAATAGGCTATTAATCGGAGAAAAATTATATAAGTGAATTAAACGTAAAGGAAGAATTATGAAAATATACAGGGCTGCTGATGACAAGATGGTGCCTACTTGGGCTTTTGCAACAAAGACTGAATCTTTTGACAAGGAAACAGTAAATCCTCAAGAGGCCGAAAGAATTTTAAATATGTCTTGTAATATTGATGAAGATGGGCTTGTACTAGAAAGAGACAAAATAGAAAAATGTGCCTCTACTAAAACACCATATCATTATAATGTTCAATGGCCAGATAAAGTAAAATCAGAATTAAAAGAATATGCTTCGGTTTGCAAAATGGATATGTCTAATTTTCAGGCAGTCGATCCAGCTTCTCTAATTGATAAAATAACGGTTGTTAAGGCAGCTTCCTCAGAACCCATGGTTAAAACTGCGTCGGCAAATTTAGTTCTTAATGATCCCTTTAAACTAGATACTGCTGGCGATAATCCTCATATGGTTAAAGAAAATTGGCAAGACGTAAAAAAAGAAACTATACTTGCAGAAAGACCAGCTATGAAGGGTATTGTTCCTATTAGGGGTGGAGAAGACTATTTTATTAATCCCGAAATTAGAGTTACAAAAGGGCAAAATAGTATAATAGATCCTAATGCTATAGGAAAATTATCGGAAAGTACTGTTGAAGATACGGGAGCCAGATTACAGAGAGAAAAACAGGAAAGAGAAGCAGCTAGGGAAGAAGAACACAAAAAATGGCAAGAAGGAAAAGCCATGCCTAAAGATATAACTGCTCGTTCTGTATTTCAAACCGAAAGCCTTAACGCTCAGCCCGGAATCAGAGGTAACGTTTTTGATTTTACAACCGTACCTGAATTGACAGATGGCGAAAAGTTACATGAGGCCAACGAAGATAGAAGAAGGCAGATAAGGGGAGAAGATAAGAAAAAACATGAATTCACAGTCGAAAAGAATCCTACTCCTAAAATATCTGATACGTTTGCCGAAGAATTGAAAAAATATTTAAAAACCTAAATGGAGATTAGAAATATGAAGCTTAAAATGTCAAAATCGCAGTGGGAAAGGATAGGTAAGAAGGTGGGTTGGATGGAAAAAAGGGCTGCGGTGACTCGACAGTTTCCAGCAAAATTAAATTTATATGGAGGAAATAACGCCGTTCAGCAGGGTGCAGCAGGACAACCATTTACATTAGAGGTTGAGATTCAAATTGGCCAGAACACATATCAAATTCCATTGGGCCAAAATATACCAGAAACACAAGAATTATATCAGGTTATTGGAGAATTTGTTAAACAACCTGCGCAAGTCGCCCCTGTTAACGATGTTATAACTAAAAATGTGCCTCCTGCTCCCACTAACCCTTTGACTTTGCCCTAATAATATGAAAATCTATCGTATAGCAGTATTAGCAGATGATATGGAAAAAGCTTACGATGGATTGAAAGAAGCGTTAGATTATTTGGGCAAGAACGATATCGGCAAAACTAAAAATGAAATTAAGAAGGCCCTGAAAAAGTTAGAACAGATAAGGCCTCATTTAAAAGATAAAGATAAACCGACAGCTAGTGGATTAGTGAGGAAAAAGTAATGCAGTTTTTTACAAGTCCAAATGATTTAAAAGAGTGGGTGAGACATCAAAAAACGGCGAATGAGGCAGCTTTAAAATGTTTGCAAGTAACTGGTCAAAAAGACGAGAAGGATATTGCAGAGACTTGTAAGAATATATTTGAAGGTGATGAAAACGCATCTAATGTTTTATTTGGTATTTTAGCCAAATATAATTTAACGCAAATAAGAGAGGGTAAAAACATGACAGATAAACTTGTAAAACAGGCTCAAATCATCGGAAGAGATGCGCCATTATATGCTAATATGGATTTTAAGGTGTGTCCAAAACTTCCATTCAGCGTAGGCAAACGAATGATCAGTACCTATAATTGTCGTAACCAGTGTTTAGACAGTATAGTTTTTGACGACGATCCCAATAGAGTTTATTGCGCAGAAGCTCTTTGGCGTAGGCATGTAATGGATAAGTTTTCAAGAGAATTTAAAAATAAAGAAGGTAAATGGGTCGGTGGATATATTGGCGAAAGATTTCAGATAATGGGAGATGATGGTGGAAATCAGATGCAGTTAGCTCACGGAGAAAGAACAAGATTGCCAAGGCCTCATCAATATTCTACAGAATCAAGATTAAGTGAGGCTAGGGGAGAAGATCTTACTTTTCATACTGCCTCAAGTACTAAAATGGTAAAATTAGCTTCTGTTGAAACTGAAAAACCAGATAAAGTTGAGCAAATGTTCGGAGACATGATAGAAATGAAAGAAGCTGGATTGTCAGACGAAGATATTATTTGCAAGGTTGCTGATCATTATAAGAAGACTATTCCAGACGTAGTGATTGTTCATAAAATGGCAATGAAATCCTTAAAGGGCCACGATGGAATAATTTATGCCCACGATAATTCTAGCTTAAAAAAAAATGCTCAAATAAGTCTTCCTCCTAGATCAACAGTTAGAGCAGTACAAGATATTCCGGTAATACTTCTTAATGGACAGAAAAGTACTATGCCTATGGGCGAAACCGCTATCGTAGAACCCGAAAGATTTAACAACAGAACGGTATTTAACTTCGATGGCCAAAAATTTGTTCTAGGAGAAATGGTCAACGAAACGGCTGTGTTTAGACCCCTAGATGATGACCAAGGAATGATACAAGAGGCCGCTGATGAAGTTGGTTTGAATGAGGGTGCTTCCGCCGATAGAGCTAATGATGATTTTCCTGTAGTAGAAAAATAATACACTAATTAATTACACTAATTATGTATAATATAGATAGTTAGTTAAATTGGAGAAAATATGGCAAACGGCGGATTTATTCAGACCAATAATTTGGGCGAAACTTTTAGAGCTTTGCGCAATCAAGATCCTTCAAAGATGAGAGAAATTATTGTTCCCGGTAGTCCTGAATATAAATCTATTCCTTCTCAAAATTATGCTCCCACCACTTCTTCTCACGGAGCTTTTAATGCTGGAATGAATAGGTTTGCTGGAGCCTCTAGTAATTCTGGTATTGTTTATGGCCAACCGCAATTTTTCTCTCCGGTACACACTCCGATCAACTGGCAGATTCCTTCTAAGAGATTGGAACAGTATCAGTGGGCTAGATTTTTTTACGAGAATGAACCTAAAGTAGCCTCTGCTATCGATTTTTATTCTTATTTTCCAATGAACGATTTTGAAAACGAATGTAAGGATAGAAAAGTTAAAAAATATTTTGACACGATGAAGAAAAGGTTGGATTTAGGAAAGTGGTTAAGGTTAATGAGTCACGAAATCCATCTTTTGGGCGATTGTTTTCCGCTCATAGAAATTTCATGCGAACATTGCGGTGGATCAGGACATACCGGAGATGAAATTTGCGAACATGATGGTGGTACAATTCGTCGTATTGTCCTGTTAAATCCTGATTTTGTTGAAGTTATTGCTCCTCCTTTAAATCCTGAACCAATGATTGCTCTTAAACCAGATGAAGAATTAATTAATATGGTTCAGAGGAGAACGCCCGGATATGAAAAATTGACTCCAGAAGTAAGAGAATTAGTAGCTTCTGGAAAACCCATAAGATTAGATAACAGGAATGTTTTTCATCTTAAATACGGAGAAAGTGGATATGCTCGTTATGGAATAGGAATGGTTAGAAGATTATTTCCTATTTTATCATATAAAACCAAGTTGATGGTTGCACAGTGGATCGTCGCAGAAAGATTGATTGTTCCTATAAAAATTGTTAAGGTAGGTAGCGAAGAAAGACCTGCTGGCCCTGCAGATATTGCTGCCGTACAAGAACAACTGGCGCAAACCGCTAATGATCCTAATTTAACTATCGTCACCCATCATGCTTTTGAATTAGAGTGGTATGGAGCTGCTGGTAAAGTTCTAACCCTTTCCAATGAGTTTGAATTAATTAATCAGGAAATACTTGATGGTATGATGATTAATAACGCTCTATTAAATGGAGAAGGTCCCAATTTCTCAAATGCCGCTGTTGGTATTGAGGCAATGATAGAAAGACTTCAAACTTTCAGGAGAGAAATTGCTAATTGGATCGAACAGAAGCTTTATTTACCAGAGGCTAAGAGACAAGGATTTATTGACGATAATCCTAAGGATATAGATGAAGAAAGTGAAGAGGAAGAATATGTTTATCCTAAAGTTAAATGGAACTCAATGCATCTTAGAGATCAGCAACAGTTCCGTACATTTGTTTTGCAGTTATATGAAAAAGGATTATTGAGCGCCCAAACAGTATTAGAGGCTTTTGATTTCGATCCCGATCAGGAAATAGAAAGAAAGAGATATGACGCTGTTCAATTGATGGGAATGGGCGGTGGTGCTGGTGGCGGAGCTGGTGGTATGGGCGGCGGATTTGGAGGCGGAGGTGGCGGAGCTGGTGGTATGCCTCCAATGGGTGGTGAAATGGGTGGCGGAGCTGGTGGTATGCCTCCAATGGGTGGCGAAGCTCCAATAGGTGCTCCTCCTGCAGGCGGCGGTGCTCCTCCTGCTCCTATGGCAACTGAAAAAATGAGTATTACTGCTCAACAAGATATGACAGCAAATCCTTCTCAATATGGTGGGAAAATTTTAAAAAAAAAGACAAGAGAACGTTTAGATTCGCAGAAAAAGAAACTTTATAAGCCTCAAGATTCAGACCCAGCTAATATGCCCGGAATGAGAGACGCCAAGGGAAGAATAGTTTTTACTAAATGCGAAAGACAGCTGGTTTCCGCCTTATCTGATAATCAAAAAAATGGACTAATAAAATATCCAATTGTTCCTCAATTTCCTGTTAAATTTGGCAATATTGAATACCCCATAGATTTTGCCATTAATAACTTAAAAATAGGAATAGAGGCAGACGGAGAGACTTTTCACTCGTCTCCCAAGCAAATAACTCATGATAAAGAAAGAGATATGAAATTGGCTCAGGCTGGTTGGACTATTTTGAGATTTAAAGATGACGAAATAGATAAAAATATTAGTGGGGTAATAAGAACTATTCTTAAAACCATAATGCAAAAAGAAGCCATCATTCAGAAAAACAATCCTTCTCCAAATAAATAAAGGATTTTCTAGCATTAATGTTGAAAAAATTAAGAGAGTCTTTTTATCTCTTGGAGAAGCATGAAGGTAATTGCTAAAGAAAAATTAGCAGAAAAAAACATAAGGTGGACCGAAGCTTACACCGATAAAACTTTATTTTTGAAAGAACAGTTCGAAGATGTCGTTGGTCCCGGTAGTTATTTTAGATTCGAGGGAAACGATCTTGATAGCAAAGCAGAATATTATTGCATAATTAGCCCAGCAGGTATACATAAACCTAGGGCCAAATTTTTTGCAGGAGTAAGAAGATTGCCAGCAACATATTCTGCTGGAGGAAAATATTTTGATAGTATGGATGGTGCTGCAAATTATGCGGTTGAGACATGGGGAGTTCCACGTCCTAAAAGCATGAAGCCATATACTTCGGCGGCTCTGTTTGGTATAGCGGGTAAAGTAGACAAGTGGAAACATAGAAAGGAAAAGCGAGAAGAGGAATAGATATGAAGATATTTAATCTTTTTAAATATTGGAATATGATTAGGGAAGCGATGGGAGCAATACCCTATGTTAATAAGAGATGGGACGAAGAATATGTGTTGTGGGATGTTGAAGACGACCCTAACGATGTATCTAAAATTCAAATACCTCAAGAAGTAGCCGATCAAGATATCTCTACTTGGACAGAAGCCTTTTATAAAAACGCCGCCTTGCCAATGTTAGCAACCGAAGCCAAAAATATGAGACAGAAAGCCATAGGACAAACAATTAATTTTTATGGCCTTTCACAGGACGAAGCTTCAAAAATATGCAAATCATTCGTAGCATATAAGCCCGGATATGAAGGTTATATTATAAGTATTGCCCCATATATCAGTGTTGGTTCTAGACACGGATTAGGACACGTTATAAGAGAGGCTGAATATGGATTTTATCTAGGAACTCTTTCAAGACTTCCTATGACCCCAGCAAAAGTAGTAGGTTCAGCCAATCAAAGAGTTATAAAATGGAACAGAACCTTTGAAAATGAATTAGGCCTTACTCCAGATGATTTAAAATTGTCTATTATGGCCGTAGAAGATGCAACTGCCGATAATTCTGAATCTATTATGTCGGCCAGCGAAGAGGAAGAAAAAGAACTAGCCCAAATACCCAGTCTTGACCCCAAAAGCAAGGAATATATAAGCTTTTTTCAAGAATGGGAAAAAGATCCTACCCAGACATGGCTTAATTTTAAGGGTATGCAAATAAAATTTAATCCTAAAGGATATGATAAATTTTTAAGAAAATTTGCCGCTCCTTGGTACGATAAAGCGCTTTTAAAGGCCGTTCCTGCAAAAAACAAAAAAAATAAAAAGGGATTAGAGGCACCCAAGAGAGGATATGAAGGGGCAATGGATAGGGCAGAAATAAAACAAGAAGTAGCAAGAAGTAAGGGACAAGAATTTACCAAAGAACAGTTTAATGCATTAGTTTTAGAAGAAAAAGAAGCGTTGAGAAGAGAAGCCCTAACTAATGCTAATTTAATGAGAAAAATATATTTAAATACCAAAGGATGGATGAAAGAAGATCTGACGTCAAACGATCCTGCGGTTCGGGCTATGGTAGAAAACGTTCAAGTACCCTATAAATATGATATCGAGGCACAGAAAAATGACGAAGAAATAGAAGGTATTCCTCCAAAATTAAGAGGTGCTACTTATAAAAAAGAATATGTTAGATATCTACAATCTACATTACCTAATCCTAGCTATAAATGTTTTCAGGGACCATTCGGAGCGCAGGAAGCCACCAGTGTACGTCAATCTATAAAACAAAAAGAAGCCAATATAAAATTATTAAATGAAGTGTGGAGTCTCAAAAATGATCCTTATTTAAACGAACCAAGATCTTATGAGGATATCGCCGCAATAATGAATAAAACGGTTAGTAGAAAAATGAAAGGAAAATACGCCTATACTCCTCAGAAGATAGAAGAAATATTAAATAAAATTGAGGCTAATCCTAAAATTTTACAAATTGGAGATACTGAGGAAGAACCCGAAGTTCAGGAATTATCTGAGACCCAAGAATCGGCCCCGGAAAGTGAAAAAGCAATTAGTACATCTGTTAATTATCATGATACTCTAAATCAGGCTATAAATGCGGCAAGAGTTACATTTTCAACCGCTGTTAATCTAGATCCACATCATGGCTATAATGTCAGCCCAGCAAGTCAAAGGGCCATAGAGGTATTTAATACTCCATACGAATATACTAAAGAACAATTAAAAACGGCCAGAATAAGATTGCTTGTGTTAAAAATAAAAGGTGGGCTAAATGTTCCTACATACGTAAAACATGTTAGTGACGCCGATATGGTATTTGCAGTAGAAGGAAAAATTAAACAAGGTATACCAGATGAAGAGATAGTGGCACAATTAATGAATGGTAACGTTCCAGATACTACTGTCAAAGCAAAAGAAGAAATACCTCCGAAAACGAAAGACGAAGAACCCGCTCTTGATATTACTCCCGGCGGCGAAAAAGTTCCAGTGCCAGAAGAAGTTACTCCGCCCCCAGTACCAGTAGCCGCAGACCTTACACCAGAAGAAGAGGCCTTGTTAACCCCAGAAGAAAAAGAAAAACGTCGTCAAAAGGGGAATAAAGAAAACCCATATGATAGGGATGCTAGTAATAAAAATAGAATAATAATTGTTGCTACCCTTAAAAGTCTTATAAAGATTGCCGAAGATCTTGATAGTGAGGGCAAAGATGATGCGGCAGAAGAAGTTCATAATCTTATTAGAAAATATCAAGGGAGGATATAAATGCTTTATAAACATGCATTATGCGATATAACGGTACCCCTTAATATCAATCATGATGATAGTGGTAAATTTGTTAGAACGGCTGCGGGTAAAATTTTTGTTGAGCCCGGATCTGATAAAGCAAAAATAATAGAAGCCGAAATTCAAAAACACCCTACCGCTTTGTTTTTTAGAGCCAAAGCGATTAAGGCCAATGAACCCAATTCTAATGGTGATTATTTTTCAGTAGAAGAACTTGTAAAAGCCTATAAATCTTTTGAAGGCGTTCCATTTTTCACAAATCATAATAATCAAAATGTAGAAAATGCAAGGGGTAAGGTAATTTTTGCAGAGTGGATACCCGAAGAAGAATCAATATATACTATATCATTTATAGACAGAGAGGCTTTTCCCCATATATGCAGAAGTATCGAAGAAGAATATATTACTGGCGTTTCAATGGGCTGTTCTGTCGAATATAGCACTTGTAATATTTGCGGCAATAGGGCTGAAAAAACAGAAGATTATTGTTCTCATATTAAAGAAAGAAAGGGAAGAACATTTAGTGGAAAAGCTAGAAATGTTGTTACAGGAGAAGTAAAAGAATTCAAAAACGAACAAGTTTTTGAATATAATTATGGAATTAAATTTATCGAATTAAGCGCAGTAGTTGATCCTGCTTGTCAGTCTTGTAGAATTGAAGGATTAATTAAAAATGACGAATTGCTTAAAAAAGTAGCCAATCTTGAAAATTCAGTCTTTATGGTCAGAACCGCCGCATTACAGAAACAGGCAGGAAAGCAAGAAGTAGATGAACTTAATACTGTATTAAAGACCCTAGAAGATATTGCTGTACAGTTGATTAAAAACAGACAACAGATAGAAGTAGAATTTGCAAGTGACTTGGTAAATATTTTAGCGGAACTTCAGACATTTGTTGATGAACTAGTTGGTGCGGGTTATGGAAGCGTACAAAGCCAAGGTGTTCCGGGAACAGCAGAAATGCCTCCGGGTGTTTCGCCAGAAGCGGCTCCTACTACTGGTTTGTCACCTCAAATAACAGAAACCGCAAATCCAGCTTTAGGTGGCGCTCCTGTTATGCCACCGCCTGCTCCTAGTGCGGGTACTGTCTCTGGTGCTCCGGGTGCTCCTTTGGCTGGAAAACCCAAACTTCCGATAACTGCGCCTTTAAGACCTAGATCGGAAGATAATATGGAAAAAATGAAAAGAGCCGCCAGTACTGTGTCAAATCTACAAAATTTGAGAGATAAGATTATTACTATAGGAGACGAAAATATGTCAAAAAGACGTACAGTTGATAACAAAATGGGTTCTAAACAAATTGTCACAAAAGTTTTATCAACTTTGTGGCAGGAAAAGCAAGACTTTTTTGAGTATATAAATAAGGTACCATCTATACAGGATAATGAGAATAAATTATCGGTTAAGAAAAGAGATGATTCTTTTATCATAGTTGCAGAAAATAAAGACGATGGATCTCAAGAGATGGTTTGGACTTATGAAGATTTGAACGATGCAGAAAAAGCCTTGATTAAGGGTAGTCCTAAAGATGCGGCACAATATTTTATGGGAACGTTTGCGAACAATTTAAAAACTAACATTAAAGAAGGAGATACAGTAATGAGTAATCAGAAAGAAGCGGGAGCTAAATCAGTTAATAAAGCACCTGAAGTAATTACGGAAGCCCAACTTGAACAGTCGGGCCTTTATCATTCTAGAACGGATGATGAAAAGAATGTTATCACCGAAAAACAAATTGCCGAAAAACGAAGTGATAGCGAAAAGAACGTTATCACCGAAGCTCAGTTAGCTGAGAAAAGTAATAAGCTCAACCCTAGGACTGAAGAGAAGGTTGAAGTTATTACCGAAGCTCAGTTAGAGAATAAGGATGGCGTATCTCCTCGTAAGGATGATGCTCCGAATGTTATTACACAATCTCAACTTGAGCCGAATAGAACTGGAACAATTCCAGAAGTTATAACCGAAAGACAGTTAGATGCTGTCGATGCTCCATGGGAAAGAGCAGCTAAAAGAGACGCTAAGTTATTTAAGAGTGCTGGCGAACATATGAATGCAGTTGTATCCGCTATTGCCGATACAGCAATTGCTACTGGTTGTACCCCCGTTGAAGCTTGTCAGATTGCCTCATCTCTTGTCGGATCTACAAAGGATAGAGTTGAACTTAGTAAGGCGATTTTAAGCGAAAGCAAGGATAAGGGTATAGATTATACTAAGAGACTTGCATATTGGAATACGAAAAATATTAAAATTGCTACTGTTGGTCAAAGCGAAATTGCAGAATCAATTATTAGTGGTTTAAGTAAAGTTGCTGCCGATACCACAATTAATCCTGAAGTTATTATTGATGCTCTTGACGTAGTTTCTGAAGGACCAGAAGGGGCAGAAGCTATTAGTAAGAAAATTGATGAGAAATTGGCCGAAGCTGCAAAAGTAACTGTTCAGGCTAGTAAGAAAGACGAATTAAGAAAGGCTCTTAAGGGTTCGGTAGTTAAAACAGCTTCAACAGAAGATAAGAAACTCACAAGAGAAGCCGAAAGAGCTATTTTGGAAAAGGCTATATCTAACAGCGAAAAGAAGGCAGATCATATGATCGAAACTTCGTTTCAAGAACTAGGAGTTAATAAAACCGACGCAAATTTTAAGTCTGCCCTCAAAAGTTTCGCTAGGGGAGCACTTGCTTCTCAGAACATTAAATTAGCTTCAATTACCAATGTAACAATCAGTGGCGACACTATTTCTATCGCTGTTCAGACTGATGAGGGCGAAGAATCTGTAGAAATTCCCGTTGGCGGAGAAGCCGCTCCAGCAGAAGGCGAAACCCTTCCTGAAGGAGATTTAACCGGAGAAAACTTAGAGAGTACAGTTGGTGGCGCTCCTACCTCTGCTACTTCAGCAGCAGCTCCTGCTGGTGCTCCTGTTCCCGCTCCCGCTGGTGCAGGTCTTCCTACAGGATATGCTTCTAATAAAGAAACTATGAAGAAGGAAGCTCAGGTTCCTGCTGCTGGTGGAATACCCGGTGCTCCTGCTGGTGGCGCTGGTGGTCCCGGTGCTCCAGAGCAAAATATTCCCGGTATGCCTCCAACAGATCAACCACCAGTTCAGAGTTTGACTACTGATAAACCTGAAGAGGTGTCTGATGAAATTCCTACAGCTGGCGAACAACAGCCGCCTTGGGCTACATGTCCAGAATGCGGTAGCTCTGATGTAGAAGTTTCGGAAGAAGACGGAGCTATTAAGGGTGGAAAATGTAATGCTTGCGGTGCGGAATACGAAGCTCTTATTGAAAAGAACATTAAATTCACATTAATTAAGTCAACCAGAAGCGTAGGTAAAGATGAAACAACGGGTGCTCCAGAAGCTCCTGAAGTTCCTGCTCTTCCTGTGGCTGCTCAGACCAAGTTGAACGGAGATGTTCTCAAGAGAATAGCCTCTAATCAAGAAAAACATGGTCTCGTATGTCCTGCTTGCGGAATGAAACAATGTAAGGCTTCTAAGGATGAAATTGGCCATACTGAGTTTACATGTCCTGCTTGTGGTACTGCAGTAGAAAAAGACGTTATTGTCAATATTAATAAACCTGATGAAAACTACCTAAGGGTTGCATGGGATTTAGTCCCTAATCTGGAAGGTTGCGCTGGTTGCGTAGAAAGTGCTAAAAAGTTTGCTTCGTTGATTAAAATTGAAGGTATGATCAAACAGGCTAGCAGTAACAATAGCAATGGTACTACTAAATTTCCTAAGGCTAATTGCATTGAAGCAGTTGCTAAAAAGTATGGTGGAAATTCAGTAGCTACGTTTGGTCCCTGCAAAGGCAAACCTCTAGCTGATTGTATATGCGCAACACTTGAAAAATTAGGTTCATTGACAAAGGTTCGTCATCTTGAAAAATTAGCTTCAGTCTCTATGCAGAAAGATCCTATGGATGAATGCGTAGAAGATCAAATGAAAGAGAAAAAGCTTGAACGTAAAGAAGCTGAAATGGCTTGCAAATGTATGAAAAAGACGTTTGCTACCGAAGAAGATGACAATATCTTTATACAGGCATTTACTGAAGATATTCTTTCTGGCAAAGAAAAAATTCTTACAGCACAAGATCTTAATACCATCAATGATTTATTGGTGACTCCTGAAGAAGAGCCCAAAGTAATTGAGGAAGACCTTGATATTGCTGACATGAGTATTCCTAAGGAAACAGTTGTTCCAACAGAAACAGCGGCACCAGTATCAGAAGAGAAGGTGTCTATTGAGGTTCCTAAAGAAGTAGCTCAGGAATTAGCCGCAGCAGTCGAACAGGCTGTTGAAGCTATTGAAATTGAAGTTGAAACAGAGCCAGAAGTTGGAGAAATCGGTGAGGCGGCATCTTCGGATACTAAGTCCGTAGATACAGTTCCTTCTGATGTAGCATCTTCAGGCGCTGCGTCTTCAGATACTAAGTCTTTAGATATTAAATCAGATAAAACAGAGGAGAAAGATATGGCTATAGCTAATATGCAGGTTCATAAAATATTAAGGATTGGCGAAGAAATTGTTAAGATTGCAGCTACCCCTACAAAGGTAGAGCATATCGAAGTTAACGTAGAAGCCAAGGTTCCTCGTAAGGATCAAAAACTTGGGGAAGAAGCTAAAGCCGATTCTCTAATGAATAAAGAACTTAAGAAACCCGACGTTCCTAGAAAAGATGCTTATATGGGCAAAGAGAAAGAAGCAGATTCTTTAATCAATAAAGAATTAAAGCTCCCTGATGTTGCCGTAAACAGCTCTTATATGGGCGTAAACGAACAGAGTAATCAGAAAGGTATGCCAGCAATCAATAATGAAATTAAGGGTACTGTCATTGCAAAAGATGATAAAACCGTTAAGGAAGCTAAAAAGATGAAAGAAGTAGATACCGTTGAAAAAGACGTAGAAGCCAAGGTTCCTCGTAATGAATCAAAGTTAGGGGAAGAATCCAAGGCAGACTCATTAATTAATGAACCTAACAAGGGACCCGATGTTCCTCGTAAGGATGCATATATGGGCGAAGAATCAAAGGCAGATTCTTCAATTAATAAGAAGCTCGATGGCCCTGACGTTCCAATAGATAACGCCTATATGGGTGATGAGAAGAACGTTCAGAAAGGTATGCCCGGAATTAATGATGAAATGCTTAAGCAGGTTAAACAGCAAAGAGAAGTTCAACTTGAAAGGATTGCTTATGCTCGTAGAATGAAAGCCGTAGAAGTAACAGCTAAATTGCTTGCTACTAAGAGAATAACTGAAGGCGCATATGAAAACGTAATTGAAGCCCTATCAAAGTTTGAAATTGATAAGATCGCTTCGGTTGCTGATAATATGTATCCTATGAGAAAACAGGCTTCTGAGGCCCCTCAAGGTCACTCAGTTCCTGCTATTATAATGGAATCTAAGGAGCAGGTTGTTTCTAACCCAGTTAATGATATGGCCAAGAAACTAGCTTCTCACTTCACAATTGGCAACAAGTCCTTTGATACTAATTTGACTATTTATGGTGAGAAATAAGCTAATATATAGAAAATAAAATGAGCCCCTGATCAAAAGTCAGGGGCTTATTTTTTTGAGAGAAAGATTCTTTAAAATAAAAGAAGGAATTTAACCCGTCAATCTAGAATAACTTAAACATAAAATTGGCAATAAATAGAAAGACGAATTTAAGACTGAATCAAGAAGAATAAAAAAATGAAGAAACCTCTGATAAAAAAATATTTTATAAAACCGAAAAAATCTTAAATGCCGATTAGTGGAAGTAATTAACAAAACTAAAAGGAGAAACTAAAATGGCACTTATTCCTAAATTTAATGTAGTTGCTGCAGAAAGACCAGTAGCTATAACTACAGCAGGGTACAGTAATATTAAGATGGGACAGGTAGTCTCGCTTAATACTTCTGGAGAAGTTGTTCTTGAAAGCGCTACTTTCCCCATTCCTTATGGATTGGCTGGAGATACAAAGAGCACAACGGCTTCGTCTATGCCCGGAATCGCAAATGGCTGGCAGAACAGGGCGTCGGATTATTTCGATGAAACCAAAGCTTCTGCTAAAATGACAGTATATCATAGCGGTGGTGAATTTGCTACCGATCAGTTCGCAGTAAACGTTTATAACTTAACGACTGCTAACGTAATGCAGGTATTGTATGCCAGATCTGGCGTATTGAACACAGTTGGAGAAGATGCGTCTGCAACAACTTATCCTGTTGCTCGTTTGCTTCAAGCAGCCTCTGGTTACCCCTCTGGAGTACCCGGTGTTGACGCTACCGTAATGGGTGGAGTTGCTGTCAACGGTGACATGAAACTCAGCGGCGATAATAGTAACACGTATATTGAAATTAAATTGCTCATATAATTAATAATTAACATAAGTTTTTTTATAGGCACTTAAAACCCTATAAATCACTAAAAGGAGATAATAAAATGGCTATTGATAAAAAGGCAGTAAATGCGGAGAGAGAAGCTCTTATCGCACAGGCACTAGATACACCCGAAGGTAGAGTCGCTTTGGCTCAAGCTATGGTTGAACCTATTCGTAGGGCTCTAGAATATCAAGCAGTTGGAAGAAAGCTACTTATGGTAGACGAACTTCCTCAGGGCGCTTATGCTCGTTACGAAAAAGACGTAAGGGCTACAGCATTTGTAATTTCTCGTAGGGGAGCAGTCCCAGATGGAATTACCGAAGGTGAGGAAATTTTGGTTCCCACATTCGAAATTGCGACAAACCCACAGATTCGTTTGTCAGAAGTTAAGGCTCGTAGGTTCTATATCGTAGACAGAGCTCAGATTAAGGCTAAGGAAGCCATCCAGAAGGAAGAGGATTCAAACATCTTCAACGCAATTATAGCAGCAATTCCTGCGGCTAACATTGTAATTTCTACTGGTGGTGCGCTCAGCTTGAACGCTCTTAATCAGGCGTTTGCTACAATTGAACAGCATGATCTTACAGTTGGTAAGATAGTAATGCATGCTCTTCGCTATGCTGACGTTCGTAACTTCGGTAAGACAGTATATGATGAAGCAACTCAGAAAGAAGTATTGACCACTGGTTTGTTTGGTCATCTCTTCACAGCTGACATTCATGTTAGCTCGAAGTGTCCTAAGGCGACAGTAATACTTCTCGCCCCTGCAGAGTACGTAGGTGCGTTCCCAATTCGTCAGGATATCACAGTTCTTCCTGCCGATGATCCCAAAAAGTTGCGCTTGGGTTGGGTAATATATGAGGAAATTGGTATTGTAGTCATCAATGATTACGCAACTGCTAAGGTTACCGTAACCTCCGGTTCGTAAGTTAGTATTGGTTGAATTTAAAAATACCCTCTGGGAAACCAGAGGGTATTTTTTTGTTTATTTCTATTGACAACAAGAAGAAAAACTGATATAGTATATATATAAAGAAACATATATAAAGGAGAAGTAAAATGCCAGTTAAACCAAAAATATATAGCGAAAGCCAAATAGCAAGTCTTAGGCAAAGTTATATTAATGATAAACTATCAACCACAGAAATTTCTGAAAAAAGTCAAGAATTATTTGGAGTCAGTGTTAGTCCAGCAATTATATATAAAGAGTTGATAAGACACAATATTCCAGTAAGAAATAAATCAGAAAGTGTTTCAAGGGCAATGTCAACCCTTAATCCTGATATAAGTCATATAAATGAGTCTCTTATAGAATGGATAGATGGATTTTTGTTAGGAGATGGAAATATAAATTTTGCCAATAATAGATATGGTAACTCTAGATTTAGAATAGGTACATCTAGTCCTGAATGGACAAAATATGCAATGTCTGATTTTTCTATGTATCAGCCTAGTGAACTTAGGGAATGGGGAAATATAGATGAAAAACACCCCAATTATTTATATAATATTACTACTCTTACTCATCCCGATATAGTTCATCAAGCAGAAAGATGGTATTCTGGTCCCAATCAAACTAAAAAAGTTCCTCCGGATGTTCGTATAACTCCTACTAGTATTCTTTTGTGGTACTTGGGTGACGGTAGCCTAATGTATCTTGAAAGGTATAATACATATGTAGTTCGTTTTGCTACTTGTGCCTTCTCAGTAAATGAAGTAGAAAACATTCTTATGCCTAAACTAAGATCTTTAGGCTTGGATTGTTCTAGGGATGAATCTAAAAACGATATAAGAGTCAAGGCTGCATCCATAGGTAGGTTCTTTGATATCATAGGTCATAAGTCACCCATATCCTGTTATGATTATAAATTTGACATTCCTGAGTGGGTAAGGCTTATTCGTTTATCGGATATAGTTCAAAACGATAAGCAGAGATGGATGGCTCAATATTACTATAAGTCAGGCCAATTAGAGTGTAGCAAGAGTCCCGGCGGTAGGATGTTATTATTTACTAAGGAGCAGGCAGAAGCTTTAAAGGTAAAATTGGCAAGCATATAAAGGATATAGTTATTTTGTCATAGAACTATTTTATATGAAGATTTACCGCATAACTAAAGAATCCATGGCTAATAGATGGATACCTCAAATTACAGATCCAGAGAATCAATTAGAATTTGCTTTTGATTGTACGAGCGTGAAGCAGAATAGTTGGCAAATGGAATTACTTAATTGTATGGATGACAACAATGATTGGCAACCTAATTTAAGAACAAGAAGGTATCTAGAAGGCGTTGTTGGTGCGATGAAAGACGATTATGCCCTAAGATTTAAATATTGTATTTATAAGGGCATTCCATACGTTGCAGCTTACTTCTCTGCTATCCATTACGTCTTTAGGTTTAGGTAATTAATCTTTCTAGAAAGTTGGTGGTTTTTCCTTGCCCAATTGTTCCATCCATTGATCATCGTATTTCTTTAGTAAATCTTTGGTAGGTTGTTTAAGATTTTTTGTTTGAAATAATTTATCGCCAATATCCAGTATTCTTTCATTAGGGCTATGTATCATTGGATTGATTATCTTTAGGGCGTCTTCGGGATTTTGTATATATCTAATAAGCAGAGCTACTGCGGAACTTCTAGAAACGCCTCCAGTGCAATGAACTATGAATTCGTTATTATTTTCTTCCATTTTTTTCTTAGTCCATTCGAGTATGCGCACTACATCATATTCTTCTGGGGGCCTTTCTTTTCTTTGCCATTTGGGATCTGGAGGTTGTTCAAGGTCATCAAAATTAGCTACTAATAAGTTTGTGATATTGGCGTTATCTATCATGTCGTAATAATTTTGTTGAGTTTCGCCCGGAGTGGTATCTCTGATTGATATGAGATTGAGATTATTTCTTTTTATGTAGTCAAGGTTATTTATTACGTCTTTGAGATTAGTTATTGTTATTTTATTATTCATTTTAATTCTGTTGTTTTTGTTTGTGCTTCTGCTAGGGCTGCGGATTTGACTTCATGAGGTATTATATCAAAGCCGTAACCATCAAGTTTCTTTTTTCCTATGTCGTATATCCAAGTAAAAGCTCCTTCTGTAATGGCCCAATTTTGCATCATTCCAAAAACTTCTTCGTGATTTATACCATTCTTTTGATTCCATGTGGCGGCAATTTCGGGAGGAAGGTAAACGCTTTGGGATTTTAAACTGTCGGTTTCTGTATAGCCGAATATAGCACCTTTTTCAAACCAATCGGGGGATGGCTTAGAAAATTTTTGTGCTCGTTTATACCAGTTCATTTTAGAAGATTTTCCATATAGGCTTTTGACTTATTAAAATCAGGTACATAGTCTTTATTCATAACATAAGCAGGATATTCGCCTTTCTTATCTTGTCTTACTATTCTTTTTATTATACCCAATTTTTCTTTTTCTTTTGCTTCTTTTGCATGCCAAGGAAGAACGTTAGCTACAGCAAGCCCGTTTTCGCCGTTCATTTCAATCATTGTTTCTAGGGAATATGGAAAATAATATTGTGCCTGTTTATACCAGTTCATTTTAAACCTTTTTGAGCTTCTTCCATTACCTCATAAATATTTACTTTTTTACCCCATACGTTCTTAGATTGTTTTAATATTATCTTAGGGTTTAAGGCTATGGTTTTTCTTTTGCCATAAAGTTCTATTAGTTTAGTAACAGAATATTCATTTTTATCTTCGTCACGGTAAATTTGGCCTACGTAATCAGAATCTTCGGGTAGATAGGCTTTATTTATTTCGTCTTTGGTTAATATTATAGCATTTATTTTCTTTTTTAATAGAAATGCTTTAGCGGTTCTATGAGCGCCATCCACTATTTCGTAATTTTCGGTAATAAAAATGGGGGTATTGAGATCTGCGTTTATAGTATCTCTAACGTGCTCACTAAAGGTTCTTGATGCTTTTTTATACCAGTTCATTTTTGTAAAGACTCTCTCCATTTGTCATAAACATCTAATCCTTCTCCCGTTATAAAATCTACAGCTCTACTATACATAAATATTATTGGAGGCAAAATAATGTCTTTGGGTAATTTCAAAATATTCATTCCATAGTTTTTTACCTCCTTAATATTACCTCTTTCAATAGGATAAAAATCAGTGATAGGCATACCCTTAAATTGTAACTGGAATAGGTTAGGTTTTATCCTAATCACGTTCCAATCTTTTTCATATCTAGCTGTTTTATACCAGTTCATTTTTAGCCCTTTGTATAAATTCATTAAATAACATGCTAAATCCTCTCATCGTCGCTATATAATATGCTTTTTTTGTTTCCGGAAGAAGTTGTTTCTTTGTATCGATTTCTATTTTATTTAAGAATTTTTTAACCCTTAGAATTAACATTGATTTTGTAATTTTTTCCTTGTTATTTTCCATGTTGGCTATAATTTCTGGTGCTTTACGTGGTGCATTTTCGACTCTAAATTTATACGTATTTTCCAGTTCGGCTATTTGCTCTAATGCTATTTGTTTACTATATGCCTGAATTTCACGAGGATCATTATAATAATATTCTTTTCCCGTTTCGTTTATAGGGTTTTTTAGAAAATCTTTTGTCTTATTATAATAAGAGGCGGTTCCACGATATACGGCTTTTAAAAAATGTTCTAGTTCATGTCCTATACGTTCTTTGAGATTAGAAGTGTCTATATCTGTTATTTTTGGACTTAGCAATGTGATACCTAATTCAAATCTTCCTTGATCGTGTGACATTGTAGCTCCAAATTTTTCACCCTCGGAAGATTTTGGACTAAAAATAGATAAAACCATTTGATATGGAATTGGTGACTTAGGTTTGCCATAATGTTCTATTATTTTGTCTACGTAATTTCTTATATTTATTGAACCTATTACAGCACCCTTTTCTTTATTTAAAAATTTTTGGTTTTTCTCCAGCATCTTAGGGTTAGTAACGGCTTGATAATGGCGCATAAAAGAATCGTAGACCATATCTTCTAGGCCAAAAGTTTGAAAGGGGGCATCGGCTATTTTATAAATTTTCATAACCTGATTAATATTCCACTTTCCCAACCTTCATAGGGAATTTTAAGATCTATTACTTTCATTGCCTTAAATTGGAAATCAAGTTTCTGAATTTTTTCTTTAGCCCATTCACCATATGTTTGAGGCGTACATTGGGCGTATAATTTTTTATTTTTATCTATAAATAATCTTAGAGCTCCACTTTTAATAATAAATCTGATTAGTTGATCTGGTGGGGAATGTAGATACTCCTGCATGGTCATTCCGCCTATATCTAATAAAGTACAGAATAAGATATTGTTTTGTTTAACAATAGTGTAATGATTTAAACCTTTTAGTAATATGCCGTTAGCCATCATCCAATAACAGCCTTCTAGGGTTTCTGGGGCCTTGTGGATAACTTTTTCGGGTATAATTTCTTGTTTGGTTATTTTTTTCCATAAATATTCTAGAGTTACATAAAGAATCTTGCTTTCTTGAAATGAAAAATCCTGTCTTATTTGTCTTGGGGAGGGCAATTTTCTAATCGAATTGGCGTATTGTTCATCTAGATTAGGATT
>Ga0187886_1000554_pt1 | contig 43206 bp, 36 predicted proteins | sample June2016WEW_20_1_FD_133001 | JGI IMG/M metagenome (GOLD analysis project Ga0187886, IMG submission 133001) | Peatland microbial communities from SPRUCE experiment site at the Marcell Experimental Forest, Minnesota, USA - June2016WEW_20_150 | ecosystem: Environmental > Terrestrial > Soil >... | reverse complement strand
CGACCCCCGAACCGTCTCGGCAGAAGCCAACGCAACGGGCCGCGCAGGCTGACGTCCACACCCACGACTCGCCAGAAACCCTCGACGAAGCCGAGCTCGATGTCGCTCGCGCGGGCAAGCCGCGCCCCGGCCACGTTGATGAGGCGGTGCCCGAGGACGTCCTGGCGCAGGAGGACTTCCCGCGGCCGGCGCTCGAAGCGACCGAGATCGAGTTGATCTCCTGCAAGCTGCACGCGACCGGGCTTGAGCTCGCCGATCATCTTGGCCGCGACGAACAGCTCGCGTCCGGCAACGCGCGCCTTGAGACCCGTCACCGGGGGATAGGCGCCGTCAGAAAGCCGGACGATCAGGTCCTCGACCCGGCCGAGACTGTCGCCGCTTCTGTCGACGAGCCTGCTCTTGACGAGCATCGTGAGATGAAGCACAGCGAGTTCCACGAGAAGGAAGACTAAGGGGAAGGCCGACGGCGCGCCAGTTCAGCGTTCCGGAGAACGCTCCCGCGATGGTGCCTCTGATGAGCTTCCGGGAGCCGAAGCGATCGGTATGCGAGCCGTTCTCCTGCGAGTGGTCGGTACTTCTCCAGCGCCGGGCTGAACCGGAGCGACGATTGCCAACCTGCGCGAAGTGCTCGCGCAGGTTGGCTCGTACTGGTATCGGGAGCGGGCTAGAGCGAGTTCTTCCTGGCGAACTCGACCAGCTCGTCCACGTAGGCAAAAGCTAGCCCGGTCACGGTGTCCGCGGCGCCGTAGTAGATCGCCAGGCGTCCCGTCTCCGCGTCGCAGAGCGCTGCGCAGGGGAAAACCACATTGGGCACGTCCCCGACGCACTCGTAGAGTGTTTGAGGCGAGATCAGGTACGGCTTCGCTCGCGCGATCACCTTCCAGGGCTTCTCGAGATCGAGAAGTGCAACGCTCGCGCTGTAGACGAAGCCGTTACAGGAGGTGAGAACGCCGTGATAGATCAGCAACCAGCCTTCGGACGTCTCGATCGGAGCCGGGCCGCCGCCGATCTTGGTGGCCTGCCAGGAGTCGGCGACCGGCGCGATCACGTGCCGGTGCTTGCCCCAGAAGGTCAAATCGGGGCTCTCGCTGTAGAAGATGTCGCCGAACGGTGTGTGGCCGCTGTCGGACGGGCGCGAAAGCATCGCGAAATTCCCGTTGATCTTGCGCGGAAAGAGGACGCCATTGCGGTTGAAGGGCAGGAAGGCGTTCTCGAGCTGATGGAAGGTCTCGAAGTCCTTCGTCCACGCGACTCCGATCGTAGGACCGTGGTAGGAGTTGCACCAGGTGACGTAGTAACGGTCCTCGATCCAGACGACACGGGGGTCGTAGCCGTAGACGAACTCTGCGATCTCGGGATCGTCGCACTCGAAGCTGAGCGGCTCGGGATCGAGCTCCCAGTTCAGGCCGTCTGGGCTGAAGCCGCGGTGCAGAAGCATCAACCGGCTGCGGTCGTCACAGCGGAAAACACCTGCAAACTCGCTTTTGAACGGTACGACAGCACTATTGAAGATGCTGTTTGAGCTGGGGATGAGATCGCGCGGGATGACCGGGTTCTTCGAGTAACGCCAGATCGTCTCACTGCTACCCGCCGGCCTTTCCTCCCAGGGGAGGTTGGCGATCTGCGCCTGATTCAAGATCTGAACCGGTGTCATGCGCGTTTTCTGACCGGCGACTTCTTTTTTCCTTTCGCCTCTTCGGGCGAGAAGCGAACCAGGTGGTCCGATTCGGTCTCGACGAGTACCGAGTCCACGGCATCGGGAGCCAGTATCTCGCCGACGCTCTCGTATGCCCTCTTCGCGGCGTCCGGGTCTATGAGCTGGTCTTCCGACACCTTGAGCGCTTTTGCGACCTCGTCCCACTTGTGGTGAAGCTGTGGAACCGAGGCCAGGAGCATCTTCGTGTACGGATGAGTCGGGTTGCCGAACACCTTCGGGGTGGCGCCCATCTCGACGATCAGGCCACGACGAAGGATCACCGTTTTGTCGCTGATGTAGTTGCCCAGCGACAGATCGTGCGTGATGAACATGATGCCGAGGCCCCTCGCCTTGAGATCCGCGAGCAGGTTGAGTACGTCGATGCGAGTGGAGGCGTCGAGCATGCTGATGATCTCGTCGGCGACCAGGAACTCGATGTTGAGCAAGAGCGCGCGCGCGATGAGAAGACGCTGAAGCTGCCCGCCGCTGAGCTGGTGCGGATACTTGTTGAGAACCTGGGTCGGGTCGAGCGTTACCGCCTCGAGCGCCAGGCCCAGCTTGTTTCTCCACTCCGGCCCACTCACTCCCGGGAAGTACTCGTTCTTGATCATCGCGAAGACGCGATCGGCCTTGAAGACCGGGTTGTAGGAGCTGAACGGATCCTGGAACACTCCCTGGACCCTGCGGTAGTAATCCTTCAGCTTCCACCTGCTGATCGTCGAGATGTCGACGCCGTCGAATCTGATCACGCCTTTGGTGATCGGGGAAAGCCGCAGGATCATCTTTCCGATCGTCGATTTCCCGCTACCGCTCTCGCCGATCAACGATACGACCTCGCCAGATTTCACCTCGAAACTGACGTTGCGCACCGCGGTCAGCTGCTGACCGCCGAAGGTGCCGAGGGTGAAGACCTTGGTGACTCCGTCGAACGTCAGCATCGTTAGATCTCCTTCCAGCAAGCGACGAAATGCCCGGGATCCACCTCGATGAACGGCGGCTCCTCCAGACACTTCTCGAAGGCGTACGGGCAGCGGGCCCTGAAGCGGCATCCTTTAGGGGGATTGAGCAGAGCCGGAGGCGTACCGGCGATACCCGAAAGCCTCTTGCCGGCGTAGGTGACCCCAACCTCGGGGAGCGAGGAGATCAGCAACCGCGTGTACGGATGCCGCGCGTTGGTGATGATCGTCTCGGCCGATGCTCTCTCCGCCAGCTTGCCGGCGTACATCACCAGAATCGTGTCGGCGATCTGAGCCAGGATCGAGATGTCGTGAGTGATGACGATCATGCTCTTCACGAAGCCGCGCTGCCGGAATTCGATCAGCATCTCGGCGACTGCCTTCTGACTCGAGACGTCGAGCGCCGAGGTGATCTCGTCGGCGATCAGAAGCGAGGGATCGAGCAAGGTCGAGATGACCATCACCGTTCGCTGCTTCATGCCGCCGGAGAGCTCGATCGGGTACATCTTGAGGACATCGCTCGAGAGGCCGACCAGCTCGAGGCGCCGCTTGAACTCCGGTAGCACCGTCTTGGCATCTACGCCTCGCGAGCGGAGCAGCTCCGCGGTCATCTTCCCGACCTTCCGGGTCGGATTCATGGCGCTCATCGCGTACTGCGGGATGATCGATAGATGCTTGTACCGGTACTGGTTCATCTCGCGCATATCCCAGACGGGCAGCTCCTTGTCGTCGAGCGTCACTCGTCCTTCGACGTATTTCATGCGCCCCGACAGGTGAATGAGGCTGTTTCCGAGCGTCGACTTGCCACAGCCGGACTCGCCTGCTAGCCCCATGATCTCGCTGTCGGCGATGTCCAGGCTGACGCCGTCGAGCGCCTGAACGTCGCCGGCGAGGGTGCGGTAGTAGACCTTGAGATTCTCGATTTGAAGACTCACGTGCTCACATCTCTCTTAGCCGTGGATTGAATACTTCGTCGAGGCCGACGTTCATGAAGTAGGCGCCGCCGACGATCAAGGCGATAGCGAGGCCGGGCGGCACAAACCACCACCAGTAGCCGTAGTAGATGGCGGAATTCTGGATCGCTGCGACGTTCATCATCCGTCCGAGCGTGACCGTTCCTCCGGGCCCGAGCCCGAGGAAGTCGAGAGTTGCCGCGATGAGGATCGCGCCTCCGAAGAGGAGGATGAACATCATGAACAGGTAGGAGCTCATGTTCGGCGCGATCTCCTTGAAGATGATCTTGAAGGTTCTTTCTCCGCTCAGCCGGGCGAGACTGACGAACTCCCTCGCGGTTAGCGAGAAGGTCTGGGCTCTGAGAGCCCTAGCCGCCCAAGGCCAGCTGATGATTCCAACCAGGAATCCTTCGGGTAAGATCGACTTCATCTGCCAGAAGGCCGCGACAACGAGCAGAAGCGCGAACACCGGAATACAGAGGACGATGTTGGTGATCATACTCAATACCTCATCGACGATACCGGCCCGGTAACCGGCCACAAAACCGACGAGCATCGCTACTCCGGACGCTATCGCTCCGGCGAGCAGGCCGATTTCGAACGCGTTTCTCAGGCCGCTGATGAACTGGGCGAAGATGTCCTGCCCGTTCGAAGTAGTACCGAGATAGAAGCCGTCTTTCAAGGTCGGCGCGATATTTTTCGGGCCGGAAAACTCAGCTGGCGTGTGCTGGGCGATATACGGTCCGACAATAGCTAGAAGGAGAAAGAAGAGGACGATGCTCAAGCCGATGACGAGCTTGCGGTTCCTGAACGCGAAATAGACCATTTCGCGGAAGCTGCTCATTCCTGGCGTCACCGTAATGGGCTTTAACGCTTCTCCTTCCTTCCTACTGCCTTCGGCGATCGCTGCCGCGGATTTTGGGTCGAAATCCGGCTTGTGATGTTTTCCGGCTTCTCTTGTTACGCGGCTTGCCTTCTTGGGTGTTTTCGCTGGATTCGTCATGCCTGTCCGCCTTGCATTCCGATCCTGGTTCTCGGGTCGATGATCATGTAGACGATGTCGACGCAGAAGTTGGCGACCAGGATGCCGAGGATGATAAAGAGGAATACACCCTGAATGAGGAAGTAGTCCTTGTTCTGAATAGCTCTGAAGATCACCGAGCCTAAACCTGGATAGTTGAAGACGATCTCGGTGACGAGAGCTCCGCCGATGACGGCTCCGAGCGCGAGCGCGAGCCCGGTTATCTGGGGCAGCAAGGCGTTTCGGAACGCGTATTTGCGTATCAGCCTCTGCGGCGCCCCGAGCGCCTCCAGGTAATGCGAGTAGTCCGACTCGAGCTCGAAGATGATCATGTTCCGCATCCCGATCGCCCAGCCGCCGAGCCCGATCAGGAAGAGGGTGAAGAAGGGCAGGAACCAGTGGTCGAGCAGACTGATGATGAAGCGCCACGACCACGATTGCTTCAGCGTCACGTCGTAGCCGTACAACCCGGGGAAGAGCGACCACTTGTATGCGAGTAGCCAGGCGATCAGCATCGCCGCCCACATGTAGGGCGTCGCGGTGATCAGGTACGAGATCGGCAGCACGGTGTTGTCCAGCGTCTTGCGCCTGGCAGCGAATGCGCCGAGCTTGTTGCCGACATAGAAGCTGAGAACGATCGCGGGAACCAGCAGCCCGAGCGTGTATGGGGCCGCGCGCCCGATGATCGTCGTCACGGTGGTGGGAAACTGATCGATGCTGAGACCGAGATCACCGTGGAAAAGCGAAACCCAGAAGTAGTAGTACTGCTTCCAGAGCGGAAGGTCGGTTCTGAATGATCGGGCGAAGGTGTGATAAAGACTTTGATACGTTCCTTCGCTTCGAATGGCGAACCTAGCGAGTAGAGTCTTAATAGGGTCGCCTGGCATAGCGTGCGGGATGATCCAATCGACCGTCACCGCAGCGATGGCGGTGAGGCTATAGGTAATCAGTTTTCTCACCAAGTAGAGTCGCACGAGGCCTCCTAGCTACGTCATTCTACCGATGCCGACCTTCGCTCCCAAGAGGAGAAGGGGCGTCATTCTACAGAAAACCACCGCCCCTCCCCGCCGGAACCAGCCGGGAGGAGGGGCGGTGGTGTTACTTCCTGTACTACTCAGGTATTCCTATCGTTCGCTACTACGCTTTCTTGACGTGCGCGTACATGTCGATAGCAGTCATCTGCCCGTAGCCGCGCCACGAGGCAGGTGTGTACTGCCGCGACGTACCCGCTTGTGGCCAGTTCGTCCAGTACTTGGACTGCATTTCCGCCCAGAGGGGGTTGTACCACATCGGGATTAACGGCAGGTTGGTCAGGAGGATGTCCTCAAGCGACTTCATGAGCGACTTTTGCTTTGCGACGTTGGAAACTGGAGTGTGATCGAGCGCCTTGACCAGATTCCACGCCCTCGTATTGGTATACCTCTCGAAGTTGGCAAACGTCTGCTGCGAGAGGATCGGGAGATTGAAGATGCCGTTGAAGAACGTCCACGGGCTATCGCTCAAAGCGTAGGCGTTGTTGATCTCGAGATCGTAATCGCCATTGTAGAGATCCGTGAACTGCACCTTGTTCTGGTCGCCTTCGACCACGCTGATCTTGATTCCAGCGGCCTTGGCGTCCTGGATAATCATATCTCTCGCGATTTCCCAGTCGCTCCAACCCGACGGGACTTCGATCTTGAGATTGAGGTTGGACCCGTCCTTGTTGTTGAAGTAGCCGTCTCCGCCCATCTTGTAGCCGGCATCCGTCAGCAGCTTCTTCGCGTCTGAAACGCTGTAGGAGAAGCCCTTCGAGCTGACGAGATCGGAAGCGATCCACTTTGCCCAGACCGGGAGCAATCCGCTCCCATTCGCCTTAATAACCAGTCCGTTGTAGTCCTTGTCGACGATCGCGTCGATATTGAGCGCCGTAGCAAGCGCCCTCCGGAAGACAGGGTCGTCCATGGGCTTGCGTGTCGTATTCGGCGTCAACCAAGCCGTGTTTGCCGACAAGAAGAACGGAGATTTGGGGAGGTAAGTCTGCACATCCCCGCTCGCAACGGCGGGCGCGATCCCCATTTGACCAGTGTTGCTCAGGTCGACGATGTGTGACGTGAGAGCCGCCAACGCCGTCGTGTTGCTCGTGTTGCAGAGGTCGATGATGTACGTCGGCTGCGGCGACGGCTCAAGCTTCTGCTGCGCAGCCCACCAGACCGCTTTCTTCTTCCACACGACTCTGGTCGTGGGGTCGTAACCCGCCTTATCGAGCGTATACGGCCCCGTGCCAATGGGAACACTAGGGCTCCATGACAAAAGGCTCGCCGGGTCTGTGGTAGTGATGCCTTTCGACTGCGTGGGGCTCATCATCGGCAGGTTCCACATCAGGTTCTGCCACTGAATGTAGTTCGGCGTGCCTTCGAACGTGAAGACGACCGTGTGAGCCCCCTTAGCCTTCATTGACTTGAGGTTCAGCCAGAGGTTGTTCCAGAAGGCAGTCTTGAAGCGTCCGAGATTGAAGTTCCAGACCACATCTTTGGCCGTGAACGGCAGGCCGTTGCTCCACTTGACACCACTTCGGAGCACGACCGTATATGTCTTCGGACCGGTGAACTTGGCGCTCTTGGCAAGCCAGTTGATGTACTTGTCCTTGAGCGGGTCGTAACGCAGGAGTGTCTCGTTGCTGAGGCCGACCATCCCGGTTGCATAGTTACCCCCATAGGGGTTTGTGCCCGCGATGCTGCCCCACTGCGTGCCGCCCGTAAAGAGCGTCTGACTGCGCGGGTACGAGGCAGCCTTTGCCATAGCGCCCGCCCAACTGGCCGCCATCAACGAAATCGCAGCAACTGCCACGATCCCGAGGCTGATAGCCACTTTTTTACGACTTACCATTCGTGTCACCTCCACCGGGCCTCGCGGCCCGGATCGGTTTTTGCCTCGGAGGAGAAACAGCGGATCGAGATACGGTGCTGCTTTTCCCGGATGCATCCTCCGAGCGGTAGCGACATAAACACCCGTCCGAGGACGGGCTCTTTCCGCACGCCCGATACGGGCGCGTGCGGAAACTTGGTGGCCGTCGAGCCGGCGCGTCGCCCCGAGCAGCGGTAGGCGAGCGATGCCGGATGGACGGCGAAAGCTGTGGAGAGGGCTGCGCTCCCGTTGGCCGGTGCCCACCTGCCGCCGGGTGCAACCGGCGCTTGGGGGACCGTGGAGGCCATGTCGGTGAACTGAATCATCGCAGCTGTTCTCGTGCTGGACGGCCCTCGTTTCTGAGCACTCTCTGGAGAACGCTAGAAACCCTCGGATCGCCAGCCTCGTGGACTTGATACTTCGCGGCAACGGGCGTGTCAAGAGACCGCCGCCGGCCCGTGCCGGCTCGGGAAGCGGAAAACCGAGGACACAAGCCATATGAAGCTCGGGTTAAGAAGTTCCTAAGAAGTCGTGGAAACGACCCGGTCTCGAATTCGCGTCTACCGAGCCGGTTTCCGGGGGACGAAGGCGAGTTCCTGCTACTCGGGCGAGAGCCCTCGCAGTCGCACCCGGGGAGCGGGTTGAGGGGTTTCGGGCTCACGCCTGAAATCTATTAGGCGCGCCCGCGCGCGACCACGAGCCAGGTGACTGCGACGCAGCTTGGGGGCCGGCCGGTGGCGCCCGCTGCCGCCTCTAATCACCCGAAAGGGTGTTCCAACTATCGGGCGAATGTTCTTTAGTTCTGAATGCGGTAGGCCGATTAGGCTAAACATGCGGCGTCTCACACTCACAGCCCAGTTCGGCATCCTCAGTGCTGTCTTGATGGCGGCGCTCGGGATTGGCTTCAATGCTGACCTCTTGGACGCGATCACTCTGGCGACGCTCTATCTCGTTCAGCTCGTCTTCGTGGCGAGGGCTGCGCGCAAGCTTCGCCTCCAGGTGGAAGAGAACGAGTACCAGGCTCTTCACGACACGTTGACGAGCCTGCCCAACAGGACGCTGTTCCGCGACCGCGTCGAGCAGGCGATCCTGCAGGCGCGCCGCGAGGACTCCCGTTTCTCGCTCCTGATCATGGATCTCGATCGGTTCAAGGAGATCAACGACACGCTCGGGCATCGAAACGGCGATCTGATCCTGCAGGCGATCGGGCCGCGCCTGCGCGGTGTGCTGCGCGATGTCGACTCGATCGCCCGCTTTGGTGGCGACGAGTTTGCCGTGCTCCTGCCCGGAGCTGCGAACTCGGACGCGGCCTTGCGCGTGGCCGGCAAGATCGCCACGGCCCTCTCGCGGCCGTTCATGCTCAAGGGCCTCACGCTCGACGTCGAGGCCTCGATCGGCATCTCGCTCTTCCCCGACCACGGAGGCGACGTCGATACGCTCGTCCAGCGCGCGGACGTTGCCATGTACATGGCCAAGGAGGCGCACGCGGGCTTCGAGGTCTACGCGGCCGACCGCGATCAGAACACGCCCAAGCGCCTGGCGCTGCTCGGTGAGCTCAGGCGAGCGCTCGAGAACAGGGAGCTGGTGCTCTTCTACCAGCCCAAGGCCGACATCAAGACGGGCAAGGTCAACGGCGTCGAGGCGCTCCTGCGCTGGCAACATCCCGAGCACGGACTGATCTTCCCCGACGATTTCATCCCCCTTGCCGAGCATACGGGCCTGATTCGCCCGCTCACCCTCTACGTGCTCAACTCGGCTCTCGAGCAGTCCTACCTCTGGCAGCAGCAGGGCCTCACGCTCAACATCGCGGTCAACCTGTCGGCTCGCAACCTTCTCGACTCCGAGCTGCCCGACGACGTCGCCCGGCTGCTCGATACCTGGCATGTGGATCCGAGCCTCTTGAAGCTGGAGATCACGGAGAACACGATCATGCTCGACCCGCCGAAGGCGCTCGAGGTCTTGACCAAGCTGCGCGATCTCGGCGTCGGCCTCTCGATCGACGACTTCGGCACCGGCTATTCGTCGCTCTCCTATCTGCGCAAGCTGCCGGTGGAGGAGCTCAAGATCGACCGCTCCTTCGTCATGAGCATGACGCAGAGCGAAAACGATCAGCAGATCGTGCGCTCTACCATCGACCTCTCGCGCAACATGGGCCTCAAGGTCGTTGCCGAGGGCGTCGAGACCAAGGAAATCTGGCACGATCTGGCCGAGCTCGGCTGCGACGTTGCCCAGGGCTACTACCTGACCCGGCCGATTCCGCCTCAGGAGCTGGTCGAGTGGCTGGCGAAGCCGATCGACACTCCCGTGCTGGAGAAGGCGCGCGGGCGCAAGAAGGCAAGCGGCCTCAAGGCCCTGTAACCCGCCTCCTCCTCTATCCGTGCTGTCCGGGCGGTCTCAAAACCGCGAACTGGTCTGTGATCGAGAGCGTGCACGAGCGGAAGCGGTAGAGCGCGGCCGGGCGTCCGCCGCTCGGGCCCGAGGCGCGCAGCTCGCCTGTTGCCTCGAGCAGCTCGCGCCGGAGCAGGACGCGCTGCAGGTTTGTGGCCGAGACCTCATGCTCGAGCGCGGCTGTGTAGAGATCGCGGAGCTCGGAGATGGAGAACGAATGCGGCGCTAGCGCGAAGCCGATGTTCGTGTAGGAGAGCTTGGCTCTGAGCCTTTCCCGGCCCGCGGTGATGATGGCGCCGTGGTCGAAAGCTGTCTCGGGTAGGTCGGCGACGGGGTGCCAGGAGGTGTCGGACGGGAGTGTGGGGTCGAGGTCGCTCGGCACGAGGCCCAGGTACGCGGTCGCCACTTGCCATTCGCTTGGATGGCGGGCGGGATCGCTCGTCGTCACCAGCTGCTCGATGTGCGAAAGCTCGCAGACGTCCACTTTCTCGGCCAGGTGGCGGCGGATCGAATCCTCGAGCGTCTCGCCCGGCAGCAGATAACCGCCCGGGAGCGCGAAGGCACCGGCGAACGGAGGTTGCCGGCGTTGCCAAAGAAGCACCTGTAATCGGCCGTCGCGCACCTGCAGTACAACGGCCAGGACAACGTGTGTGGGCTTCTCGTGCAAGGGCGTTACTGTCTCGGAGGCGAAAAGCTGGTAAACTGCGGACGAGGTTTTCTACTTCCAGTCGATAACTTAGCGGACCGGAGAACCAGTGACCAAATCGATCAGCAACCGCAGCGGAGAGGAACGAGTCGATCTGCTTGTGGTCGGCGCCGGAATCGCCGGGCTGATCGCGGCCCTGACGGTCGCCGAACAGGGTGGTCAGGTGCTCGTGGTCTCCAAGGGCTCGCTCTCGGCCTCGGCTTCCTATCATGCCCAGGGGGGGATAGCCGCTGCCGGCTCCGCGGGCGACAGCCCCGAGCTCCACGCCGCCGACACGATCGCCGCCGGACGCGGGCTCTGCCGGCCGAGCGCCGTCGAAGTGCTCGTCGAGGAGGCTCCCGCTCGCATCTACGATCTGCGCGCGCTCGGGGTTCGCTTCTCGCCGGAGTTGGGTCTGGAGGGAGGCCACTCGCGGTCGCGGGTGTTTCATTCGCATGGCGCCGAGACCGGACGTGAGATCGAGCTCGTGCTCGCCCGCCGGGTTCGGGACGAGGATCGAATTCGTGTTCTCGAGGGCGAGCGAGTGCTGGGGCTCTGGTGCTCGCGCGGTCGCTGCGTCGGAGTGGTCGGAGAAAGCGGCGCGCTCGTGTCGCCGGCCACGCTGCTCGCTACGGGCGGCGCCGGAGCTCTCTGGGCGCGGACGACCAACCCGGAAGGAGCGCTCGGGGAGGGGATCGCGATGGCCTACAGGGCCGGAGCCGCGGTTGCCGACCTCGAGTTCGTGCAGTTCCACCCGACCGCGCTGTCCGCGAACGGGATGCTCCTGAGCGAGGCGCTTCGTGGTGCCGGCGCGCTTCTCCTCGACTCGAACGGCGAGCGCTTCACCGACGAGCTGGCGCCCCGGGACGTGGTGGCGAGGGCGATAGCGGCCAGAGGCAGCGCTCTGCTCGACCTGCGGCCGGTCGATCGCGGTCGCTTCCCGGCTCTGATCGACCGTATCCGCGAGGCCGGCTTCGATCCCGAGACCGAGCCTGTCCCGGTCGCCCCTGCTGCCCACTACACGCTTGGAGGTGTGGTCACCGATCTGGACGGTCACAGCGACCTGTCCGGGCTTTACGCGGCCGGCGAGTGCGCTTGCACGGGCGTTCACGGAGCCAACCGGCTCGCCTCGAACTCTCTCCTCGAGTGCGTGGTCTTCGGTCGCCGGGCCGGGCTGGCGGCACTCGCCGAGGCGCCGATCGAGGCCGAGCTCGAGCCGCCTGAGGAGCCGCCGGCAAACGGCGACCGAATCGACAGCGCGCTGCGTGAGCAGATGTGGCGAGAGGCCGGGCTGGTACGCGATGCCGCCGGGCTCGAGCAGTTACTCACGGCTCCGGCCCTGGTGCCGCGACTGGTGGCGCAGTGCGCGCTCGCCCGCTGCGAGAGCCGCGGCGTCCACTTCCGCGCCGACTTTCCGGTCGAGGATCCGGAGCTGGCTGTCCACACCGTTGTTCGTGATGGACAGAGCCCCGTGTTCGAGCGATGGAGCTGAACGAGAAAGAGCTCGAGCGCTCGGTCGCCAGGGTTGTCGCGCTGGCTCTGGCCGAGGACATCGGCTCCGGCGACGTGACGACGCGGGCGCTCTTCTCTGCGGACGATCGCTGCCAGGCGAAGATCCTGCTCGAGGAGGAGGGAGTCGTCTGCGGTCTTTCGGTTGCGCGCGAAGTCTTCTGCCGGCTCGACGGGGAGGTCGAGGTCGATGCCGTGGCCGGCGAGGGAGAGGCGCTGACCGAGGTACCGCACGAGCTGCTCAGGCTGAGCGGTCGCACGCGCGCCCTGCTCGGCGGCGAGCGGGTGGCGCTGAATCTACTCGGGCGTCTGTCCGGGATCGCCACGCAGGCTCGGGCGTTTGTCGAGGCGGTCGACGGCACCGGCGTCGCCATCCTCGACACACGCAAGACGACGCCCGGTCTGCGCGCTCTCGAGAAGTACGCCGTGCGCATCGGCGGCGGAGTCAATCACCGCTTCGGGCTCGACGACGCGGTGCTCGTGAAGGACAACCACCTGCGCCTCGCCGGAGGAGTCGCCGCGGCGGTCAAGCGCCTGCGCGCCGCCGGTTCGGCGCCGCTCGAGGTCGAGGCCGATACGCTCGAGCAGGTTGAGCAGGCGCTCTCGCTCGGGGTCGAGCGGATCCTGCTCGACAACATGAGCCCGACCGAGGTAGCACGCGCGGTCGAGATCGTCTCCCGGCGAGCCAAGCTGGAAGTATCGGGCGGCATCACGCTCGAGAGCGTCCGCGCCTATGCCGAGACGGGAGTCGGTGCGATCTCGGTCGGGGCGCTGACGCATTCGGCTCGCTCGCTCGACGTGTCGATGGAGGTGCTTGCGGCTTGACCTCGGCCCTTCAGGACGAAGTTCGTGTGCTCGCGCGCGCGCGCGAGGCGGTGATCCTCGCTCACAACTACCAGCTGCCCGAGGTCCAGGACGTCGCCGACTTCGTTGGCGACTCGCTCGGACTCTCGCGCCAGGCGGCGCAGGCCGAAGGTCGGGCGATCGTCTTCTGCGGCGTTCACTTCATGGCCGAGACCGCGAAGATCCTCTCGCCGGACAAGACCGTTCTCATTCCCGACCTCGAGGCGGGCTGCTCGCTCGCCGACTCGATCGACGTCGAAGAGTTGCTTGCCTGGAAGACGAAGTATCCGGAGGCCGTGGTCGTCTCGTACGTCAACACCTCGGCGGCGGTCAAGGCCGAGAGCGACTACTGCTGCACCTCGGGCAACGTCCGCGCCGTAATCGACTCGATTCCGAAGGAGAAGGAGATCCTCTTCCTCCCGGATCTCTACCTGGGGCTCTGGGCCGAGCGCGTGACCGGGCGCAAGCTCCATCTATGGCTGGGCGAGTGCCACGTACACGCGGGCATCAGGCCGGGCGACGTCGAGCGCGTTCTCGCCGAGGAGCCCGGCGCCGAGCTGCTCGTGCATCCCGAGTGCGGCTGCGCCAGCCAGGCGATGGCCTTCGCCGGCGGGCAGACCCACATCCTCTCGACCGAGGGAATGCTCGACTTCGCTCGCTCCTCGCGGCACGATCGCTTCAGGGTTGCGACCGAGATCGGGATCCTGCACCGCCTGCACGGTGAATTGCCGAACAAGCGCTTCGAGCCCGTCAACCCAGAGGCCGTCTGTCGCTTCATGAAGATGATCACGCTCGAGAAGCTGCGCGACTCGTTGCGCGAGTGGCGCTACGAGGTCACGGTCGACGACGAGATCGCGGCTCGCGCGCGCAGGGCTATCGAGCGCATGGTGGCAACCGGCTGAGCCGAGTTGCTCGGTCTAGGGCCCCGGCCAGCTCGAGCTGTCCGGATAGAGATCGAGACTGCCTCCGTTCACACAGCCCAGCGGCAGGACGTACTCGCCGGACATGAGCGGCTGATCGACCGTCAGGAAGTGGGTGGCGATTGCTTTCGCCTCTTCGGGAGGCGAGCCGAGGCGCTGGGCGACCGGGGGAAGCATCTGGATCGCGTAGCACTCGGTGACCCCCTCGTCCCTGACGCCCCGTAGATGCTGGGACTCGTGGCTGAGGATAAGTGCCGCGTAGACGGCTCTCTCAACCCGGGCCGAGCAGGGGACAGAGCCGTAGACGCAGGCGAAATCCGATCGCTTTCTCGTTTTCCCGTACGCGGCCAGGTCGCCGCAGACCGAGGTCTCGAGGCGGGTCGTGTCGCCCGGCCTGCCGTCGGGGCCGAACATCACCGAGCCGCCGTTGCCGCTGATGTCGACCAAACCGCGAATGAAGCCGGGACAGTCCACATGGACCGGGCGCCCCGCCACCTCGCCGGCGATCGCGCTCAACCTGTGATCGAGACCGAGCTCGCGTCGTGCCTCCCAGTAGATGAGAGCGGCGACAATTAGACCGAGAACGAAGAGCGTACGCACGACACCAGATTCGGCAGCGAACTATGCCAACTTGAGCCGGGGTTCCGGCCCGCGCCCCTGGTCGCGCGCTTCGGCTGCAGGTATTGTCAGGCGTGGAGTTTCGAAGGACTGTCTGCCGTCGAGAAAGGAAGCCGGGATGAGCCGCAGAGCGAGCGTTCACACCCACCGTCTGCGGGCTCGTCTGGTTTGCGCCGTCCTGCCCATCGCCGCGGCAGCCGTTCTCGCTATTCCGGCACCGGCTCAGGCTGCAGTACCGGTCGGCTTCATGCCCTGCCCCTCTGTGAGCGGCTTCTATTGCGGAACGGTGACGGTCCCGATCGACCGCAGCGGGACAGTGCCGGCACTGGCCGGCAAGACGATCGCTTTACACGTGATGTGGAAGCCGGCCATCGTGGCCGATACCGACGGGGCGCTGATCGCCCTTGCCGGTGGGCCCGGCCAAGCGGCGACACCCTACGCCGCCAATTTTGCGGACGCGCTCGCTCCCGCTCTGGGGACGCGCGACTTGGTCGTCTTCGATCAGCGCGGGACGGGGGAGTCGGGCCCTCTCGATTGCCCCGGGGCGATGTCGGTGGCGACGAGTCTGGAGCAGTACGTCGAGATGTGCGCGGCCGAGATTGGGCCGGCGCGCGATTTCTACTCGAGCAAGGACTCGGCCGAGGACATCGAAGCGGTGCGTCAGGCGGTCGGGGTCGATCAGATCGCCATCTTCGGCGTCTCCTACGGCACCTACGTCGCGCAGCTCTACTCGAGATTGTTCCCGACTCATACGGCGGCGCTCGTTCTCGACTCGGTTGTCGGTGCGACGGGTGTCGACACCTACTCGCTCTCCAATTTCGCGGCCGTTCCGAAGGTGTTGGCCGCGAACTGCTCGCGCAACCTATGCCGCGGGATAACGGCGAATCCCCTCGCCGACCTGACGAAAGTGGTCAAGCGCGCGGACGGATCGGGGCTCTTGTTGAACTACGTCGACCAGACCGGAATGCCGCACATGTTACAGGCGAACGAAGCCGACATCTTCGGCTTCATCGTCGAGGCCTTCAGCGTCGACGCCGTTGCCCGTGCCCGGTTCCCGGCGGCTCTTCGCTCGGCGTTGGCCGACGATTTCGATCCGCTCGGGCGCCTGCTCGCGCCGGTGACGTCCAGCGCGAACCCAACGATGAGCATGGCTCTATACACCGCCACTAGCTGTACCGATACACGTTTCCCTTGGTCTCCGAGCGATCCGCTCTCGGTACGAGAGGCCAAGGCGACGACTGCGCTGGATGCAATACCGTCCAGCGCCTACAGCCCCTTCAGCCGGGCCACGGGCCTGGCCCTCTCGAACATCGATCTCTGCATCGACTGGCCTGCGAGTAGCGTGGACGCGAGCGTCGTAGCGCCGACTCCCGATGTCCCGGTGCTGGTTATCGACGGTCTGGAGGACGACCTGACGCCGCTTTCGGATGCCGTCGCGGTGGCGGCGCTGTACCCGCGCTCGGTTCGCGTCAGCGTCCCCTTTACCGGGCACAGCGCGATCAGTGACGTCTGGCCGAACGCCGACACCTGCGTCCAGAGCTCGCTGGTTCACTTCTTCACCAACACACCGATTCCGTCGTGCAGCTTCGTCACTCCGTTCTTCCGGCCCGTGCAGGTCGATCCCGACTTGCTCGGGAACGTGAAACCGGTGCGCCTGAAGGGGATTCGTGGTCGAACGATCGGCGCCGTACTGGGAACGCTCAGCGACGTGACCACGACCGCTCTCGCGGGCTCAATCGCCGGCTTGCGCGGCGGGGTCTTCAGCGGCTCGCTGTTAAAGCTCCGGTTGAACAGGATCGTCTACGTCACCGGTGTGGCCGTAAGCGGGACGTACAACGTCGTGACCGGTGTAGGAACCGTGACCGTCAGCGGGGTCGGGAGTCACGGCACGCTATCCGTCCGTCGCGGGAAGAAGTACACGTCGGTAAGGGGCAAGCTTGGCAATAAGCCGTTGAGCATCCACGTTCGCACCTCTGCCAACGACGCGACGGTCGCGGTCTGGCTGCCACGCCTGATCGGGTTGAACCTCGTTTCCACTCGGGTCGGGTGGTCGTCTGCGAGCGGAGCAGTTCCGTCAAGCGTTCTGATGGCCGGTCCCGAGAGTCCGGCGAAGATACGCCTCGGGTTCTGAGGCTAAGAGCCTATTCCGCCAGGTCTCGCACATCACTACCGGAATAGGCTCTAGGCTCCGGAGAGGCGCAACTCCAGCCTCGGGCAGCCCGTACGCTACGGGCGTGAAGCTGCTCATCACCGGTGCCTCTGGCGTGCTCGGTTCCGAGCTCGTTCGGCTGGCGCTGGACGCCGGCGACGAGGTCGTCGCCTGCTGCCGCCGTAGCGATCCGCCCGGCGGGCGCGCCTGCAGGCTCGACGTTCGCGATGCGGAGGCGCTTGCGCGCGTGATCGAGAGCGAACGCCCGGACAGCATCATCCACACCGCTTACGTTCAAGACGGCTCGGATGCCCGCTCGACCAACGTCGAGGGGTCACGTAACGTCGCGGTCTCGTCGCGAGCGGTCTCGGCCCGGCTTGTGCATGTCTCGACCGATCTCGTCTTCGACGGCCGCGGCAAGCGGCCGTACCGCGAGCAGGACGAGCCGCGGCCGGTCATTCCCTATGGCGAGTCGAAGCACGAGGCCGAGCGGGTGGTCGCGGACGCGTGTCCGGAAGCCCTGATCGTGCGGCCGTCGCTCTTTTACGGCGGCGTCAGGCCGACCCGGCACGAGCTGCTCGCAATCGAGGCCGCTCGGGGCCGTGCGGACGCCGCCTTCTTCGCCGACGAACTGCGCAGCCCGACGCCGGTGCCCGATCTAGCCCGAGCTCTGCTCGATCTGTCCCGGCGCGACCTGGCGGGCGTCTTGCACCTCGCCGGGCCGGTGCCGCTCGACCGCTACGGGCTGGCACAGGCGATCGCGCACGCGGCCGGCGCGGATCCGGGTGCGATTCGCTTCGGGCTGGCGAGCGAGCTCGCGCCCGAGCGGCCGCGCTTCGTCGTGCTCGACTCCGGCCGGGCCGCCGAGCTTGGAATCAGGCTGCGAGCGCCGGCCGATCTGCTACGGAGGGTAGTGACGGAGGCGCGGTGAACGAGAATGAGCGACTGCGAGCGGTTCAGTTCATGCGTGAGCTGGACGACGCCATCTGTGAGCGGCGAGAGCATTTCGTGGGCGGGGTGGCGACGCTCTCCGACCGCGAGCTGCCGCGAGTTCCGAACATGAACCTGCTCAGGGTCGAGTCGCTGCCCGAGCGCCTCTCGCTGGAAAACCTCGTGATCGAGGCCGAGCGGATCGCCGGTGAAGCGGAGCGGCTCCAGGGCGGACTCGCTTTTCGCCGCGTGGTTGCCTACGACGAGGAGACCGGCACCAGGCTCGCGCTCGGCTTCGAGCAACTCGAGCGCTGGCAGGTCGAGCGTGTCGTCCTGATGGCGCGGCGGCGCCCGGCTGATCGAGATGTCGACGTGAGTATCGTCCGCGAGGTCGATATCGAGGAGCTCGAGCCGGTTCGCGCCCGTTACCTGCTCGCCCGCTCGGGTGGAGACGCCGAGCTCGTCCACCAGGAACTGGCCGTTGCGCGCAGACTCAGCCGGGCCGGAGAGATGCGCTTCTTTGCGGCCTTCGTCGACGGCTCCATCGGCTCCTTCTGCGAGCTCTATTCCGATGAAAGCGGCGCCGCGGTCGTGCGCTCGGTGGCGACGCTGGAGCAGTATCGGCGCGCCGGTCTCGCCCGCGCGACGGTCTCGCGAGCCGTGATCCGAAGCAAGGCGCTGGGCCACGATCTCACCTTCCTCCGGGCCGTTCACGACGACTGGCCGAAGAACCTCTACGGCAAGTTGGGGTTCGATGCGATCGGCATGATCTATCGCTTCGCGGGTACGGCAGGTCCGCGAGCGAACGCTAGCTAGTCCTGAAGCGGCCGTCCAGCAGGCTCATCGCCGCACGCCGGAAGGTAACCGTTGCCAGCGCCCCGACCAGAGCAAGCGCGAAGACAGCAAGCAGGGCGCCGAGGAGACCGCCGAGGAAGAGGACGAGCGTCGGCGAGCCGACCAGGATCGCGATGCCGACCAGGCCGAGCACGATTGAGCCGGTCGCGCGTCTGAGCAGGAGTACGAGCGCCAACCCGAGGAAGAGCGCCGGCGGAAGCAGGAGCATCGCCGCATAGAGAACCTGAACTGCCCGCGCGCCGTCTACGGGCCGGTGAACGAAACCGTAAAAGGCCGCGAAGCCGACGATTGCTGTGACCGCTGCTGTGAGAGAGAGGGCTCCGAGACGACGCACGTCGCGTATTTTGAGACATTCGGTGTTAAGGCGCACGACGAACGTGTGCTTCGGCTTGAACGGGCCGGTCAGGCTTCGAGCCCGAACAGGTCGTCGAGCGTCTCGCGCCGGCGGATCAGGCGCGCCTTTCCGCCGGAGACGAGCACCGCGGCGGGGCGTGGCAGGACGTTGTAGTTCGAGCCCATGGCTAGCGTGTAGGCGCCCGTGTCCGGTACGGCGAGCAGGTCGCCGCGGTGCGGCTCGGGGAGCGCGATGCGTCTGATCAGGACATCGCCCAGGTCGCAATGCTTGCCGCAGATCGCGTAGGAACGATCACTCGGCTCGGCGGCTCGGTTCGCGAGCAGCGCCTCGTAGCGGGCGCCGTAGAAGAGCGGGCGCGGGTTGTCGGAGTAGCCGCCGTCGACCGCCACCCAGGGCGGGCCCTCGGCGGGCTCCTTGACCACTCCGATCGTGTAGAGGGTGAAGCCGGCCTCCGCCACGAGCGAGCGCCCCGGTTCGATGATCAACCCGGGCTGGGGCAGGCCGTGAGCGGCGAAGTCACGCTCGAGGCGGTCTTCGAGGTCGTCGATCCAGTCGGCGATCGAGGGAGCCTGCTCGTCCTCGGTGTAGCGGATGCCGAGCCCGCCGCCGACATCGACGACCGCGGGCGCCCAGGCGAGCTCGGTACGGCAGACGGCGACGAAACCGGCCAGCCAGTCGAGCAGCATGCGCGGCGCCGCCAGATCGAGCAACTGCGAGCCGAGGTGGATGTGCAGCCCCGCCATCTCCATCTCGAGCGACGAGCCCAGGCGCACCGCTTCGATCGTCTGCTCGGGAGTGAGGCCGAACTTCGAGCCGCGGTGTGCGGTCTGGATCGCATCGTGAGTGTCGACCTCGATGCCGGGCGTGACGCGGACGAGGACCCTCTTCGCGCCGGCCGTCGCCGCTCGCTCGACCTCGTCGGGCGCGTCGATGACCACGTAGAGCACATCCGCCGCTACCGCAGCGCGTAGCTCCTCGTCGCTCTTGTTGTTGCCGTGGAAGACGATCCGCTCGCCGCCGATACCCGCTCGTTTTGCGATCTCCAGCTCACCGAGCGTGGTCACGTCCGCGCCGATGCCTTCGTCGGCGAAGAGCTGCGAGACGGCGACGTTTGGAAAAGCCTTGGTACCGAAGGCGACGAGTGCGTTCGGCGCTGCCTCGCGGTACGCTCGTGCCCTCGCCTGTAGAGTCTGCTCGCAGTAGACGACCAGTGGCGTCCCGAACTCGACGGCCAGCGCAGAGGCGCTCAAGCCGCCGACGACGAGCTCGCCCTGCTCTACGCGGGCGCTATCCGGAAAGAGGTCGAGAACAGACACAGCGCGAGCTTAGCGGGATTGCCGACGCTGCTTTGGAGCTCACCTGGCCAGGATCGCGATCGCAAACAGCTCAAGCGTCAGTGCTGCGATGAGGACGGTCGAGCCGAGGGCGATGGCGGTCAGGCGGAGTGCGTGACCGGGCCGAAGCGAGATCCCGTGAGAGGAGGCTGTGAATCCGTGCAGCATTTCCCTCTTTTCACTGGCTGAGCGGGCTTTCCTTCCCCGTCCTGTTAGTCGAAACCCGGGTCCAGAAGTTGGGTACAAACTTTCTCTTCGGGATCTCGGGAGACGAGTTTGCGACACGGCCGCAAGCGGCCGTCAGAGCGCGCAAGCTGCGGTTTCTCCGGGTGAGCTCACCTGCGCGGTATTTCGTCCGCCGTGCCGTAATCTAGCCAGTATGTCGAGCGAGGAGGATGGCAAGATGCCCGAAAACGATCCTGTTCCCGGTAGCTGTCTCTGCGGCGGAGTTCGCTTCGAATTGACGCCGCCGTTTGAGCTTGCCAGCTACTGCCACTGCGAGTACTGCCGCAAGCACTCCGGTAACTTTGGCTCGGTCTCGATGGAGGTGCCGAGAGAGCAGATGCGACTCCTCTCCGGCGAGGAGCTGCTCGAGAGCTGGCAGCCGGCGCCCGGACTGGTCATCAGGGTGTTCTGCCGGCGCTGCGGCTCGGGTGTATACGGCATCGACGAGCCGGAAAGCGAGACGATCTGGGTGCGCATGAGCGCGCTAGACGCCGATCCGGGCGTGCGCCCGAGCCGTCACACATGGGTGAGCTCGGCCCCCGCCTGGTTCCCGGTTCCCGAGGACGGGCTGCCGCGATACGAGCAGCGGCCGACTTCGTAGACAGGCTTACTCCCAGAATCTGCGCACGAACTTCGTCCGCTCGAACTCGGTGTGCGGCGCTCCGGCGGCGATGAAGACCGCCTCCTCGCCGTCTGCGGCGCGGATGGCGAAGACGGTACGGGGCGAGACGCGCAGTGCGTCCCAGGGCTCCAGCTCGACCAATTCGCGCCCGATCTTGGCCTGCGCGCGGCCGCTGACGAGCACGAACGCCTCCTCCTGGTCGGGATGAGCGTGCCCGGTTGAGAGCTGCCAGTCGGGCCCGAAACGCAGGTAGCTGATCGATACCTGCTCGCAGCCGAGCGCGTTTCGAAGCAGGCGAAGCTGGTAGTCGTCCGGAGCCAGCCCGAATCGCTCCTCGGCGACGTTCGGAACGGCGAAGACGTTCGTCTTGCGCCAGCGATCGCGCTCGGGGTGGGTTTTACGCTCTTCTCTTGCGTCGTTCACCGACGATCCTCCTGAGTCGGCTTGCGGGCGTATGTCGGAATGCTGAGGTAGCTTTCTAGAGCCTTTGACGGTCAACACCGGTAAGAAGATGACAAGCGACCCCTACGAACCGCACGAGCTCGAGCCGAGATGGCAGGCGGTCTGGGCTGCCGAGCGTGCCTTCGAGGTGCCGAACCCCTCACCCGGCGAGCCCGAATGGGAGGAGCGCTCGACCTACGTGCTCGAGATGCTGCCCTACCCCTCGGGCGAGCTGCACATGGGGCACGTGAAGAACTACACGCTGGGCGACGTGGTGGCGCGCTTCCGCCGCCGGAACGGCTGGAGGGTGCTGCGGCCGATGGGCTACGACGCCTTCGGGCTTCCGGCCGAGAACGCGGCGATCAAGGTCGGCGGCCAGCCGCGCGAGATCACCGAGCGAAACATCGCCCGCATCCGCGAGCAGATGCAGCGCATGGGCTGGGCGATCGACTGGGGCAGGGAGATCTCGACCCACACGCCCGAGTACTACCGCTGGACGCAGCTGCTGTTTCTGAAGCTGCTCGAGTGCGGCCTTGCCTATCGCAAGGAGTCGCTGCAGAACTGGTGCCCGAACGACCAGACGGTGCTCGCCAACGAGCAGGTCGTGGACGGTGCCTGCGAGCGCTGTGGCGCCGAGGTCGAGAAGCGCTCGCTCGAGCAGTGGTTCTTCCGCATCACCGACTACGCCGAGGCGCTGCTGGACGAGATGGAGCTGCTCGAGCACTGGCCCGAGCGCGTCCTCACCATGCAGCGCAACTGGATCGGCCGCTCGGAGGGCGCCGAGGTTGTCTTCCGCGTCGAGGGAACCGAGATCGACCTGCCCGTCTTCACGACGCGCCCGGACACGCTCTTCGGCGCCACCTTCTTCGTGATGGCGCCCGAGCACCCGCTGGTGCCCGAGCTCGTGGCGGGGCGGCCGCAGGAAGAGGCGGTGCGCGCCTACGTCAAGCAGGCGCAGGGGCGCTCGTCGATCGAGCGCGAGGAGAAGGCCAAGGACGGCGTCTTCACCGGGCGCAACGTGATCAATCCGGTCAACGGCGAGCCGATCCCGATCTGGATCGCCGATTACGTGCTGATGGAGTACGGCACCGGCGCGATCATGGCGGTACCCGCGCACGACGAGCGCGACCACGCCTTCGCCCGGCAGTACGAGCTTCCGATCGTGCAGGTGATCGCTCCGCGCGAGGGCGGGGTGGACGTGCAGGCAGAGGCCTACGTCTCCAGCTCGGACGAGGACGTCATGGTCAACTCGGGCGATTTCTCCGGCCTGCCCAGCCCGGAAGGGAAGAAGAAGATCATCGCCTGGCTGGGCGAGCAGAAGCTGGGGGAGGCGACGATCTCCTACCGGTTGCGGGACTGGCTGATCTCGCGCCAGCGCTACTGGGGCTGCCCGTTCCCGGTCGTCTACTGCGACAGGTGCGGCGTCGTGCCGGTGCCGGAGAGCGAGCTGCCCGTGTTGCTGCCGGAGGTGTCGGACTTCATGCCCAAGGGCCGCTCGCCGCTGGCCGCGGCCGAGGAGTGGGTGGCGACGACCTGCCCGTCCTGCGGCGGCGAGGCCCGGCGCGAGACCGACACGATGGACACCTTCGTCGACTCGTCGTGGTACTTCATCCGCTACTGCGATCCGCACAACTCGGCGGAGCCGTGGAGCCGCGAGATCGTCGACCACTGGATGCCGGTCGATCAGTACATCGGCGGCGTCGAGCACGCGATCCTGCACCTGATGTACGCGCGCTTCTTCACCAAGGCGCTCGCCGACCTGGGCATGCTCGGCTTCCGCGAGCCGTTCGCCCGGCTGTTCACGCAGGGGATGATCTACTACCGCGGCGCCAAGATGTCCAAGTCGAAGGGCAACGTGGTGGCGCCCGACGAGATGATCAGGCGTTACGGGGCCGACGCGGTGCGGCTGTACATCCTCTTCCTCGGGCCCGCCGATCAGGACGCCGAGTGGCAGGACACCGGTGTCGAAGGCACCAGTCGCTTTCTCGGCAGGCTCTGGCGCACGACGCTGGAGGCGGCCGAGAAGCCCGCGAGCCCGGAGGCGACGCCGCTCGTGCGCAAGGCGCACCAGACGATCGCCAAGGTCGGCGACGACATCGACCGTAGATTCGCCTTCAACACCCCGATCGCGGCGGTGATGGAGCTGCTCAACGAGATCAACCGCTCACCGGAAGACCCCGGCGCCCGTTTCGCCGCCGAGACCGCGGTCAGCCTGATCCAGCCCTACGCGCCGCACATCGCCGAGGAGCTGTGGCAGAGGCTGGGGCACGAGCGCCTCTGGCAGCAGCCCTGGCCGAGCTACGACGAAAGCCTGCTCGAGCAGCAGACCTTCGAGCTCGTCGTGCAGGTGAACGGCAAGTTGCGCGACCGCCTCGAAGCCTCGGTCGAGGCCACGGACGAGGAGCTGATCGAGCTGGCGCGCTCCTCGCCCAGGGTCGCCGCGCTCGTCGAGGGCAAGGAACTGCGCAAGACGATCGTCGTCCCGCGCAAGCTCGTCAACCTCGTCGTCTAGCTGGTGGCGGGCGCTCCGCTCGAGTCGCGCGGAGAAGCTAGTAGCTTGTCTTTAAACGGAGCGCCCGCCGGCTGGCCGCGTTTGCCGACGCGATGCTGGTTTGGCACGAACTCGGCACATTCTCGAGCGGCTTTTCTCGATACCGGGGTAAGAGACAGGTCGCCTCAAACGCGCACACGGGAGAGTAGGCTGGCCCAGAACTCCCGCGAAGGAGACGATTCGAAGCCATTCGACGCGACCAGCTCGACAACCTCCGATCGACTGACTACATGTGAGAGATATGGCGCGCTCGCCTCTCTCAGCGCGCTCGCGTGTTGTCAGCGAGAAGGAGAAGCTTTCGTACTGTAGTTTCCCCGACGTTCCCCTAAACTCCGTCCAACCTGTGATCGGAGAGGAGGGCTATCAGACCGTTCGCCTTTAGGGCCCGGATGTTGGGAGTCTTTCGAGCACGAAAATAATCACTGCATTGAGAGCTATAACCAGCGCGGACACGCCTAAGAGAGCGAGAACGAGCGCGCCGTTGGGTCTTATTCTGCGGGCCACGGTTCGTGCAGGGAGCAGAGCTATGGCTAGGCTGACCACGGCGACGGGCATTAAGAAATACAGGCCCGCGCCCATCACAAAATGCCACAAAGCGAACGTGCCCGCTCCTGTAACTAGACCAGCACCCCAGGGGGCCACGGCCCGTAACCGCACACCGCCGATAACGGCAAGCAAACCGAGTAGAGCAACGGCGGCGGAAAGTGCTGCAACAAGCGCACGCGACGACGACGTGGGTCGAGCGGTTCTCGTCGAGTGCGCCAGCGGAGAAGCCGAGATTTCGACGTATCGAAGCGCAGCTCTCTGGTTGATCGAACTGCTTGCCGAGATCCCAATCGGGAAGCGACCGATACGACTAGCGCGAAGCAGGAACGACGCGGTCGCAACGCGATTCGGTTTGAAACTGCCGAGAAAGCGTTGATCTGGTCCAATCACAGCGAGCGCGCCTGGGACGGAGTCAACGGCGATCTGGACTCGATTCGCCGTTCTTCCACCTATGTTGCGGATTGTCGCCTGGGCGCGAACGAGTTCCCCGACGGCGATGTGGGTTCGACTGAGACGTTCCGAAAGATTGATCTGGGCCGGCGCCAGCCTCGTGTGCTCAATGCTCGAGTCGGGCATGATCGCGAGCGTTCGTACGAGGTTTTTCTGCTCAACCATGAATGCAAGCTCGTTTCGTCCGGGGAGAACGCCAGGGATCGGAATGTAGTTCGAATACCATATGTCTATATGCGTCCCTCGAACGACATGTCGAACGACGCCGTCGAGCGTTCCGTCCTCGGTCACGAGGATCACATCATGACCATTCCTTCTCGTAGAATTAAGTCGGATATATGCTGCGCCGACCTGGTTTATACCGGCGCTAATGAGTGCGGCGGATCCTGACGCGGACCGCGGATTGGTGTCTATGACGAGATGGAGATGGAGAACCCACCAGCTTGCGCCGCCTTCGTGGGCATACCGTGGAAGTTTATAGATGACAGTTGGTCGATCGAAGCCCACAGGCATCGGCCGAAAGGTATCAGCTGCGATGCCGAGTTCTTTGAACGTCCACGATCGGTAGTCGGTTTCGGCGTTCGACGTATTGACTGAAGCGACAGCTACGCCCGATACCGGCAAACCAACGATAACGCTAATGAAAACGAGAGATAGTTGTGTTCTTGACACGGATTCTCGATCGTACCGGGAGGCGCACTGCGACGAGGGACCATCCGCCATTCGACCGTGCCGTCATCGGCATTGCCTTTGATGATTGCGGGGTGTCTTGTTACCCATGGCAAGAGAGGTCGCTAATCACACCCATGGCAACACTGGCCGGAACACGGTGGCGGCGGCGGCGGCGTGCATAACATTCTTTTACCGGACTGATCCAAACAGACAGTGATTTTCGTCGCTTTTCCGTCGCTCCGGTCGTAATGTGTATTATCCTGCCAGTGCGGCTTAACGTAGTTGTTCAGGAATATTTTACTCTTATTACTTCTGATTACCGCAGATTCGCCGAAATCTTTCGCCGCTTCGTTCGCGACCTTCTGCTCCGCGAGCTCTTGCCAACCATACTGAGACCTGCCACAAGGATTAATTGTTATACCTATACCCGGTACTTTGTACGTTCCAAGGTCGCCCTTATCTTCGTGAGCTGTGCCGATTAGGTAGAAGCCCCAATAGTTGTTGGCCTTTGGAGTTCCGTAATCATCAAAATAGACGCGATAGTGAATATTAGTCCCACAATCGTAGGGGATGCGATCTTTGTAACCTCGACTTGAATCCCATACCCAACCAAAACCGTTTTCCTGCCGTTTGAGATGTTCGTATTGAGGCGAACCAGCGTATTTCGTAATACCGTTGCCCCCCCACCTATACATGTCAATGTCACCCTTTGAAAGAGTCTGATTACCTGTGAAAACAAGGTTTACGGGATTATCCGTGTTCGACTGATTAACTGAGTGCGTGCTATGAAAATCGTAATTGTAGAAGGAGTCGGAGCCAATATTGATGATTTTTACGTTCCTGTACCAAATAGAACCCGGCGGAGGAACGAGGGCAGTCTTAAGGCTGACGGATGTACGAGTACTTCGAGCCGAAAGGCTACGGTTTCCGAACTTTAACCACTTTCTGGCCAAGGAAGAACGATCCGAAGCGATACCAGAAACCTGGCACGCTGGTTGAGTAGTATTGCTTTTTATCGCGACACTCTTTGAATCAACGGTGGCGTCTCCGCCCGGAGAAATTGACACAATACCTTCGCAACTAAGATCGACAAAGACGTCGAGGCTTGGAACACTAGTAGCCGTGTACTCGGCGAGATACGTCTGATACGACGATGCATCGGACGTCTCGGATTCGTAAGAGAACGACGGCCAGGAACCCGAGATCGATGTAGCCGCGTTGGTGAAGTTGATAGATAGCGTCGCTCCTATAAAGGCACCCGACGAGTAGGTCCACGCCACGGGTTTACTAATAGAGTACGAACGACCGTCAATCAAGGCTGCTAGGCGTGAATCGGCAAGGGCAATATCAACCGAGCGTTTACTCTGAGATGAACTCAGCGAAGGCTCGTTGGAGTAATCAGGAATCTGGGCTGGCACTTGAAGGCCCGGCTCGGAAATATCGCTACTACTCACCGTGTTGGTGCGTACATCTGAGACGTTCCCTACCGCGTCAACTGAGCGCACCTCGAGGTTGATCGTCGCTCCGGACGTTACCGGAGTAAGCGATACCTCTGGAGCAGATGCCGAAGTCCAAGAGCTCCATTCGCCTCCGTCGACTTGCCATCGGTACTCATAGCCTGTGAGGCCCGACCCTGGCGAGCCGTCCTGGAGTGATGGATCTGAGCTGTCGTCCCAGCCGACCGCGGCCGTCTCGGAGCTAGCATCGTAGGTGAGCAATTGGATATTTCCGGGAACCGACGGAGGAGTCCGGTCAACGTACACCGTCCAAGACGTTTCTCCAGTTCTGCCTGCGGTGTTAGTGGCCTTCTCGATGAACGTGTTCGCGCCTTCTGGGAACGCGCTCATCGAAACCGATGTCGTGAAGGAGAGTGTTTCTCGGCATTCACGTCCACCGGGGGGCGAGGGGTGGATGCAGCGAGGATGGACAGTACTCGAGGGAGTGCAGTGCGCATCTTGAGAATCAATCACTCCCACAGCTTCACTTTCGACCCAGGCTTTCACTATCCCGTATTTCGTATCGCGGGCGTTGATACCCAAGGAATCGCTCGAGCTGCCACTGTCGTACTGATTCCGAAGATCCCAGAGCGTCCCGCTCGGTGAGAGAGCGGGGTCATCACTCTCGGTATCGCGCCGGAGACTAGACTCCTTAGGCGCCGAAGCGTGTTTGCTCGCTGAGACTAATCGAGCGCTAGAGGGATTTCGTAAACGGAGTCCGGTGGGGTGCGCGGCGGCTGAGGCCACGCCGAGAGAGGCGAGTATGACGGTAAGAGCGAATGCGGCCAGGTAGCGGCTCATTGAGACGTCTCCTTGGGGGAAGGGGCAGCGAGAGGTGTTACCTACAGGCAATCGCGAACGTAGCTGATTGTGTTGTGAGCCCCGGAGGAGCACATCGCCTGGGAAGGTGATACTGCCAAACGATTAGGGTGATATCCAGGCTCAACTCCAGCGCGTAGGTCCGTCGTTTGCGCTTCCGCGATCTGCCGTATCTATTCCCGCCGAGAGACGCTAGGCGATCGGCTCGACCGGAACACGATGTGCGCGTTTCGGAGGGGCGCGTCTCTTAACCCCTTTTCTCGATACCGTGCTACGCCCCGTGGGAGGGTTTTCGAGCGCCTAGCGAAACGAAGCACTCCACCGCTTGGCCGCGCTCGGCGGCGCGATGCGTTGTCCTCGGTCGCATCCGTAGCCCCGGCTACGAATGCGACGCTGCGTCCTAGCCTCGCACTCACCGATCGCACCCAGTCGGCGGGTCTTCGTTCCGCTATGCGCTCCGGGGAGGAGAGGTGGGTCCCGCCGTCCGGCTGGACGTGCTCGGCGGCGCGGCGCTGCGTTCTCAGTCACACCCGTAGCCACGGCTACGACCTCTCTGCTTTCGAGCCGAGTTCTAAGCGCTGGTCGCGGCGCCGCTCGACTCGCGCACGATCAGCTCCGTCTCGATCACGGCCACGGGCGGGGAGCTCTCAGGATCCTCGAGCATGCGCAGGACGGCCTCGGCCGCCGCGGTGCCCATGCCGAGAGCGTCCTGGCGTACGGTCGTCAGCGCCGGCACGATGTTCGCGGCGTACTCGGCATCGTCGAAGCCGGTGACCGCGATGTCGTCGGGGATGCGCAGCCCCGCCTCCTCGATCGCCGCCATCGCGCCGATCGCCATCGCGTCGCTTGCACACGCGACCGCATCGGGTGGCTGCGGCAGCTCCAGGAAGCGCCTCATGGCCTCGAAGCCGCTGTCGTGGAAGAAGTCGCCTTCGGCGACGTACTCGGGCGAGGCCGGCAGCCCCAGCTTGTCGAGCTCGGAGCGGTAGCCGAAGAGGCGGTCGGGTCCGGGGCGGGTCTCGAAGTGACCGCTGATGTGAGCGATCCTGCGGTGCCCGGTCTCGTAGAGGTGATTGACGACCGTTGCCATTCCATCGACGTTGGCGGACGTCACGCTGCCCGCGCGGGCGTCGAGCAAATCGTTGTCGATGAAGATGACGGGGAGGCCGGAGCTCAAGATCGGCTCGCACTCGGGGTCGTCGCTGGCGATACCCCAGGCGATCAGTGCATTCACGCCGCGGTCGATCGTCTGCAGGGCCGCGGCCCTGCGCACGCTCTCGTCGGCTCCGAGCGGCCGCGTCGCGCAGAGCAGAAGGTCGCAACTGTTCGCGGTCAGGCGGCCGCGGATGCCGAGCAGCATCTTCTCGAAGACCGGGTGCATGAGGTCGGGGATCGGGAGCAAGCAGGAGATGAGACCGATCAGAAAGCGCGGGCGAGAGGGATCGCGCATCGACTTCTCGGCCATGGCCTCGGAGCGGGCCTTGAGCGCGAGCGCGTCGTCGGCCTGCTCGCGCAGTAAGGCGAGCATGCCCGTCGGCGAGATGCGGCCCTGATCTCGTGAATCGAATCGACTGTTCATACGCTTGCCTAGATAATCGGTTACCCGGAGATGAACTGTAGGCGACGAGCGCCGTTCGCAACTCGTTTCAAATCCGGCGCAGAGATGGGACGAATTGCCCGGCAGGATCGAGGCATGCAGCTTCCGGAGATCTCTCGCCGCCAGGCGCTCGCATTGGCGCTAACGGCTCTCGTGTTGCTCGTAGTGGCCGGGAGGCTGATCGGCTCGAGGCATTCGTCCGCGCCGGCGAAGCCGCGCGCCCGGCTGTTGGGCTCCGGCGCCAAGTCGCACGCGCTGCTCTACGTGGACGTCTCCGGCGCCGTGCATCGTCCCGGTCTGTACAAGCTTCCGGACGGGGCGCGCGTCAACGACGCGCTGGTCAAAGCCGGCGGAGCGACGGGCGCAGCCGACCTCACACTCGTCAACCGGGCGGCCACGCTGACCGACGGCGAGCAGGTGCTCGTGCCGGTGAAGGTGAGCGGGACCGCCGTCTCGGCGGCGAGCTCCGCCGGCGCCCCGGCGAACGCGCCCGTGCACCTGAACAGCGCAACCCTAGAGCAGCTGGACGCGCTGCCGGGGGTCGGCCCTGCTACCGCTCAGCGCATCATCGACTACCGCACGGCCAACGGATCGTTCAAGTCGGTGGACGAGCTCGACGCGGTCAGCGGTATCGGGCCGGCGAAGCTGGCCGAGCTCCGCGATCTCGTTGTTCCCTAGAACTGGACTCCGGCGGCTACCGCTTCAGCACTGGCTCGCCGCCTCGCTGTGTTTCGGTCTGGCTCTTGCCAACGCGGTTCGGGTCGGCATGCTCGCCGCCGGAGCGGGAGCTCTTCTCCTCGCCGTCTGCGCCGCTCTGCGCGCGAGGCCGTGGCTGCGTTTCGCGGCGGCTTGCGTTCTCTGCCTGCTTCTCGGTCTGGCGTTCGCGTCGCTCAGGCTGGCTTCGCTCGAGCGTAGCCGGCTGGTCGCGCAGGCCGGCGAGAGCGGTCGGGCGCGGGTTGTTGTAACCGGGCCGGTGAAGGAGAGCGCCTCTGCCGTCAGCGCTCCCGGCCAGATCGAAAGTTTTAGTCGTGTCGCGTTGAGCGAGCCCGTCTGGATCGAGCTGCCCGCCGGGAAGAAGCCGCCGGTCGGCGCGATGCTCGAGCTCGACGCTCAGGTACAGCTGCCGCGCCCGAAGAGCGCAAGCGGGTTCGACCAGCGAGCCTGGCTCGCGCGCCAGGGAATCCACGTCGTCCTCAAGGCGGCGTACTGGCGTCAGGTCGGCAGGCGTGGCGGCATCGGCGGCTTCGGCGATCGCTTGCGCGAGCGCCTCGTGCGCTACCTCGCTCCCGGCCTGAAAGGCGAGCGGCGCGGGCTCGTGCTCGGGCTCGTGCTCGGCGAGGATGAAGGCCTCTCGCCCGGGTTGCGCCAGTCCTTCCGGCGCTCGGGCCTCTATCACCTCTTGGCCGTCTCGGGTCAGAACATCGCCTTCCTCGTGACCGGGGTGCTCGCCTTCTCCTGGCTGCTCGGGATACCGAGGCGCCTGGGCGAGGTGCTGGCGCTGGCGACGATCGGCGCCTACGTGCTCGTGGTCGGCTGGCAGCCGTCGGTGATTCGGGCGGCTGTGGCGGGAGCGCTCGCCTCGCTCGCCTGGCTGGCGGCGCGACCGCGCGACCGCTGGTACTTCCTGTTGCTCGGCGCGGCGGTTCTGCTGGGCTGGAATCCCCGTAGCCTCTACGACCCCGGCTTCCAGCTCTCGTTCGCGGCGGTGGGCGCCATCTTCCTCGGCGAAAAGCCGCTCGAGCGGTTCCTGGAGAAGAGAAGCCGATTGCCGAAGTGGCTGCGCGCGGTTGTCGCGGTCTCACTCGTTTGTACGCTGGCGACGACGCCGATCATGCTGCTTCAGTTCGGAAAGGTGCCCGTCTACGGCGTGCTTGCGAACGCCTTCGTCGAGCCCGTGGTGCCGCTGATTCTCTTTCTCGGGCTGGCCTGTGCGCTCGTGGCGCCCGTTGCCTTTTCCGCCGTTCGGGCGCTGGCGTTTCTGAACGGGCTTCTGGCTTCGTACATCGGCCTCTGCGCGCGCTTCACGGGCTCGCTTCCCGGCGCTCAGGTGGGGAGGGCGGAATTACTGCGGCTCGCTCCGGCGCTCTTCCTGATCGCGGTCGCGCCTTTTCTGGAGCGGCCGCGACTGTCGCGCTTCGTCTCGCTCGTTCTGCTCGCCTACATTCCGCTTTGGGGCTGGCAGCAGCAGCCGCGATTGCTTCCACCGCCGCCGGAGGGTTTGCGGGTCACCTTTATGGATGTCGGGGAGGGGGACTCGACGCTGCTTCAGACCAGGGAGGGAGCCGTGCTTATTGACGCCGGCCCGCCGGAGGCGAACGTGGCCGGGCAGCTTCGGCGCCTTGGGATCGGGCGAATCGACGTACTCCTGCTGAGCCATCCGCACAGGGATCACGTCGGCGGGGCGGCCGAGGTGCTGCGTAAGCTCGATGTGGAGCTCGTGCTCGACTCGGGCATTCCGTCGAGCGACAGCGACGAGCGGGCTGCGCTCGGCGAGGCGAGGCGGCGTAGCGTTCCCTTGAGGCTCGCTCGAGCCGGCCAGGAGCTCGAGCTGGGAGATCTGCGTCTGCACATACTCTCGCCCACGGACGAGTCCGCGAATGCCGCCGACGACGTCAACGAGGCGGCGATCGTCGTCATCGCCTCCTACGGATCGGTCGATCTCCTGCTTCCGGCCGACTCCGAGTCGCCGTTCACGCTTCCGCTCGCGATCCAGCCTGTCGAGGTCTACAAGGTCGCCCACCACGGTTCCGCCGACGACGGCCTACGGGAGCTGCTCGAGCGCCTCGATCCACAGATCGCGATCATCTCGGTCGGCCGTGACAACGACTACGGGCATCCGACGCCGTCCACGCTCGCGACCCTGGCCGAGGACGCAGGGCTCGCCGTCTTTCGTACCGATCGCGACGGCCGCGTGACGCTCGAATCCGATGGCTGTTCGATCACCGTGAAGGCCCAGCACGCCCAGGCCGTATCCTTGCCCTGTGGCGGAGCTTAAACCGGCTTATCTGATCTTCGGGACCGATCGGCTGAAAGTCGAGCTGGCGGCGAGACGGCTGCGCGACCGCTTCGGCCCGGACGCGGTCGAGAGGCTGGAGGCGAGCGAGACGAGCGGGGAGGAAGTGGTCGCGGCCTGCAACGCGGGCGGTCTGTTTGCGAGCGGCGGCCGGGCGGTGATCGTGAACGGTGTCGAGCGCTGGAAGGCTGCCGACGCGAAGGCGATCGGCGCCTACCTCGACGATCCCGCTCCCGAGACCGTGCTGGCGCTGGTGGCCGAGCAGCTTCGCCGTGACTCGGCGCTGGCGAAGGCGATCGGGAAGAAGGGCCAGATCCTCGCCTACGACGTAATCAAGAAGGATCTGCCGAAGTGGGTGCAGGCACAGCTGCGCGAGCTCGGCGTAGCGGTTTCGGTGGGGTTCGCACACGAGCTGATCGAGCTCGTCGGTGACGACATGCACGAACTGGCCTGCGAGATCGACAAGCTCGCGACCTGGGCCGGCGGCGAGAAGATCGGCGAAAAAGAGCTGGAACTGCTCGTCTGCCCGCGCGGCGAGGTGGCGCCCTTCGGACTCACCGATGCCTGGGGCCGCCGCGATGCGCGTGGAGCTCTGGCCGCCTACGAGCTGCTGCTCGAGCGGGCAAGCGAGTCGCGACAGGCGCTCCTGACCCGCCTGGCCGCACTTCTTTCCGCTCACATAGGCAAGGTGCAGGCCTGCCGCCGGCTTTCCCAGAAAGGACTCGGCCCGCGCGAGGCCGCCGCCCAACTGGGGATGCATCCCTACGCGGCCGAGAAGGCCTTCGCACAGGCGCGCAACTTCAGCGAAGCCGAATTGCGCCGGGCGACGGTGCGGTTGGCGGCGCTCGATCTGGCGCTAAAGGGTGGCAGCCGCCTGCCGAGCGAGCTCGAGTTCGAGCGAGCGCTTGTCGCGCTGACCAAAACATCGTAGAGGCGAGAGCTACTTGCCGGCGACGAGCCGGGCTGCCTGCGACTTCTTGCGCGCGGCGGCGTTGCGGTGCATCGCTCCGTTGGCCGCGGCCTTGTCGATCCACTGCACGAGCAGCTTGTGCTCGGCCTCGATCGTGGCCTTCTCGCCCGCGTCCACGGCGCTGTGCAGACGCTTGCTGATCGTCTTCACGGTCGAGCGGTAGCGCAGGTTCTCGATCCGCTGGCGGGCGGTGATGCCGACGCGCTTCTTCTGTTGCTTGATGTTGGCCATAGCGTGAAAACGCCCGCTCCGCGGGCCGAGCGATGGTAGCAGACGGCTGCACGGATGCGCCTGGTAGCCGAAAATGAGCGACCCTGGAGCAGGGATTTTCGGCCGCGCTGCGTCCTTGTTGCCCGTGCATAGGGGATAGTCCGGAACGCCACGCACAACTTGGCAGCGACGTGGCGTCCCGGTGTTATCTCCTAGTCATCGATATCGAGCAGAACCACCCTTACGAATCACATGGGGCACATCGCTGGTGCAATTCGTTAGGTGTCGGAACGCTATAACAGAAGCACCACGTTAGGGCTTAGGGAGAAACACTCCACCGTTGTACAGGATGTAAGACTGGGAAAGTCCGTTATAACCATAGGCTGTTATTTTTGACTGGTACTCCCATCCGATAAAAGCCGGTTGCTGATCGCCCACGGGATAAATAACGTTTCCACCTTGTATCGTTCTCATGTACGAATTACATTTATAATTCCAATCAGTCAGAGTATAATCCCATCCCCCGGTACAGACCTGAAACTGTAATGTCGTGGTATACCCACAACTTACTCTGGCTTGTCCAATTACGGTAGGATATCCACGCCAATCATTAGGGCCTAGAGTCGGCATTCCTGCACTCAAATAGCAGTATCCATAGGCGAAGCCCGACGCTGCCGATGCAGGAGCAGCGGTAGCCGCACCTATTCCGGCGAGTGCGAACACCACGACGAGTAGCAGTGCAATACGTAGGCGCATTTCCCCTCCTCATAGTGATAGCGAGATTCGTTCTTCTCCTGGCATGCACGCTATAGCGCACCTGATCAGTTGTCAAGTTCCCAAAGGCTCGTCGTAAGAAGGCTGCGTAGGCCGGAAAAGAACAACAAAAGATACCGAACTATATCCGTTACTAAATATCTATTCTGATACCCGTCTAGATACCATATTTAGAGCGCGTATAGGCGTTCGATTGGAATGCGATTGAGGATTGTTCTTTCTCGAGCGGGCTGGTCGCTCGAGAGCTTCCGGCGCTCGAAGTGGCCGGGTTCAAGACTCCTCTACCTATACTCGGCCCGTGGACGATCCAGCCGTAGCCGGCCCATTCGCCGAGGACGCGGCTGATACCGGCACTTTCGAGACCTCGGCTCACGGCCGGCGACTGGCGATCTCGACGGTGTTCTTCGCCCTGGCGACGGCGATCTCGCGGGTCGTCGGGCTGGCGCGGGAGATCCTTGCGGCGAACTACTTCGGCGTCGAAGGGGCGGGCATCAACGCCTTCACCGCTGCCTTCCAGGTGCCGAACCTGGTGCGGGCGCTGGTTGCCGATGCCGCTCTTTCCTCGGCCTTCGTGCCCGTGTTCAGCGAGCTTCTGGTCAAGGGCGAGCGAAAAAGGGCCTGGCGAGTCGCCTCGTCGCTCTTCTGGCTGATGCTGCTCGGCCTCGGTGCTCTCACCGCGCTGTTCGTGCTCGTGGCACCCCAGGTGATGAGCATCTACGGCTACCACGGGCACCAGCAGCAGCTCACGGTCACGCTTTCGCAGATCCTCTTCCCGGTCGTGGCGCTGCTCGGACTGTCCGGAATCGTCGTCGGCATCCTGAACAGCTACGAGCACTTCTCGATTCCGGCTTTGACGCCGGTGTTCTGGAACCTGGCGATCATCGGCGGGCTCGTGATCGGCGTGCCGATGGCGCACAGCACGACCACTCAGCTCTACATCTACGCGGGTTCGATCCTAGTCGGCACGGTGATCCAGTTCCTGCTCCCGCTGCCCTGGCTGTTCGGACTGGACGGCCGCCTGCGCCCCGTCATCGACTGGCACGATCCCGCCGTCAAGCGCGTCTTCGTACTGATGGGCCCGGTCGCACTCGGGCTCGGCTTGATCAACTTCAACGTCATGCTCGGGACGATCTTCGCCTCGCGACTGATCGATCCCAACATCGCCCCCTCGGCGATCGACAAGGCCTTCCGCATCTACATGCTCCCGCAGGGGATCTTCTCGGTGGCGATCGCCACGGTTCTCTTCCCGGCTCTCTCGCGGGCCGCCGCGCAGACCGACTGGGACGGCTACCGCGAAACCTTCAGCGTCGGCATGCGCCAGATCGCCTTCACGCTGGTGCCGGCCGGCGTGGTCTCGGTCGTGCTGGCCGCCCCGATCGTGAGGCTGCTCTACCAGCGCGGCGAGTTCACTTCCCATCAGACGAACGTGGTCGGCGCCTGCCTCGCCGCCTACTCGGTCGGGCTGGCCTTCAACGGCTTCATGCTGATGCTCAACCGCGGCTTCTTCGCGCTGCAGAGGCCCTGGGTGCCGACCATGGTGGCGTTCGGGAACCTCGGTTTGAACGCGATTCTCTACTTCGCCCTTTATCGAGTTGGGCCCTGGGGGATCCCGCTCTCGATCTCGATCGCCAACATCGCCGGGACGGGAGCTCTGCTCGTCCTGCTCAGGCGGCGGATCGGCCGGATCGACTTCACGGCCATTCTCGGCTCGTTCGTTCGCATCTGCGCCGCCACGGCGGTTTTCGCGGCGGTCGGCTACGCCATCTGGCGGCCGCTCGACGAGGTGCTCGGCCGCTCCTTCCCCGCTCAGCTCGTGTCGCTTTCGGCGGCGTTTGCCGTCGGGCTCGCCATGTACCTGGTTTCGGCTCGTCTGCTCGGAGTTCGTGAGCTCGAGACGCTGCTGGCATTCCGCCGCCGCCGCGCCACATAGCGCGAACTCTTCTCTCGCGAGTGAGTTGTTTCTGTTTCGTCACTCCTGGTGCTTGACCGCGAGCACTTCTTCTGAATGGTGTCTGACACCGGCGGGCGGACCGTGGCTTGTTCGTGAATGAGGTGTTTCTGTTTCGTCACTCCTGGTGCTTGACCACGTGCAGTTCTTCTGAACGGTGTCTGACACCGGCGGGACACCGGCGGGGCGGACCGTGGCGCGTTCGAGCTGAAGTTCATCGCCATACTTCCAGCGACATGGACCTGAGCCATATACGCAACTTCTCGATCATCGCGCACATCGACCACGGTAAGTCGACGCTGGCCGATCGCATCCTCGAGCTGACGCACGCCATCTCCAAGCGCGAGATGCGCGAGCAGGTGCTCGACTCGATGGATCTCGAGCGTGAGCGCGGCATCACGATCAAGGCCCAGGCGGTGCGTGTGCAGTGGAAGGGCCACGAGCTCAACCTGATCGACACGCCCGGCCACGTCGACTTCACCTACGAGGTCTCGCGCTCGCTACAGGCCTGCGAAGGAGCCCTGCTCGTCGTCGACGCGGCGCAGGGGATCGAGGCGCAGACGCTCGCCAACGCCTATCTGGCGATCGAGAACAACCTCGAGATCGTCCCGGTCATCAACAAGATCGACCTGCCTCAGGCCGACCCCGAGGGCACCGCGATCGAGGTGGCGACGCTGCTCGGCGGCGCGCCCGAGCACGTACTTGCGATCTCGGCCAAGAGCGGTGTCGGCGTTGAGGCGGTGCTGGAAGCGGTGATCGAGCGGATCCCGCCGCCGGCGGGCGACCCGAGCGCATCGGCGCGGGCGCTCGTCTTCGACTCCTCCTACGACCAGTACCGCGGCGTCGTGGCCTTCGTGCGCATGGTCGACGGCAGCTTTACGCGCCGCCAGGCACTGAAGGCGATGGCGCTCGGCACCGAGTTCGAGCCCGAGGAGCTCGGCTTCTTCAGCCCGAGCATGACGCCGGTCGAGAAGCTCACGGCCGGCGAGGTCGGCTACATCGTCACCGGCCTCAAGGACGTCGCCCGCCTGCGCGTCGGCGACACGATCACGACCGTGACCAAGCCGGCGACAGATCCGCTTCCCGGCTACAAGGAAGTCAAGCCGATGGTCTTCGCTGGGCTCTTCCCGACCGACTCGGATGCATACCCCGAGCTGCGCGAGGCGCTCGAGAAGCTGAAGCTGAACGACGCCGCGCTCCTGTACGAGCCCGAGACCTCGAAGGCGCTCGGCTTCGGATTTCGCTGCGGCTTTTTGGGTCTCTTGCACATGGAGATTGTGCGCGAGCGGCTGGAGCGCGAGTTCGATCTCGACCTGCTCGTGACCGCGCCCAACGTCGCCTACCGGGTGAAGACGAACGCCGGTGTCGAGGTTGAGGTACACAACCCGTCCGAGATGCCGAACGACCTGGATGAAGTCACGGAGCCCTACATAAGGGCGACGGTGATCGTGCCCAAGGAGTTCGTCGGCTCGGTGATGGAGCTCTCGGGCGAGCGCCGCGGCCGCTTCGACCACATGGAGTACCTCTCCGAGCAGCGGGTGATGCTGATCTACGAGCTGCCGCTGGGCGAGATCGTGCTCGACTTCTACGACCAGCTCAAGTCGCGCACGCGCGGCTACGCCAGCTTCGACTATGACCTGTCCGGTTTCCGCGAGGGCGACCTGGTGCGCATCGACATTCTCGTCGGCGGCGAGCCGGTGGACGCCCTCTCGCTGATCCTGCACCGCGACCGCGCCTACGACACCGGTCGCAAGCTGGTCGAGAAGCTGCGCGAGGAGATCCCGCGCCAGTTCTTCGACGTGCCCATCCAGGCCGCGATCGGCTCGCGCGTGATCGCACGCGAGACGGTCAAGGCGAAGCGCAAGGACGTGCTCGCCAAGTGCTACGGCGGCGACATCACGCGCAAGCGCAAGCTGCTCGAGAAGCAGAAGAAGGGCAAGAAGCGCATGAAGCAGGTCGGCTCGGTCGAGGTGCCGCAGGAGGCCTTCCTGGCCGTCCTGAAACTCGACGGAGGGAAGAAGTGAAGCCCAACTCCTCCTTAAGCGCCGCCGCAGCCGACATGCGCGGCTGCGGCTCTCAGCGGCTCTCGGACGACCGCCGGTGGGAGGGGGGCGCACGGGGGGAACCGGCCGTTCCCCCCGTGATACGGCACCTCTACGTGCACGTGCCTTTCTGCTCCCGGCGCTGCGACTACTGCGACTTCGTCTCGCTGGCGGGGCAGCGCGACCGCCACGACCGCTACGCCCGAGCGCTCCTGGCCGAGCTCGAGCTGGAGAGGGATCTGTTGGCCTCGGAGCTCGAGACCGTCTACCTCGGCGGCGGAACTCCGACCTTCCTCGAGCCGGAAGCTCTGCGCACGCTGCTCGAGGGGTTGCCGGGCGCGAGCGAGCTGACCGTCGAGGCCAACCCGGAGACCGTTACGCCCGCGCTCGCCGGGGCGCTTGTGGAAGCCGGGGTCAACCGCGTCTCGCTCGGCGCGCAGAGTTTCCAGCCGCGCCTGCTCGAGCTGCTCGGCCGCCGTGCCGGCCCCGCTGACGTCCGCCGCGCGGTCGAGACGTTGAGAGATGCCGGTGTCGACAACATCTCACTCGATCTCCTCTACGGGATTCCCGGGCAGCGCCGCGCCGACCTCGACGCCGACCTGGACGAGGCGCTCGCCCTTGCGCCCGAGCAGCTCTCCTGTTACGAGCTGGAAGCGAAGCCGGGCACCCGTTTCGCGCGTGCGCACGGCGCTGAGCTCGCCGAGCAGGCAGACGCGCTCGAGGATCACCTCGAGCGGATCGTCGAGCGCCTGACCACCTCCGGCTACCGCTGGTACGAGACCGCCAACTTCGCCCGGATCGAGTCCGGACGGGACTTGCGTGCCGCGCACAACCTCGGCTACTGGCGCGGTCACGATTACCTTGGCATCGGTATGGGCGCGGTCTCGACGGTGCGCGGACTGCGCTGGAGAAACGTCCCTTTGCTTTCGCGCTATCTCGCGGCGCCGGGGCGCAAGGAGAAGCCGCCACGCGAGACCGAGGCGCTCGACGAGGCGACGAGGTTGCGCGAGCGTCTGATGCTGGGACTTCGCCTGGACGAGCCCGTGGCGCTGGCGGAGGTAGAGGCTGTGCTCGATCGTGAGGCGCTTGTTCGGTTCTCCTTGCTCGGTCTGGTTGAGAACGACGGAAAACTGCTGACGCTGACGTCGCGCGGGCGCATGCTCGGCGGGGCAATCAGCGCCGACCTTATCCTCTGGCCCGATACCTCGCTCGCGGCCTGAGCGTCGTCGCTCGGCTCTTTTCTCCGGTTATGGCGAAACGCAGGTGGCGTAGACCTTTGCTTGGACCTCGCCGTTATAAACGCCGTTTTTATCGGGCAAGTTCTGAACCAAGCCGCCATATCCGCGAGGGGTTTCGCCGTTTTCCAAACCGACGCCTGGTGCGGAAACGAACCAAGTCTGGCCTGTAGTCCCAGTGTGGTCCGCACCGCGACCATATACCGCAATGCTTCCTCCTGTGGCGACCATGCCCGTCGGGCAATCTGCCTCTCCAATCGAGATGGTCGTACCCCAAGCACCGTACCCGATAACAGTCAGGGGCTCGATCGACTTCGCAGCAGGAATCACGCCGGCAGCGAGGTTTGCCCTCCTTATCGAGCCGTCCTTGATCTTGCTCGAGACCACGGCGTCGTTTTTCAGCTGAGCCGTGCCGACGCTGTTCGCTGGCAGAGCGTTGACGACGGCAACGCTCGTTCCCGTCAGAGCGACGAAGAGCGAGAGACAGGCGACCGCCATGGCCGGCGAAGGCCTCCTGAGTTTTCTGCGCATAACTAATCCTCCTCTATTGATTGGCCGCCGCCATGCTGACAGGGAAGTCTGGCCTGGTCAATCATTCGCTCCACGAATAGATCGGGTCGCATTCGCGATGTGGACGCGTTCTCGATGGAGAAACCGGTACCGGGTGGATTAATCTATGCGGGGGACCGCTCGCGACCTGAGCTAAAATTCCTGCAAATGCCGGATCCTCTGACCGTTAGTCTGAGCGATCGCCAGCGCCGGATCCTGCGCCTTGTCGTCGAGGAGTACGTGACGACCGGGCAGCCGGTCGGTTCCAGGCGCCTGGTCGAGAGCGGCGGGCTCTCGATCTCTTCATCGACCGTGCGCTACGAGCTGTCGGAATTGGAGGAGCGCGGACTGCTGATGCATCCGCACACCTCGGCCGGCCGCGTTCCCACCGACGGCGCTTACCGCTACTACGTCGACTCGCTCCTATCCGAGCGAGGGCCGCAAACGGAGCTGTTTCCGCTCGACCTGATCGCCGCCGAGAACGAGGTCGAGGAGGCGCTCGAGGCGACAACCGAGATCCTGGCACAGGTGACACACCTGCTCGCGCTCGCCTCGGCGCCGTCGCTCGAGACCACGGCCGTGCGCCACGTCGAGGTGCTGCTTCTGCAGGCGCAGATCGTCCTCGTCGTGATGATCACCTCGGCCGGCGAGGTCTCGAAGAGGGTTTGCGCCTTCACGGGTCCGGTCGACTCGGGGCTCGTGAACTGGGCGCGTGAATATCTGAACGAACGCCTGGAAGGGCAGACGCTCGGGCCGCGCCTGCTGCGCCAGGCGCTGGAAGACCCGACGCTGACCACGAGCGAGCGCGACTTTCTCGCCGTCCTGCGCCCGGCTTTCGAGGAGCAGATCGGCCGCGGCGAGGAGCGTGTCTTCGTCGGCGGCGCCGCGACCCTGCTGGATGCCGTCCGAGGCAGCGAGCTCGATGCCTGCCGCAGCCTGCTCTCGGTGCTCGAGCGCCGGGCGGCCACGCTCGAGCTTCTGCGCGCGTCGATCGAGCAGCGCCGGCCCTACGTTCGCGTCGGCGAGGAGCTCGACAATCCCGCCCTGAGCGGCGTCTCACTGGTCGGCGCCCGCTACGGCCTGGCGCACCGTTCGCTCGGGACAGTCTCACTGCTCGGCCCGATCCGCATGGACTACGAGAAGGCGATCGGCGCCGTCCGCGCCGCGGCGCAGGAGCTCTCGCGCTTCGCCGAAGAGATATACGAAGAGCCGTAGGGAGAGCTGGCGCTTACTTGGAGCGCCAGATCGTCGCGTCCGTCGAGTCGATAACGCGTGTCAACGGCGTATGCCCGGCCACGTCCGTCCTGCGAAGCAGGCGGATTCGAGCAGGTGCCTCTCGCGTCTCTGGCGGGTCGCTGGCCGTGCGAGTCCGGAGAGGACAGTGTGGATACACGGCCTCGGAGAGGATCGTGCGGTCAGCGGCCCGAGGCGGTGGCGGAGCCGGGCTTCGCCCGGTGGGAGCCGCCGCCGGCCAGTGGCGCGAGATGGAAGAACCGGCACAGACACGTGTGCCTTTTCTCGTTAGCGTTCGCGTTGGGGTTCCCCCCGAGGGCGCCCGAGAGACCCCTGCTCCGACTGAACCTCCCGGCGCCTGGTCGCCGTTCGCTCGCGCCTGAGTAACCTTTCGGTGATGGCCAGCACCGACCGCGACTACTACGAACTGCTCGGCGTCTCGCGCGGCGCCAGCGAGGCCGAGATCAAGAAGGCCTTTCGCGCGCTGGCGCGCGAGCTCCATCCCGACGTTTCCGATCACCCCGAGGCCGAGGAGCGCTTCAAGCAAGCGGTCGAGGCTTACGAGGTGCTCTCCAAGCCCGAGACGCGCGAGCTCTACGACCGCTTCGGCCACGCGGGCCTGCGCAGCGGCGGCTACCAGCCGACCGGGGTCGATTTCGGCAATCTCTCCGACCTCTTCTCGGCCTTCTTCGGCGACGATCTTCTCACCGGCGCGCGGCCGACCCGCCAGCGCGGCGCCGATATCGCCGCCGAGGTGGAGATCGATCTCGCCGAGGCGGCGACGGGGGTTAAGCGCGAGGTCACGATCGAGGTCGAGGCCGTCTGCGGGGTCTGCGAGGGCTCCGGCATGGAGCCGGGCACCGAAGCCGTGAAGTGCCCCACCTGCAACGGGCAGGGGATGTTCCAGCAAGTCTCGCAGAGCTTCTTCGGCCAGATCGTGCGCACGCAGACCTGCCCGGCCTGCGGCGGCGCGGGCAAGGTGATCGAGCATCCGTGCAAGAACTGTGGCGGTTCCGGGCGTGAGCTCGCGGAGCGCAAGCTCGAGGTCGAGATCCCGGCCGGTATTCACGACCGGCAGCCGATCAGGATCTCCGGCGAGGGGCACGCGGGCAGCCGTGGCGGCCGCGCCGGCGACGTGTATGTGCCGGTGCGCGTGCGTCCGGACGAGCGCTTCGTGCGCGAGGGCGACGATCTCGTCTCGACGCTCGAGTTGACGATGACCCAGGCGGCGCTCGGCGGCAAGGTGACGGTCGCCACTCTGGACGGCGACGCCGAGGTTGAGATCGAGCCGGGCACCCAGCCCGGCGCCGTGCTGATCCTGAAGGGCAAGGGGATGCCGCGGCTGCGGGGCTACGGCCACGGCGACCTACGCCTGCTTCTGACTGTGCTCGTTCCGCGCAAGCTCGACGAGGAGCAGCGCAAGCTGCTCGCGCAATTCGAAGAAAGCGCCACCGCCGCAACCTACGCGCACGACGAAAGCCTGTTCGAACGTCTAAGAGCTCATTTCAAATGAAGCACTCTGCCGCCTGGCCGCGCTCGGCGGCGCGATGCGTTGTCCTCGGTCGCGCCCGTAGCCGCTGGCTACGAACGCGACACTGCGTCCTGATATGGCGCGGATTTTGTCAAGGGACCAGGCCGCAGCGCCGGTCGGTGACCAGCGCTTGAGCTGCTCGGGCGGGCGCCGGGCGCGACGACGACGTCGCATGCGTCAGTCTGAT
>Ga0187886_1000553_pt1 | contig 43229 bp, 42 predicted proteins | sample June2016WEW_20_1_FD_133001 | JGI IMG/M metagenome (GOLD analysis project Ga0187886, IMG submission 133001) | Peatland microbial communities from SPRUCE experiment site at the Marcell Experimental Forest, Minnesota, USA - June2016WEW_20_150 | ecosystem: Environmental > Terrestrial > Soil >... | reverse complement strand
TGCTGACAATGATTAGAGCATAACTCACAGGAGATTAAATCAGATGCTCAGATGTCCCGGACAAGACATAAGGTTTTGGAAGCCGGAAGATATTTTTGAAGTGAAATGCCCCGGCTGCGGCAAAAGTGTTGAGTTCTTCAAGGATGAGCCGAAGATGAAGTGCCGCAATTGCGGACAGACGGTTGCCAATCCCAAGTTAGACCTCGGCTGTGCAGAATGGTGCCTATACGCCCAGCAGTGTCTGGGTGGTTCTACTGCAAAGGACAAAGGTGTTATTCGGGATAAATTTAATAAGCATCGGACTTATAAAAAATAAAAAGAGAAAATTATGTTTTGTTATCAGGGTGAACAGACGGCAGGCGGCGTTGCCTGATCATAAGTATTGTAGCCCCAGCCCTTGACAGAACCGGCGAAAAGGGCGGACGGCGGTACCGTAAGAATGCAAAAAACCGAAACAAACAGGTAAAAACCAACCCCTTGCCCACATCGTCGAATTTGAACGTTCATTTGATTTCCCTCCATCTTGAAGCATCAAAGTATCGTCCGAGAAACATAGACCCATTCGGACGCGTATCAACTATACCGCATTACCAATTTGCAAGAAAAAAACAAATTATTTGCCGATGCAGAAGCGGGAGAATATCCTGTCCAGTATCTCTTCATCCACGTGCTGCTGCTGGATGCCGGAGATGCCTTGGTAAGCGGCCCGCAGGAGCATTGCGGCAACCTCGCCATTGTCAGCTTTCAATTCATTTATGGCCTCGCCGACGTTCTCAATTGCCTCCGTTACCGCTTGCCTGTGCCGGGCGGTAAGGGCGATCAAGCTCGTCTCCCGTCCTGCTGTTCCTCGCTTGCCGCTTCCAAGCGCAATCTCGATTAAATTTTCGTCAATTGTATTACGCAACTGCTCCAAACCGGTGCCGGTTTGTGCGGAGGTTATCAAAAAATCAGCGTTAAATAACTTATTCAGCTCGGCAATGCGATTTGCCAGCAATTCCTTCGAAAGCAAATCCGATTTTGTCGCCACCGGTATCAAAACTTCGGGCTCTATCAGCTCGCGAATCGAAACGTCCTCTGCCCAATTTTCCTTTGATACGTCAACACAAAATACAACGATGGAGCTATTTTGCAGCGATTTGACCGCTGCCTGCTGCGCCAACTCATCAAGTATATTCTCAGGCGTAGTTATCAGCCCTGCGCAATCGAACAGGACGCAGCGGCAATGGCTCAATGAAAGTTCGCTGGTCAGGACGTCTCTGGTGGTTTTGCGCTGCGCCGATACGATGCTTCTTTCATAACCGGCTAATTTATTGAGCAGACAGCTTTTGCCGGCACCAGAAGCACCTGCAATTCCCACGGCCGGCAAATCAAGCGTCGATTCACAATTGATACTGCCGGCCAGCAGCCGCTCAAGCTCATTTTTTATATCAGAAAGTTTTTGAACCGCTTCCGGGCTGGTTTCCAATTCGATGTCTTCGCCGCTGAAATCCAATCCTGCTTCGATGAGACTGAGACAATTGATTATTTCCGAACGGATTTTTTCCGTGGTTTCAGCCAACCTGCCGCTGAGAATCTTCTCGGCTGCGGCCAACTGAAATCTATTGGAGCTGACAATGACTTCATTCACCGCTTCGGCCTGGGCGAGGTCGATTTTGCCGTTGAGATACGCCCTTGCGGTAAATTCGCCGGGCCCGGCCATTCGAAGACCTTTGTTCAGCAAGCCCTCCAGCAGGACAGCGGTAACAGATGGGTTTGTATAGATGTGAATTTCGGCGACCATCTCGCCGGTATAGGAATGCGGCGAGAAGAATAAATACAGCGTCGCATCAATTTCCAGCTCGTCATCAATAGCTATGCTTCCCGTTATCAGGCGGGCAGCGATGGACGACGGGCGAAGAACGACAGGCGAGGTGGCCGGCCTGAAAATCCGTTCACAGATTTCGAGTGTAACAGGACCGGTTATGCGAACAATCGACCTTGCTCCCAAAGGCGGAGAGCTGACAGCTACGATAGTGTCCCCAATGTCATACATCGTCCCGAAAGCTATGTTCTAAAGAACGGTTTAGGTTTTTTCTTTTTGACTTTGCCGCCGGTTTTGCTCGTTGCGGCAACCAAACCTTTTGATTCGGCCTCTTCCTTTTCGCGAATGTGCTTTTTGATAACGTATTGCTCAACAACCCCGGCAAAAGTGCTGGCCATTATATACAGGTTGACTCCCGACGGCGCCTTATACAGCATCAGCGGAAAAAGCAGCGGCATCATAATCATCATCATTTTCTGCTGCTGGGCGACTTGAGGATTGGCTGAAGCCGCCGTTGCTTGTTGGGGCGTCAGTTTCTGCTGCAGATAGAATGCCACACCCATCAAAATCGGCAAAAGGTTAAGCGAATCGAACTTCCAGTCCAGCAGCGGTATTGTCACTGTTGAAAACCTGACCAGCGCATCCGGCGCCGAAAGGTTGGTAATCCAAAATGGTAAAAATGGCGCACCTCGCAGCTCAATGCCGGTATATACCGCGCTCCACAATGCAATCCATATCGGCATCTGCACAAACATCGGCAGCATACCCATAATCGGTGAGGCACCATGCTCTTTGTAAAGGGCCATCAACTGTTTGTTTAGCTCGGTTTTGTTGTTGGCGTATTTTTTCTTTATCTCCTCGGCCTTTGGCGCAAGTGTGCTCATTTTGCTCATCGAGACCTGGCTTTTTTTGGTAATCGGATGCATAACGAGGCGCATCAGGAAGACCAATATGATAATGACAACGCCGTAATTAGGGATAAAGACGTACATCCATTTCATAATTGCTAGTATCCCAAAGGCCAGTGGGCTTATAATATTCGCCGGGCAGCAGCAGCTCATAAAATCTATCGTCTGGAGAAAGCCCAGCTTGCTATACAGCTCATTTTTATCAAACAGCTCTTTATCCTTCGGTCCCAGATAAAGCTGGAAATTATACGTTTTTGTGCTGTTGGCCTGACCAGCAGGCCCTAGTCTGGCAAAATCAACATCAAGACCCACGCCGATGTTTTCGTCGCCGCTCGCGCTTTGACCATCGGGATTATAAAACAGACCAAATCTCCCCGTTTTTTTTACCTCTTCCTTATAGGATTTGCCTGTAATAAGTCGCAGAAAGGCGTAATATAACCCTTTCCTCTCCTTTAAAATTTTTCCTCTGCCCTCTGCCTGGTTTTGTTTGCCACTTATCCAATCGCAGAAATCCTTGCCATTTTCAGGAAGCGGAACAACTATCGCTGCAAAATACTTATTGACTACAGCGGCCCACAAAAATTCTTGATTTTTTTGCTCCTCGCCACCTATAATTTCTTCGGCGAACGTTTTATGCGAATCAAAACTGGTTGCATTGATTCTCATGCTGAAAATCTGCCCCCGCGAATCTCTAAAGCCGGCCACAATTTTCTTGTCGTCTCTGCTGACGTCTTCTCGACCGATTCCTACAGGTCCTGTTAAATTAAACCGCACCTTTTGCTCTGTGGATGTGAGATTCTCGATTGTAAGCTCGCAATCCAGAAGATAGCTGTTCGGAATAACCTTATATATCTTAACCAGTTTCATCGCCGGCAAACCGGTGTCTTCGGCTTTTATCATCGCCTCGAAGCGGGCTGTTTGGGAGCCGTCCGGCAGGGTCTCGACATCGGAAGTTTGCCAGTGAAGTCTGTCTAAAGGCAGTTGCAGCTGCTGCTGAACGAATACGAATTCTTTATTCGCCATCGACAAGACTTCACTGCCGTCGGGCAGTTTTGCCGGCGAGAGAATAACCAGAGGCTTCGGGTTTTTATAATTGCAGTCATCAAATTCGCTAAAGACGGCCTTGTTGATGGCCGCACCCTTGCTGGTCAATTCCAGCTCGAACTTAAAGCCGCTTTTGGGGTCCGTCGAACCGAGAAAAACAATCTTTGCCGGTGCGTTGGTTGCGCCGAGCTGTATTGGCTCGGCCGCTTTTGGCGCCGGTGCTTCCGCCGCAGCAATTTTCTCCTCCGCCGTTATTACGCCACTCGCAGTAAATAAATAGCAAATAATAAATAATAAATAGTAAATCCTTTTCATCTTCCCTCCCGCAGACGTTCAGCGTGGAATTTGTCCAATTGCTCGATTGCAAATATCTTCTTCATCGTGGTCTCGAAATCGTATTCCAGCCGGACAAAGTTCACCTCATTATCCTCGACATATACGTAGCTTGCCCGATTGTCCCCGTCTCTCGGCTGGCCGACTGAGCCGATATTTATAATTGCCTTTTCCTTGTCGATAATCGGATAGACATTGCCCAGCTCATCGGGCAGATAGAAATCCGGCTCGTCGAGAAACACGCCCGGCAGATGCGTATGCCCCACAAAGCAGATATGCCTGACGCGCTCAAAAAGGACCCGAACCTTTATTGGATTGGTATAAACATCATCTGGAAAGATGTATTCATTAATTGGTTTTCTGGGGCTCGCGTGAACAAAATCTATCACTGCTGAGTTTGTTCCCACTTTTGCTTTGAGCGTTCGCCGCATCGGCAGCTCACCCAAAAAGCTCCAGCGCTTGTTACGCTTGGCCGCCTGCTGCTCATCTTCCAAGCTGAAGCGGGTCCAGAAGCTTGCCTGCTCGGCGCCGTAATTGAAGTTTGTCGGCTCGTAAAAGACCGCATAATCGTGGTTGCCCAGAACGGTCCATTTGGTCTTCTCGATAATCAGGTCTAAACATTCGCCGGGATTTGGCCCGTAGCCGACCACATCGCCCAGACAATAAATCGTCTCGATACCGCGATTTTCGATGTCAGCCAAAACCGTGGTCAGGGCCTCAAGGTTTGAATGAACATCACTTATAACTGCAAACATACGCCACTCCAGTGAACAAATACAAGCTTCATACCACGCAGAAAACACTTATATAGCAAAAATGTCCCGGAAACGCCAGAATATTTCTATCAGCAGGGTTTTCCCCATACGCTATTTGTTTACTTTGGTCGTCGGTATTGTTATAATACCGCAACGATATACGAGGTACAAAAATGGCAGATATGACTCTTCTTGAAACTTGTGACTTGGTAAAGGAATACTCCGGCCGGGCCGTTGTCAGCAAAATATCCATTACCATCGCCAATCGCAGTATCGTCGGGCTTCTGGGCCGCAACGGCGCCGGCAAAACCACCACCTTTAGAATGATTATGGGTATGATTGTCCCCAACAGCGGCACGGTGATTTTCGAAGGTATGGATGTCACGAAGCTGCCGATGTATAAACGTGCCCGGCTCGGCATCGGCTATCTTTCGCAGGAGCCGAGCATCTTTCAGCGCCTCAGCGTCCGCGACAACCTCTATGCAATTCTGGAAACTATGTCCATCACTAGGGCCGAGCGCGACCGCAGGGCCGATATGCTCATTGAGCATTTTGCGCTTGGCGAGGTCGCCCAAAGCCAGGGCAGGTTCTTATCCGGCGGCGAACGCAGAAAACTCGAAATCGCCCGCGCTATGGTAACAGACCCTTCGCTGATTCTTTTGGATGAGCCGTTCAGCGGCGTTGACCCTATTGCCGTTGAAGAGTTGCAGCGCGAACTCCGCCGGCTTGTTGCCTCCGGGGTAAGTCTCCTTATTACCGACCATAATGTCGAGAGAACGCTCGAAGTGGTTGACAAGGCATATATAATCGACCACGGCAAGGTAATAGGTGCCGGGACTCCCGCCGAAATCGTCAGGAACGAAACCGTCAAAAAACACTACCTCGGTAACATATTCGAAGGCGACGAATTCGACGATAACAAAAATGAAGTATAAATAGCAAGTGCCGAATATCTAACCTAAACACGATCTGCAAAATAAAGAGACGAGAAATGGTAGATGTCCAGAGACGTCGTATAACGCATTACCCGGCTGAGGTTTTGGCAGGACGGGCCAAGCCGGTTGAAAAAATCGATGACAATATCCGGCAGCTCGTCCAAAAGATGACAGACATTATGCTGGAAAATAAAGGCGTCGGGCTGGCTGCACCGCAGGCTGGCGTGCCGCTGCGACTGTTTATCATATCGCTTGATGGGACAAGAGATGCCGTCAAGGTCTATATCAATCCCACCATTGCCCCAGCCGGAGGGTTCGACGCAATAGAGGAAGGCTGCCTGTCGGTGCCGGGCGTTCATACCAAAATTCGAAGATACAAAAAATGCACCGTTACCGCCACCGACCTGGACGGTAATGAATTTACCGAAAAAGCCGAAGGACTTTATGCAAGGGCTTTGCAGCACGAATACGACCATATAGAGGGAACGACCATCGTCAACAGGATGGGCCAGGTGGCAAAAATCGCACATCGAAAACAACTTAAAAAACTCGAAAATCAAAAATGAGGATAGCATATCTCGGCGGCGGAGAATTCGGCCTTGAATGTCTGAATGCTCTGTCGCAATCAAGCCACAGTTTGGATTTCATTGTTACGCAGCCGCCTCGCCAGGCCGGTAGAGGTAGAAAGCCAACACCCACGCCGGTAGCCGGCTGGGCAAAGAGTCACGATATTCCATTTATTGAGGCAGAAGATGTAAACACGCCACAGGTTATTAAGCAGATTGCGAATTATAAGCCGGATTTGATTGTGGTAATTGCGTTCGGCCAGAAAATCAGCAATGAATTGATAAAACTGCCGCCCAAAGGTGCTATAAATGTTCACGCCTCTCTGCTGCCGAAATACCGCGGCGCTGCGCCGATAAACTGGGCGATAATCAACGGCGAAACACAAACAGGCATCAGTATAATCACGCTGGCCGAAAAAATGGACGCCGGAGACATCTTGGGCAAGTTTGCAACAGAGATAAAGCCTGATGAAACAGCAGGCGAGCTTCACGACCGGCTGGCAAAATTGGCTGCGCCATTATTACTGGAAACGCTCGATAAAATAGCAAATGGTTCCGCAATTTACACAAAGCAGGACCACTCAAAAGCAACGCTGGCGCCAAAATTAAAAAAATCAGACGGTTTTTTGGATTTTGCTGAGTTGGCGGAGCTTCTTCAAAGAAAAATCCGCGGCCTTTGGCCCTGGCCCGGCGCCTCGGCTACTTATGTCTCCCCAAAAACTGCAAAGCCTCTGCGGGTAACCGTAGCAATGGCCCGGGTAGTCCAGACCTCAAACCCCGCTCACCTACAGCCGGGAACGTTAGATGAAAACCTGAACGTCATCTGCGGCGAAGACGCCTTGAAGATTACAAAAATCAAGCCGGACGGCTCCAGTCTTATGGATTTCAAAGATTTTGTCAACGGCCGACAAACTCAACGCGGTGATATGTTTATGGAAATCGAGAAATAAAATGGCCGGTGAGAACCTGAAATCTGCCCGTGCCCTCGCAGTGGCTGTTCTAAACCAAGTTGACTCAAAACGCGGCTATGCCGGCCAAATCTTAGACAAACTGCTGCCTCAAACGACTGAAAAGCAACGGGCTACTTACCTTGTCCTCGGCAGCATAAGAAACCGCTCCGCCGTCGATATGGTGATAGCCAAACTGGCTGATTGCCCCCTCAAAAGGATACCAGCCAAATTGCTCGATATCATTCGCATCGGGGCTTACGAGCTTATCTACAACCCTCAAACGCCCGACTATTCAATCGTTAACGAAGCGGTCGAAAATGCCAAAGCCGTTGCTCGCCGGGGCGGAGCCCGCCGCAGCCCGACAGGCAAGAAGCAAACCGCTTTTGTTAACGCGATCCTGCGCCAAATCACAAGGCATATACAAAATCGCCAGACCCCGCTTTCCGAAGCTAACACGCAAAGAACCTTGCCGCAAACACCCACGACCGGCTGTGAATTTGACGCCGATATTTTGCCAAACCCAAAAGATTCGCCGGCAGATTTCCTCAGCACCGCTTTTTCGCTGCCAAAATGGTTAATATGTAGTTGGCTTGACGAATATGGTGCAGAGCTTACTCGACAGATCTGCTTTGCAAGCAATCGCAGGCCGAGCATTTACATCAGACCCAACATACTAAAAACAACAACACAAAAATTGGTTGAAAAGCTACATACAGCGAATATCGACGTTGAAGTAGTCCCTGATTTTGAAATGATAAGAGTCAAAAGCCCAAAAGCGGTAATGGAACTGCCCGGTTTTGCGGAGGGCTTATTTAGCATTCAGGACATCGCTGCTGCCCGGCCGCTGCGGCTTCTTCAGCCGAAGCCCCAATGGACAATCCTTGACCTCTGCGCCGCCCCCGGCACAAAGACAACGCAGTTGGCTGAACTTACCGGCGATAAAGCAAAGATTATCGCAACCGACATCGACGGCGAACGATTGAAAAAAGTGAAGGAAAACACCATCCGCCTTGGAATAAAAAGTGTAACTGCCATTGAATACGAGAAGCTTTTTGAAAATTCTAAATTCTCAATTCTAAATTCTCAATTCGATGCAGTTCTGCTGGATGTGCCGTGCTCGAATACCGGCGTATTGGCAAAAAGGCCTGAGGTTCGATTACGAATAAGGCCGCAGACGATTGCAAAGCTGACAAAAATACAAAACGAGCTTCTCAAATCCGCCGCTTCTGTGATAAAGCCGAAAGGCAAAATCTGCTACAGCACCTGCAGTATCCAAAGGTGCGAAAACAGCGATATTGTGAACGCTTTTATAAAACAGCATTCTGAATTTTCTCTTGAAAAGGAAAATTTATTGCTGCCTTCTGTCGGAGCTTGCGATTTTGACGGCGGATATGTTGCCATTCTCGTAAAAAATTAAAACAAGCACCAATAAAGTCGATTTCAAATCAGCTAACAACTCTCAACCAACGACCAAACACAATCCACAGCTTTTCCACAAAATCAACTTACGATGTGCAAAACTTGTTCAAAATAAATTTTTTTTGTGCGCAACATCAATCCTGACAATAATCTCTATTAAGTGGAAAAGAAATTCTTGAAAATGGGATTGATTTGTTCTTTCGCCGCTCAATAATAGCTGCTAATGGATTTGGTTACAGCTAAAGAGCAGGAGAGTATTATGCAAAGCACAATCACGGATGAGACCGGCGCTGTCAACGAAGCCCTCGCCGAGAAGGTGGGACCGCAAAAGTTTCGCATCTGGTTTAAGAATTCAACGAAACTGACGCTTACCGACAGATACTTAAAAATAGGTGTCCCGAACCTTTTCATAGCAAGCTGGATTGAAAATCATTTTTCAAACGAAATCAGCCAGGCGGTTCGGGCCGTTACCGGTGCCGAGCGAGAGATTACCTTTACCGTTGACCCCGAGCTTTCCGGCCACCAGAGGCGCACGCAGCTCGATTCGCAGGCGCAGCTGGTGGAGAATGCTCAGAATCGAACGCCTGGCAGGAGGGCCAGAATACAGCCGCCTTCGGCGAACCGGCTGAAACTAACCCTGGATACATTCGTTGTCGGCTCGTCAAATGAGCTGGCCTACAACGCCGCAAAAGCGGTCGTCAGAGAGCAACAAAGTTCTTTCAATCCGCTGTTTGTTCACGGAGGATACGGGGTCGGAAAAACTCATCTGCTGCAAGGGATTTGCAATGCGGTGGGCAAAGACCGCCCCCAAACTAATTGGCTGTACCTCTCAGCGGAAGATTTTGCCAATCAGTTTGTGCTGGCCTTGAAGACAAAAAAGCTGGAGGCTTTTAGACGCCGGATGCGACAAACGGATTTGTTGGCTATCGACGATATTCACTTCTTGGCCAGCAAGCCTTCAACGCAGGAGGAATTCCTGCATACCTTCAATACAATCGATTTGGCCGGAAAACAGGTCGTCCTCGCTTCTGACGCACATCCCAAAATGATAGGGCAAATCTCCGAAAAATTGGTCAGCCGCTTCGTCTCGGGTATGGTCGTAAAGATTGACACACCGGATTTCCAGACACGTTGTCAAATCTGCAAACAATACGCACAAGCTATGCGAAAGCACGTCCCTGAGGGCGTAATAGAATATATCGCCGAAAATCTGAAGACCAACGTGCGCGAGCTCGAAGGCGCTCTGCTGAAATTAATCGCGTATGGGGAGCTGCAAAATCAAAAAATCAACCTGTATATGGCCAAGGAGGTCCTCGCTGAGCACATCGAAAGATGCGATCCGATTGTCCACATATCGGATATCGAATCGGCCGTCGCGACCTATTTCGGAATTACGCCGGCCAACATACACTCCTCCAAAAAGGACAGGACCATATCACTGGCTCGGCATTTCAGTATGTATTTAGCCAGAAAGCATACCAGGATGTCGTCCTCGGAGATAGGCAGGTGTATGGGTAATAAAAATCACGCCACCGTGCTTTTGGCCTGCAAAAACGTCGAAGAGCAAATCCAGCGAAATGCGGAATTGCACTGGCATAGCTCCGCCGGTAACAAAGTCTCAAAAGCCAGGACCGTCCTTGCCCGCCTTGAAGAGAGCATCTCCGGCTGACCCGCTGTTCAAAAACTATAAAAAAATCAGCGGCAGCGCCAATGTCCCCCGGCGCTGCCGCTTCCCTACATCAAAGGGGGGAGAAAACCCACTATTCTTTCTATTTTTATCTACGCCGTTGCTGCAGAACGGTTCCATAAATTTCCGGAAAATAACCAAAAAGTCAGCGGCGGCACCGATTCCCTCGATGCCGCCGCCAAAACATTTCAGAGGAGGAGAAAAAATGATTTCTTTTTTTATCTTAATTATATTTACGCCGCTGCTGTAAAAGGGTTCGATAAATTCCGGAAAATCGCAAAAAATTTTCAATTAAAACCATTACACCCCCTGCTACCAGCTGAAGTAACGGTTATTGCTTGCAAGGCCCTTGTTTAGCGGTGCCGAAACATATAAACGAAATAAGAATTAAAAAACCCCCCGCTAAAAAAAGAATTATTCGCCTGGACGGCTCGCTGCATCGGGTAATCCAGTCGGGCACTTCTGCCTTGGATTGTTGCTGCTCCAAATCTTTTGCCAAAACTTTGCGGGCGGCATCTAATTGCTCAGCTGTTACTTTAGGATAAACCGTATTCGCATCGTTTGGTTCCGTGCCGAGGGTGGCTGGTGCAATGCGTTTGAGCAGGCCGGGGTTTTCTTCTAACTGCTTCAGCAGCGCATCGTAGTCGGCATTGAGGGATTCCAGTTGTTTTAAGGTTTTTTCCGCTGACCTTAAAAGCTGCTCGTTTCGATAGTACCGAAGCAAATCGTCATAGAGGACGGAGCCAGCCAGCGCCGCTGTGCCGATGCTGAAAAAAACAACAAACAAAAACACTCGCAGGATATTTTGCCTTTGCATAGCACCAACCGCACAACAGATATATACACTTGTGCACTTATGCCCTTGGTCGCTTAAACATGAAACCGCCGTATCGCGCGGCCTCACCAAGGTCTTCGCTAATCCTGAGCAGTTGATTGTATTTGCAGATTCTGTCTGTCCTGCACGCTGAGCCGGTCTTGATTTGCCCGACACCTGTGGCAACAGCCAAATCGGCAATTGTGGTATCTTCGGTTTCGCCGCTGCGGTGACTTATGACCGCCGTCCAGCCGGCCCTGCGCGCCATATTGATTGCCTCGAACGTCTCCGTCAGTGTCCCTATCTGGTTGAGCTTTATCAGTATCGAATTGGCGCTGCCCAACTTTATCCCTTTGGCGAGACGCTCGGTATTGGTTACGAACAAATCGTCGCCGACTAATTGAATTTTATCGCCCATTTTCTTGTTTAATTTTGTCCACCCGGCCCAGTCGTCCTCAGCCAGCCCATCCTCGATTGAAATAATAGGATATTTACTGACCCACTTCGCCCAGTGATTAATTAGTTCATCGCTGGACATTTTTTTCTTTGGTGCAGATTTGAAGAATTTGTATTTCTTTGTCGCCTCGTCCCACAACTCTGTCGCAGCAGGGTCAAGGGCGATTGCGATTTGTTTGCCGGCTTTATAGCCCGCCTTTTTGATTGCTTCAAGTATTACCTCGATTGCCTCTTCGTTTGTTTTCAGCGACGGGGCAAACCCGCCTTCATCGCCTACGGCAGTATTATAACCTTTGCTTTTAAGCACGCTTTTAAGTGTATGGAATACTTCGGCTCCCATCCGCAGCGCCTCGGGGAAATTCTCTGCTCCCGTCGGCATAACCATAAATTCCTGAAAATCGACGTTATTGTCCGCGTGCTTTCCGCCGTTGAGAATATTCATCATCGGAACCGGCAGGATATTGGCATTGCACCCGCCTAAATACCGATAAAGCGGCAGACCGACCGAATTGGCGGCTGCCTTCGCCACTGCTAATGAAACGCCGAGTATGGCATTTGCGCCGAGCTTTCCTTTATTTTTCGTGCCGTCTAACTTAATCATCAGTTTGTCTATTTCTTCCTGGGACAGGGCGTCCATTCCGCAAACTTCCGGTGCAATTTTGGCATTGACGTTTTTAATTGCGCCGAGGGCGCCTTTTCCCATATATCTTTTTGCTTTACTGTCGCGAAGCTCGACTGCTTCATAAGCGCCTGTGCTCGCCCCCGATGGCACCGCCGCCCGTCCGAAAGAGCCGTCATCTAACGATACATCAACTTCGACGGTCGGGTTGCCTCGGCTGTCGAGTATTTCTCTTGCCCTTACATCGATAATCGTTGTAAGCATCTCGCGTCCTTTCATTATTACGTTCGAAATTCATTTATACGCCTCAGGCATATTTATTCAATAGTTGCCGCTTCCGACGGAGCTTACCCATTTTTACCCCCCACGTCAATATGCTGCTGCTTGTTTTCAGTAATTCGAGTAATCCTTGGTTAGTTTCACTTTGAAAGAGTTGCATCACGTCCTGAAAAAACCTGCTTTACAACCACAAAAGGACTTTTTCATCGGCCTGCTCCGAAGCTACCATAGCCGGCCGGCTTTTTGCGTTGACAGCCCTTCTGCTGACTGATATAATAGTTTTAGCTTCGGAGGCAATGGCATTTGCCGGTTGGGTGATGTTAAGAGAATAACCTCGGCTGGAAAGTAAGCCCGGGTTATTGAATTTCAAAAGGAAAAGATAATGAAGAAAGCTTTCGTTTGGACGATTTTGGGTATCGTCGGGGGCGCCAAACGCACATCTTTTTTGCTATTGGCGATTCTTTTGTGTACTGCGACTTTCTGGCTCGGTGGCTGTGAGCAGCCGGGCGAAACTGCAGCTGAGGGCCATAGAAGGCATCTGCGCAACCTTACTATCAACCAGCAGAATATGATGTCCGACGTAGACAGGGCTTTGCTCTTCGATAAACCAAGCAAGCTCACCGACAAGAAGATACCCCCGGGAATCGGCGATTAGCAGTTGCACGGAAACGCCTTTTAACGCGTTTGGCAACCTTCAAAGGGATTTGATTTGTGGAAACGCTCATCGACTATTTTAGGCGCGTCGGCGGGTATGATTGGTGGGTTGTTGCCATTGAGCTGTTCCTCATCGGCCTGGTGGTTTACTGGGCCGTCGACTTTCTCGAAGGAACTCGTGGAGAAAGGTTGTTCCACGGCGTTATATTCATCCTCATCGCAGGTTTTCTCATCTTAAAGTTGGTTGTCGGCCGGTTTGCTTTTGAACGCCTGCAGTATCTCTACAACGGCTTTTTGATTGCCGTCTTGATTATCGCCGTCACTGCCTTTCAGCCGGAGATTAGAAGAGCTCTTATACGAATAGGACGCACGGATTTCCTGACACGCTCATCCCATCTGCTCTCAAGAACCGCAGAAGAGATAATTACCGCTGTAACTGAGCTTGCCGCCGCCAAGACCGGCGCCATTATTGTTATTGAGAAAAAGGTGGCACTGGGAGAATTTATAGAAACCGGCGTCAGAATCGACGCTATGGTTACTGCTGAACTGCTCAAGACCATTTTTTACCCCGGCACAGCACTCCACGATATGGCCGTTATAGTTCGAGGCGACAGGGCGGTGGCTGCCGGTGTGCAGTTGCCGTTAGCTGAAGCCGGCACCATAGATGGCGTCGAGCTCGGCTCCCGGCACCGAGCCGCCATTGGCATAACCACCGGCTCGGATGCTATCTGCCTGGTAGTAAGTGAGGAAACCGGAACCATCTCACTTGCACAGAATGGATTGCTGACCAGAAAAATCAGCGAGTCTCAGCTAAGAAAACGCTTAATCAGCACGATGGACGAGATGACCCCTATTGTCGAGAGGTTCTGGAGATTATCGAAGAAAAGCAATAACCGAAAGCGTCAGGGCGTTGTATAGGACCTTATTTTGCGATTGGCAGCTCATCAATGGTAAAAAAAGTCAATTACGGCAAAATACTGGCTGTTGTTTTCATAACAGTCTTGATTTGGGTCTGGGCAGACCTGGCCGTGGATGAAACGCTCTCTGTTTCCAAAGTTAACATAACTGTTGCCAAATTCACCAATCCCAACCTCTGGGTAAGCTTTGGTGGCGAATCATCTGCCTCTATTGATAAGATAGTTCTTAAAGGGCCGGCATCGAAGATTACCGATGTAAAGCGAAAACTGAACGATGGCTCACTTGTCCTTGAATTCTTTTTGGACCCTGAGCAGACTGAAGCAGTTAGCAGTCCCGGCGAGCACACTCTGAACGTCACGACTTTCCTGCGACAAAGCGACCAGATAAAGAAGCTTGGCCTTACAGTCGAATCCTGCAAGCCGGAGACTCTCTCAGTAAATGTTGTTCGGCTTGCTAAAAAGCTGCTGACTATAAAGTGCATCGATGAAACACAGAACGTTATAAAGGTTGCAACCATTGAGCCCAAACAGCTCGATGCGTTTGTGCCGGAGGATTGGAGCGGAGAAAAACTCGCCGCAAACGTTCAGCTGAATCGCAGGGAAATTGACCAGGCCAGATTATCGGCTGTTGAAAAAACCCCCTTTATCGAGTTGGCCCCCAGACAAATCAGAGAGCTGCAAAGGCCTGTGAAAATCACAATGCCGCCCGGTGAAGACCTGCTCGCAGACTATACCATAACAACCGCAAGATTGAGATTTTCCTTAAGTCCCAACATCCAGGGAAAATACAAGGTCGTGGTGGACAACCTCGATGAAGTGATGCGCACTATTACTATCAGAGCCACCGCAGATGCAAAACAGGCCTACGAAAAAATGCCCTGTCAGGTCATCTTGGAAATTGACGATGAGGACGCCGGTTCCACTGAGCCTCTAAGAAAAGAGCTTATTTACAACTTCCCCCATGAATATCTCCGCAGGGACGAAATCAGGCTGAATCAACAGCCGGTTATCGCTCGATTTAAGCTGATACCTCTGCCTCCTGCCGAAACCCCGACAGGAACGGGAAAGTAAACCGCAACGCTGTTCCGTTCTCCGCCACCATTGCCTCACCCGTGTCAGGGTGAGCGGATAAATTTTTGACTTTTCTATGCCCTTGCAGTATAATCATTTCGTATAAAATGTTATGCACGCACTTACCCTGATAATTGTAACTTTGCTTCTGTTCGCAATAGCGTACAGGTTCTACGCAAAGTTTATCATAACCAAGGTGCTTGTATTTGACAGCAGCCGGCACACGCCGGCTCATACCCTGCGCGACGGAAAGGATTACGACCCCACAAATCGGTACGTATTGTTCGGCCATCACTTCGCAGCCATAGCAGGCGCAGGTCCTCTTGTCGGCCCGGTCTTGGCTGCACAGTTCGGGTATCTGCCCGGCTTTCTGTGGATACTCATCGGCGCAGTTCTCGGCGGCGCAGTCCACGATATGGTCATCCTTTTTGCCTCCGTTCGAATGAAGGGGCTTTCCCTGACCCAGTTGGCAAAGGAGCATATAAGCACCCCTGCGGGCGTCGCAACGGCGTTTGCGATACTGTTTATCATAATAACGGCGCTTGCCGGCCTTGCACTTGTGGTGGTTAATGCATTGAACGAAAGCAGTTGGGCGACGTTTACAATAGCGGTCACGCTCCCGGCTGCGCTCATCGTGGGCCTTTATATGTATAAAATCAGGCCCGGTAAGATTGTAGAGGCGTCGTTGGTTGGCGTTGTAATTGTGGTCCTCGGCGTGGTATTCGGCGAACCGCTGTCAAAGACAAGTTTTGGCTCCCTTTTCCTGTTCTCCAAACCGGCCCTGTCTGTAATCCTGCCGCTCTACGGCTTCGCCGCCTCTGTCCTGCCGGTGTGGTTGCTGTTATGTCCACGTGATTATCTCAGCTCCTATATGAAACTTGGCACAATCGCCCTCCTTATCCTCGGCATATTCGCTGTGAATCCGACAATACGAATGCCGGCGGTGACGGCGTATATCCACGGCGGCGGCCCAATCATCCCCGGCAAGGTCTGGCCCTTCGTCTGTATCACCATCGCCTGCGGTGCAATCAGCGGCTTTCACAGTCTGATAAGCTCCGGCACCACACCCAAAATGATAACCAGCGAAGCCGATATCCGCTTCATCGGTTATGGTGCTATGCTGACCGAGGCGGTCGTGTCCGTTATGGCCCTGATTGCCGCAACGGTAATGCTCCCCGGCGATTATTTCGCGATAAATGTTTCGCCGGAAATTTTTGCTAAATTGGGCTTGGCCACCGACAAACTCGCTGACATAGAAAGAATGACCGGCGAATCCCTTTCAGGTAGGAGTGGCGGCGCAGTCTCTCTGGCCGCAGGTATGTCGCTGATTCTGTCGGCTATACCCGGTATGAAACACCTGATTGGATACTGGTATCACTTCGCCATTATGTTCGAGGCTCTTTTTATTTTGACCACCGTTGATGCCGGCACACGTGTGGCAAGATACATCCTTCAGGAAATGCTTAAGGTCGTCCATCCCAAATTAGCCAGCAGCACCTGGATGCCGGCTGTAATTCTAAGCAGCGGGGCTATCAGTCTCCTCTGGGGATACCTTGTTTACAATGGTGATATAGCCACCATCTGGCCTCTGTTCGGCGTCGCAAACCAACTCCTTGCGACCCTTGCCTTGTGCGTTGGGACCGTCTTTATACTTAGCCATTCCCGCAGATGGGCTTATGGCCTTATAACCTTTGTCCCTGCGCTGTTTATGGCGGCAACAACCTTTGTCGCCGGCATCGACAATATAATAAACAACTACCTTCCGAAGCATACCTTCCAGGGAAATTTGAATGCCGTCCTTTCGATTATTATGCTGGTGCTGGTAGTGATAATCTTCTTCGAATCGCTGAGGAAAATGGCGGGATTCTTGTCAAAGGGTTTACAAAACGCTCCTGTCATCGAGCCACCCCACGACAAACCAGCGACCGAACTGGATATAACAATTTCAGATTAGTTCTTTTTCTCTGTCCTGTGGGTCCGAACGAGCAGCCGTATCGGCACCTCGCTTATCGGCAGCAGCTCCCTCAGTCTGCCGACAATAAATCGGCGATGATTTTCATCGAAAAGTTCCGGCTTGTTCACGAACATCAGGATAGTAACGGGGTTGACCGCAACCTGTGTGGCATAGTAAATATTCGGATGCCCGCCCCCGCCTCGTTTGCCTGCGCTCATACTTCCTGCCTTTATCGCCTCAAACGCCTTGTTCAATCTGCCGGTAGTTATCCACGTTGTTGTCTGCCCGAAAATCTCAGCCGCCAAATCCAGAACGCTCTGAACGTTCTTCGCCTCCGTTGCTGTCGTAAAAGCTATCGGTGCATAACTCAAGCCCGGCAGCAGCTTCGTCAGGTAATCCTCATAGTTGCCGGTAACAGCCGTCTCCTTTGCAAGGTCCCATTTATTGATAACTATTATGCAGCTTTTGTATTCGTCGGCAATAAATCTGGCGATTTTTTTATCAACCTCCGAAACTTCCGTCGTTGCATCAATCAGAAATAGCACTACATCGGCCCGCTGAATCGACCGCGTCGCACGAACGTAGCTGTAAAACCCAATACTGTCGGCTATTTTGCTCTTCTTTTTTATCCCCGCTGTGTCAATAACAACAATGGTCTTGCTGTCCTTCTCGAACCGCACGTCGATGGCGTCTCTCGTTGTCCCCGGCGTCTCGCTGACTATCACCCGCTCCGAACCGACCATAGCATTTACTAAAGTGCTCTTGCCGACGTTCTGCTTGCCGACTATCGCTATCTTCATCACCGGCTTCGCAGGCCTGGCCGATTCGATGCCCGAAAGTCTCTCAAAAATTCTGTCTAACAGCACCTGCTTATTAAGATTGTTCGTCGCCGAGATACACAGAAATTCCCCTAAGCCTAATTTGGAAAACTCACCCGCTGCCGGAAACATTTTGGCGTCATCTGCTTTATTGGCAACCCCAATTACATCCAGCCCTTCTTTGCGCAAAAGCCGGGCTATTTTCTCATCTAACGGCACAATCCCTTCGCGAATATCGACCATAAATAGCACAATATTGGCCGATTCAATCGCCGTAATGATTTGCTGCTCGATATGCTCGCTTAATTGCTGCACATCAACCACTCCATATCCGCCGGTATCAATCAGCTCGAAGTACTTGTCGTTCCTTCCGATGATGGTGCTCACACGGTCTCTTGTTACGCCCGCTGTCGGCTCGACGATACTTATCATTTCGCCTGCCAGCGCGTTGAACAGACTGCTCTTGCCCACATTTGGCCGACCAATTATCGCTACTGCCGCCATCGCCATAACCAATCACCATTTACCATTCACTATTTACCAATCACCAATTACCAACCCCCATTCTATCAGAACAATCCCCCAATTTGAAGCGCCGAAACCGAAGCTCCTGTTCCAGCGAATAAATCTCTTGATTTCTGCCTTTAAAGCGTTATCTTTATTGTGGTGAGTCTGTCGAACCATATGATATACCTTTGATGGAGACAAAATGGCCAGGAATTCCAAAATCGAATGGACTGAATCTACTTGGAATCCGGTTACCGGCTGCACAAAAATTAGCTCAGGCTGTAAGAATTGCTATGCCGAACGTATGGCTCTGCGTCTGAAAGCCGCAGGTAGTCGCAATTATATCAATGGTTTCAATGTTACGACGCATCCTCACGCCCTTAAAATGCCTTTGCATTGGAAGCAGTCTCACGCAATTTTCGTCAATTCTATGAGCGACCTTTTTCACAACAATGTCCCCTTCGATTTTATCTTGAAAATCTTTGACGTTATGTGCAAAGCTTCCCATCACCGGTTTCAGGTACTAACAAAGCGTTCCCAGCGTCTGCTCCAGTTAAGCCCCAAACTCCACTGGCCGGAAAATGTATGGATGGGCGTTACCGTCGAAAATGCCAACTACGCTTTTCGCATAGACCAACTGAGGCAAACTCCCGCCGCGATAAAATTTATTTCATTCGAACCGCTCTTGGGCCCAATTCCCAATATCAATCTTGAAAGCATCGATTGGGTTATTGTCGGCGGCGAATCTGGCCCAGGCGCTAGACCGATGAACTCCGAATGGGCTGTCGATATACGGAACCAGTGCCTTGATGCGGACATTCCCTTCTTCTTCAAACAATGGGGCGGTGTAAACAAGAAAAAAAATGGCCGTTCACTCGCCGGCCAAACCTGGTCACAAATGCCTTTGGCAGTTCACTAGAAATAGGGGATGTAGACGTGTCAGACAATTTACCACCCATCTGGGAAGCAAAATCTCACACGCTTGCAAAACATCAAATACTCAAAGCGTACCTTAACGCATGGATGCCAATAATGTCAAGGCAATCGCAACATCTGGGCATTGCTAATACAAGGTTGCTTTTCGTTGATGGTTTTGCTGGCCCCGGTTCTTATACCGGTGGACAGGAGGGGAGTCCAATTCTCGCATTAAAATTAGTTCTAAGTCATTCTCACCAATTCAATATCCCCGTTAGATTTTTGTTCATTGAGGAAAACAAGAAGAGATATGGCCTGCTACTGGAAGAAATCAAAAAATACGAAACTCAATTGGAAGAATCGCCAAGAGTAGAATCGCATTTGGAAATATGCGGTGATTGTGAGATTGTACTAAATAATTGGTTGGACGACCTTGCTGCATCCGGAGAGAATTTAGGGCCAGCGATTTTTTTCCTTGACCAATGTGGCTTCTCAGATGTTTCTATGAAGTTGGTGGAGAGGATCATGTCTCAACCTTTGTGCGAGGTCTTCTCGTATCTAAATTGGGACCATATGAACAGGTTTATTCAGGACAATACTAAATGGCCCTCCATTACAAAGGCCTTTGGCGGTGAGGAATGGAAAGGTGTGTTCAATATTGAGCAGAGCCGAAAAGCTGGATTTATGTTGGAGAAATACAAGTGTGCTATTAAGGAACGAGCCAATAGCAAGTACTTATGGAATTTTGCTATGTGTGACGAAAACGGCAAGTTATTGTATTGGTTGTTCTTTTGCACAAATAATCTACGCGGCTTGGAGGAAATGAAGCGAGCTATGTGGCAAGTGGACAAAACTGGCGGTTTTCGTTTTTCTGACAGTGATAATCCGTGCCAACTTAGTCTCTTCCAAAATTGTACTGAAGAAATCCTCGCAGGTGAACTCAAAGCAAGGCTATCAGGGCAAATCCTGACGGTAGAAAAAATAAAAGAGTTCGTTTTAACAGAAACCCCGGCATATAGCTTTAAAAAGGCGATTAAAATCTTGGAAGACTCCCGCCGTCTCGAAATCATCTCTGCGCCACACAGAAGGCGTAAAGGCACTTTCCCTGATGATAATATCGTGTTGAAAATACTTTGACAGTTTGAAAAAAAGGTCGCTTGAAAAATGATTCCATATGACGAACTAATAAAAATTACCAACGAACATCAGCCTGATGAAGCGTACGAATTAGTCTCACCAAATGAAGACCCTTGGTGTAATTTAGATTCTATAATAGATTTTGTCCGAAGGTGGAATAAAAGAGTGCCTATAGGGAAGAACAAAAATAAAATCAAAGCGGTTGCCTTAAATTTAAGGGAAGAATTTAATGCTTTCAAAAATTGTTTTATTGAAGACTTTGATTTTACACAAAAAAATGCAGAACTCATTAAAGCAATCTTTGATACTCTTTCAGAAACCGTTTTAAAATTCACGGGCACAACAAAACTGATGCATGGCATAAACCCAAATTTATTTGTTATGTGGGATAAAGGTATATGTATCCATTATGGAGTTTATCCCAATTCTGCGGGTTATATTATTTTCATGAAATTGATGCAAGAGGAGATAAGAGGATTACTGAAAAAGTATAGTAAAAAAGAAATAATAAAAAACACCAATAGAACTTTGCCAAAATTGATAGACGAATATAACTGGAAGAATTTTAGAACTTCAAAATCTGTGTCTAAAAACTCCCTGTTAATTTAGGCAATCCGCACCTAATTTTTCTATGAACTACGAACTAAAAATTCTCTGTGAACTCTGTGTTCTCTGTGGCTAATTAAAAATCAATCAAATGCGCAGGGGGGGTAAAAAATTGTCCAATATTTTCAACCGTTTCTATACTTTTTTCTCACTTTTCTATACATTTTTCCAAATTTTTCTACATTTTTCGACGTTTTCAAACACGAACTTGCGCGTTTGGTGCTACCCCGTCTTACCCATCTTCTCTATCTCAACCTAATGCCTCGTAGCGCAGCGAAGACCCCAGAAAGTCGTTATCTGGGGCCCATACAGAGAACCCGTTTCCTTATTTTTCACCTCTAAAACTTTATAATTCTGGCCAAATCTCCGATATATACTAAATGGAAACTATTACATTTAATCCGCCGCAAACCAAGCAATGCCCCTTTTGCGCCGAAACCATCCAGGCCCGTGCTATCAAGTGCCGGTTCTGCAACGAATTCCTTAACACAAGTAAAGCCAAGGCCTTACAAGCCGACTCCTCATCGGATTCCCGGCCGGATGATGCTCAAAAAACAGATGAGAGAATTCTGTTTCAAGGCAGACCTTCTTTATGGGCTATGACCAGCTCGGTAATACGAGGTCTTTTCTTTCTCGCCATCGCAGCTTTTCTAATATTCTATCCTCTTGAAAAACTCTCAATACTTCAGCAGGCCGAACCCACCGCTTCATCTGCGAACAATGCAATAACGAAACCGAACCCTGAAATCGCCGAAGATACAGCCGAAGAAACATCCGGGCCTGAATTTAATGAACGGCAGAGTTCGCTGTTCTACAGGTATCGTATTGTTGCCGGCCTTGGGATTGTGATGCTCGTTGCGCTTATGATTTTGACAAAAATGGCCCAGCTAAAAACGACCCGCTACGAGGTCTCCGCCGACCGAATTGAGTGGAGCAGAGGAATTCTCGACCGAAAAGTGGACAATTTGGATATGTTCCGGGTGATTGACCTGAAACTTCGCAGAAGTCTGCTCGACTGCATCGTTGGCGTAGGCACGGTAACGGTAATAACGACCGATAAATCTGACCCCGAGTTCGCTTTTGAAAAGATACGAAATCCCCGCCGGCTCTACGATATCATCAAGAAGGCAAGTCTCGAAGCCGACCGCCGCAGCAACGCCATCCACCTCGAATAGGAGTTTCGTCAGGTTAACTGTCTTTGCTGCTCGTTGATGATTGATATTCGTGTTTTAGCAGTTTTCCTTTCAAATTTCTCCCGCCGGCAGCGGAGAATCCGCCGATTTTGCCGTTAGCGCAGATTACTCTATGGCAGGGAATTATCAACGGCAGGGGATTTTTAGCCAGCGCCCCGCCGACTGCTCTGGCGGCGGAATTGCCGGCCATTTCAGCCAATCGGCCATAAGTAACTATCCGGCCAAACTCTATACCCCTGCAGGCAGTTAAAACCAAGCTGGCAAAAGAGCTAAATCCGTTAAGTACAACGGGAATATCTCTGAAATCTACGCAATCACCCTCAAAATAAGCGGTTATCTGTTCCTGGGCCGGCTTGAAAAGGGCTTTGTCGTATTTGGGGTTCGGAAAGTTCCGTAAAAGCTGCGATTCGACCTTTTCGCGATTGGCCAATGGCAGACAGGTGCGCAGAAGTCCCTTGTCGGTGGCCGCAAGGCCAAAATAACCCCATTTGGTCTTAAAAATCGTATACTTTACTGTCTTTTGCATTTAGAACCCAAAATTCATATCTAAATATGCCAAATTCGTTGACGCAAGAGCAAAGTTTTGTTAAAAACAATAGTTTTAGAAAAAATGGCCGAGTTACCGGAGATTCGCTTGTAATTTTATCCTTCATTTCGGCGTTGGCTTATGTCGCTTGAAGAATTGAGAAATCAAATTAACGAGCTTGACCTTCAGCTCGTAAAGCTGCTCAATGAGCGTGCGCGTGTTGTCGTTGAGATAGGCAAGCTAAAAAGCAAGGCCGGCAAACCTGTCTATTCGCCAGACCGAGAGAAAAAGGTTTTTGCTACGATTACCAAAGCCAACAAGGGCCCACTGTCGGATAGGTGCCTGACGGCTATTTGGCGCGAGCTGATGAGCGGCTCTTTTGCGCTGGAAAGGCCGTTGCGTATCGGTTATCTTGGGCCTGGCGGCAGCTTCAGCCACACCGCAGCAATGCTAAAGTTCGGCCAGAGCGTCGATTATGAACCGCTGGCCGATATCAGAAGCATCTTTGATGAAGTCAGTAAAGGTCATTGTGATTTGGGTCTTGCCCCGATAGAAAATACCACCGGCGGCGGCGTAATAGAGACGCTCGACGCTCTGATAGATTCCGACGTGAAAATTTGCGCCGAGGTCTTAATGGCGATTCACCACAGCTTATTGGCCAATTGCCCGCTGAACCAAATCGAGAAGATTTACTCAAAGCCGGAAGTTTTTGTCCAGTGCCGAAACTGGTTGAGCGCCACTTTTAAGGAAGCCCAAACCATCTCCGTTGCTTCCAGCGCCAAAGCCGCACAGTTGGCGGCGGACGAGCCGAAAGCCGCAGCGATTGGCTCAGCCATCGCCGCGGAACTGTACGGGCTGCAAGTTATCTGTGAAAATATCGAGGACAATGCCAACAATATAACCCGATTTCTGGTAATCGGGCGAGATGACGCAAAGCCGACCGGCGAAGATAAGACCGCTATCCTGTTCAGCACCGCCCATAAAGCCGGCGCCCTGGCTGATGTGCTTGATGTCTTCAAGAAATACAACATCAACCTGACAAATATAGAATCCAGGCCGAGCAAAAAAAGACAGTGGGAATATTATTTCTTTGTGGATTTCCTCGGACACAGAACGGAAGAGCAGGTTCAGAAAGGACTGGAAGAAGCCCGTGAGCATTGCCTGCAGCTTTCGATATTAGGCAGTTTTCCGAGGGCAACAGAATTACTTTGATTGAGTCTATAGTTTTTATTATTTAGGAGAGCTTTGTGAGTTTTATGAGAAAGCCGTTCGTGGCCGGCAACTGGAAAATGAACACAGACAGTCACACCAGTGTAGAGCTGGTCAAGGCGATTGCTTCCAGAACTTCAGAGGCAGCTCGCCGCAGCGTTCACGTAGCGGTCTGTCCGCCTTTTGTTTATCTGCAGAACGTGGTTAATGCCCTTCGCAAATCTGGTGTCGCCGTCGGCGCTCAGGATATTTATTATGAGAAAGAAGGGGCTTTTACCGGCGAGATAAGCTCGTCAATGCTGAAGGATATTGGCTGCACTTATGTCTTGTGCGGCCATTCGGAACGCAGGCACGTGATTGGCGAAAGCGACGAGCTGATAAATAAGAAAACTGCCGCTGCTATCCTGGGCGGACTTTTGCCGATATTCTGTGTGGGCGAGCTGATTGAAGAACGCAAAGCATCCAAAACAGAAGAAGTCGTAACACGGCAGGTAAAAAAGGGACTGGCCGGCTTAAGCGCCGAGAAGGTCTCCGCGGTAACCGTAGCTTATGAGCCGGTCTGGGCTATTGGAACCGGCCTGACCGCAACGCCGCAGCAGGCACAAGAGGTGCATGCCTTGATAAGGAAGCTGCTTGGGCAAATGTATGACGCCAAATTAGCAGAAGAGATTCGCATCCTCTACGGCGGTTCGGTAAAGCCCAACAACGCAGCCGAGCTGATGCATCAGCAGGATATAGACGGCCTGTTAGTCGGCGGAGCAAGCCTGAACGCAGATGACTTCGTCGCGATAATTCAGGCGGCAATGTAATTGGCGTATAGTGTTTAATTTTTCCTATTTGCTATTTGTAAAGGGAAATAAATATGATGGTTTTTCCGGTGGTGGCAGTAAGTTTTTTTATGAATTTTGTTGCTGTCGTTTTTGTCGTTTGTGCGGTGGTGCTGATGCTAATCATCCTGATTCAGAAGGGCAGAGGCGGCGGCTTGGGATCTGCGTTTGGCGGCGGTCTGGCAAGCGGGATTTTAGGTTCCAAGACCGGTGACTTTCTGACATGGGTTACAATAGCGATGGTGAGTGTGTTCCTGATGCTTGCTGTGGTAATGGTCAAATTCTACAAACCAGGTATTAGTGATTTCGGTGCCGGCCGGCCTCAGCCGACCCAGCAGCTTCCGGCCCAACAGCCTCCTGTTCAACAGTCTCCGGTTCAACAGGAGCTGCCGCAAAGTTCGGAACTGCCATCAGCTCCTGCCCAGACCGGCGGCGAAAGTACCGGTGCAAATTCGCCCGGTGGTTAACCTCGTCGTGCGTTATGCGTCGTGCGGAGAGAAATACGCAATACGAATTGAAAGTGTAGTGCTATGATAAATAGTATGACCGGATTTGGTGAGGCGCAGGGTGAGATTAACGGCGTAACTTACATCGTGGAAATCAGAGCGGTCAATAATCGTTATTTAAAAACCTGTTTGAGACTGCCGGAGACAGCGGCGTTTCTTGAAGAAGATATAGATAAACTTCTGCGAGAAAACCTCTCACGCGGGATGGTAAGTTGTGTGCTGCGGCTTAAAAATGCACCGGCAAATGTGCTCTTTGATATCGATGAGACGGCCCTGCGGGCATATATAGAGAAATTGAGCCGGATTGTCTCTTCGGCCAATACTAAATGCCCCATTGATATTGGGGGGCTGCTGACACTGCCCGGGATTGTTCAGCCGGCGCTGCCGGATGAAGAAAAAGCCAAGCAAATAAAAAAGATGGTTTTAAGCATTACGCAAAAGGCAATAGACCGGCTCAAGCAAATGCGCGCCGCAGAGGGAACTGCTCTTGCAGCCGATTTGGATAATAACTGTGAAGCTATAAAACAGGACCTCGAGCAAATACGTACCCGCAATGGGGTTGTTTTGCGGGAATATCAGAAGAAATTGAAAAAAAGGGTCGATGAGCTGCTGGCGGACGCGAAACTTAAACTGGATGAAGAAACCCTCGCCAGGGAGGTGGCGATTTTTGCCGACAGGTCAGATATATCTGAGGAAGTTGCCCGGCTGGATTCGCACCTGCAGCAGTTCGCTGAGAGCTGCGAGGCGAACACTCAGGCGGGGCGCAGGCTGGATTTCATCAGCCAGGAAATGCTCAGGGAAGCCAACACCATTGCCAGCAAGGCATACGATACCGAGGTTGCCCGCTGCGTGGTCGATATAAAGTGCCGGATAGACCGGATTAAAGAACAGGTCCAGAATGTGGAGTGATGGAAGACGGAATTGTCATTGTGATAAGCGGCCCCAGCGGCGTGGGCAAAAGCACGATTTGCAAAGAGGCAGTTAAACGGCTAAATAACGCTCATCTTAGCGTCTCAGTTACCACCAGGCCTAAAGGTGAAGGCGAAGTTAACGGCCGGGACTATTGGTTTATATCAAAGGAGCAGTTCCAGCAGCGGGTCAGCGAGGGTTCGCTGCTGGAATATGCAGAGGTGTTCGGCCATCTCTATGGAACACCGAAGGACAAGGTAGAAGAGGCGCTGCGGGCCGGCAAAACTGTTATTTTGGAAATTGACGTTCAGGGCGCCAAAAAGGTAAAAGTAATATACCCGGCTGCGGTAATGATTTTTATCTTGCCGCCCAGCCGGAAGGAACTGGCGGAACGTATGAACCTAAGAGCCAGAGAGAACGCCCAAGCATTTGAAAAAAGATTGAATGAGGCGGGCGCTGAAATCGCCGTTGCGTGGCAATATTATGAACATATGGTTATAAATGACGATTTGGAGCAGGCGGTAAAAGAAGTGGTGCAAATTATTAAGCAGAGCATTGGAGAAAAAGAATGATAGAAGAGCTAAAAAGCACAGACATAATCAACAAGGTGGGTGGTAGATACCGGCTAACGGCACTGATTCAACGACGGCTGGATGAGTTGATGGAGGGGGCTCGGCCACTGATTGAGGATGCCAAAGGCAAAACGCAGCTGGAAATCGTTGTTCAGGAAATCCTGCAGGGCAAGATTGCCGTCGACTCCGGGGCCGGTAATATTGACAAGCTGAAAGAATAATTGAGCCGGTAATGCCTGGAAAAAAATCAAATCGAGGTTATCTGAAAAGCTCCCACTTTGCGACGTGGGGCAAAAAGGTGCCCAATATCTTACTGGGTGTCAGCGGCGGAGTTGCTGCATACAAGGCGGTCGATTTGGCCGGCAAGCTGACCGCCGCCGGCGCCAGGGTGAACACGGTAATGACAGAGAACGCCTGCCGGCTCATCTGTCCAAAAAGCTTCGAGGCGGTTACCAGCTCGGCGGTTTTTACCAGCTTGTGGGACACAAGTGCCGAATTCAAAATCAGCCATATAAATCTGGTTAACTGGGCTGATATTGTTGTCGTTGCACCGGCAACAGCAAATATTATAGGCAAAATTGCAAATGGCATCTGCGATGATTTGCTTAGCACGACCCTTTGCGTCTGCTGGCCCCTGATTAAATCAGGAGCGGCGATTTTGGCTCCCGCGATGAACGACAATATGTGGAACAATCCTGCCGTGCAGCGCAACATCAGGATGGTTATAGAGATGGGTTTTCAGTTGATAGGCCCTGTTAAAGGCCGGCTTGCCTGCGGTACAGAAGGTATCGGAAGAATGTCAGAGCCGCAGGACATTCTGAAGGTAATCGAAAAAATTGCTTCGAAAATTAAACACAAAAAAAGATAAACCATCCGGCAAAATGCATTTTCTAATAACAGCAGGCGGAACCCGCGAATATATCGACCCGGTTCGTTTTATTTCCAATGCAAGCAGCGGCAAGATGGGCTATGCCCTTGCGCTGGCGGCAATAAAAGCAGGTCTCAAAGTTACACTTATCAGCACTTCGGATTTGCAGCCGCCGGTGGGGGTGGATTTTGTTGGAGTTGACAGTGCCTCTGAAATGTTTACAGCCGTGAGAAAGTTCTTCGCAAAATGCGATTGCTTGATAATGGCAGCCGCGGTTGCAGATTATACACCCGTTAAAAAATCAAAAATAAAAATTAAAAAATCAAACAAGAATTTAATAATAAAGTTAAAACCAACAGCTGATATTTTGAAATGGGCGGGAAAACACAAAAGAAGAAATCAAATCGTTGTAGGTTTTGCACTAGAAGATAAAAATTTAAGAAAAAATGCCGAAAAAAAACTTATCGAAAAAAATCTCGATATGATAATTGCCAACGCCTCTACTGCAATCGGCTCTGATAAAGCAGCTGTTCAAATAAAAACGCCCGACCACAAATGGCTGAAACTCCCACACGCAGCCAAAGCCGCAATCGCCAAAAAAATCGTTGATTTGCTGACCTGCTAATCTTTTATTCCGAGGTCGTTTTTTGTGAGGATGCTTTCAAACTTGTAGCCGGCGTTCGTTATGTTTTCGCCTGCGCCCTGTTTGCGGTCGATTACGCAGACGATTTTTTTGACCTTTGCGCCTGCTTCGGTAATTACTTTTGCTGCTTCAAGCACCTGTCCGCCCGTGGTGGCGATGTCCTCAACAAGCAGAACTACATCACCTTTTTTTAAGACGCCTTCGATTAGCTTGCCGGTGCCGTAGCCCTTTTTGCTGTTGCGGACGATTATCCAGTTTTTATTCGTTTGCATAGCCGTAGCAGCAGCTAAAGCCACACCGCCTAATTCGGCGCCGGCTATCAAAGTAACATCGTCGGTAACGTATTTTGCAAATTCTTTGCCGAGAGCTTTTAGAATATCCGGGCAGGTCTCGAAAAGATATTTATCGAGATAGTATTTGCTTTTCTTTCCGCTGCGAAGGGTAAAATCACCTTCCAGATACGCCGTTTCCTTAATACGTTTTATTAATTCTTCTCTGGTCACAGCACAAAATTCCTTTATACTTTCAACTCAACTTTTCTGCTAAGCTCCCTGCGATATTTCCTCCGGATGGGTGTTACGATGTCTTTTATGAATTCATCGACCTGCTGCGGTGCTCCGCCGACGTAATCATTCGGGTTTAAGACCTTTTTGAAATCCACTTTTGCAAAAGCGGAATCGTTTTTAAGCCGTTCTATTAAATCGTTTGGTTTGCCGAACTTTTTGACCTGCTCGGCGGCGGCCTGTGAATGGATTCTAATTCTTTCGTGAAGTTTCTGTCTGTTGCCGCCGGCCTTGACCGCTGCCATCAGGATATTTTCAGTGGCCATAAAGGGCAGCTCCGCTGCAACGTGTGCCGCTATCACTTTCGGATAAACGACAAGTCCATCAAGAACGTTGATAAGGACTTCCAGAATGCCATCGACTGCCAAAAAAGCTTCCGGAATAACAACTCTTCTGTTGGCCGAATCATCGAGCGTTCTCTCGAACCACTGCTCGGACGCCGTCATCTGCGGACTGGAAGCGAGACTTAACACCAATCTGCTGAGGGCTGTTACCCTCTCGCAGCGCATCGGGTTTCTCTTGTAGGCCATTGCCGAGGAGCCGACCTGAGACTTCTCAAATGGCTCTTCAACCTCTTTTAGATTTGCGAGCAGCCGGAGGTCATTGCATAGTTTATGGGCCGATTGTGCTATTGACGCAAGGGCGTTTATAACGAGCGTATCGACTTTTCGCTGGTAGGTTTGTCCGGTAACAGCGCAGACGTTTTTGAAGCCAAAGGCGGCAGCGACCATTTTGTCTAATCGCTCAACCTTGTTGTGGTTGCCGTCGAACAAAGCTAAAAAAGACGCCTGTGTTCCCGTGGTGCCTTTGATGCCTCTGAAAGGCAGTGTGTCTAACCGGTGTTCAACTTCATTCAGGTCGAGTGCAAATTCATAACACCACAGCGTCGCTCTTTTGCCCACGGTGGTCAGTTGCGCCGGCTGATAGTGCGTAAAGCCCAGCGTCGGCAGTGAACGATGTTTCTTCGCGAATTTAGCCAGAAGATTAATAACAGCCGCGAGTTTTCCGGTGATAAGCTGCAGGCCATCTCGAATGATAATTAAATCAGCGTTGTCAGTGATGTCGCAGCTTGTCGCACCCAAATGAATGATGGGCGCTGCTTTTGGAGCGACTGCGGCAAATGTGTGGATGTGTGCCATAACATCGTGCCGAACCTTTTTTTCATATTCAGCCGCCTTTCTGAAGTTGATGTCGTCCAAGTGTCGAGCCATTTCGCTGATTTGCGCTTGGGTGATTTTCAGCCCGAGTTTTCTCTGTGCTTTTGCCAGTTCGAGCCATATTCTCCGCCACGTGCTGAACTTTTTTTGTGCTCCAAAGAGCTCAGCCATTTCTCTTGAGGCGTTTCTTTCCACCAGAGGACTTACATATAAGGTTTTATTATTTGCCATTCTTTACTCCCTGCACGGATTGATATTAAACACGGATTAACATGGAATTACACCGCTTATAATTCATTTTCGTCGTTTCTGCATAACCAAGCTCCAAAAAGCTTCGGCTTTCAACGCAACAGTATATTACCATCCGCCCGGCTGAAGGATATCGCTGACGGCTTCGTTCCACCAGTTCGGGTCTCTGAAATATTGTTTCAGCATCATTGCCGCCACCACCCCGTCTCCGACTGCCGTGGCCAACTGCATAGCAGTTCCGACTCGACAATCGCCGGCTGCAAATACGCCGGGCACTTTTGTGCGAAGATACGCGCAGTCGCACTTGATAAATCCCTTCTCGGTCAGTTCCACAAATCCTTTCAAAAAACCGGTATTCGGCACCATACCTACAAATATGAATACGCCGTCACAGAGATACTTTTCTTCTTCGCCGGTCTTTACATTTTTGAGCTTGATTGATTGGACTTTTCCTTTACCTTCTATGGCAGTTGCAACGGTGTTGTATTTTATAATCAAATTGGAGTTTGGTTCGCTTGCTTTGGCCAGAAGCTCCTCCTGCAGAACTCTGGTCGCTCTAAGCTCGTCTCTGCGGTGTATCAACGTTACCTTCTCGGCGAATTTGGTCAGGTGCAGCGTTTCCTCCAGAGCGGTGTTGCCCCCGCCTACGGCAACGACCTGTTTCCCCTTAAAGAACGGCGCATCACAGGTTCCGCAATAGCTGACTCCTGCGCCGGCGCTGCGGAATTCCTCTTCGCCGGGAACACCAAGTCTGCGATAATCACTGCCGGGCGCCAGAATGACGGCCCTTGTGATATATTTGTCCTCATCGCAGCAAACCTCGATATTGCCGTCCCGCAATTTTTTCAGAGCGGTAACTTCGCTGCTGGTTTTGATTTCCGCCCCGAAGGTTATGGCCTGTTTCTGCATTCGTTCAATCAAGCCGGGGCCGTCTATCTGTTCAATGCCGGGGTAGTTCTCTATCCTGTCTGTGGTGCTGATTTGTCCGCCGGGGGTGAGTTTCTCGAGCACTAACGTTTTTAGTCTGTCACGGGATGTGTAAAGTGCCGCTCCCAGACCGGCTGGGCCGGCGCCGATTATGATGCAATCATAATGTTCAGACATAACAAATACCTTTTGGTAATTGGTGAATGGTAATTGGTAACTACTTATTCGCTGCTTTCCTGCAGCTGGTTCTGCTCCAGTATTTTATCCTTTCTCTGTAAAATGTAGCCGCCCTGTTCGGGGAACTCTCTTAATATGTTTTCTGTGCTGGTGCGTTCAAGGGTATATGTGCTTTCCTGCTGCAGCAGTATTCTCGAAATCCGCCTCTGGTCGTCAAGATACACTTGTTCAGAAAAGCCCCGGCCGTCCATAAGTTCCACCCTGAATACGCAGGCAGCTTCTTCTCTGGTAACCTCAGCGCCGCTGCCCCCACTGTTTTGCTCCTCAGGGGCAGTAGGCGTAAAAGGGCGGGGCGCCTCGATTCTGGAGACAAGTGCCGGTGTGATTTTACCATCAGCCCCAATTATATCCACGAAGATTTCTTTCCGGTCGCTGTCAAGCATCTGGCTGAAGGTGAACTCGCTCAGGACATCCGGTATCGCCGCGGGGTTGATTTGGTAAATCTTTTCTTCGACCCGCCGGCCAAATTCCTTAACGGTTATAATCCCATCTTTGCCTGAGATTATCTCGGCGCCGCTTCTATCGGCCGGACTGCTGGTCTCGCTTCTCCAGACAAACTCATCGAAGCGGTTATCGCTTTGAAAAAATGTTGCCTGCTCATACCGCCCACGAATATAGTAGAAACTCCCCACCAGTATATTTAATCGAGTTTCTGGCGTCGGCTCGAGAGTACCGCCGGTTTGCAGTATTTCCGCAGAATGGGACCCCAGCACCTCCATAGTAAATCCAATAGTGTGTCCTCTCGCATCCTTAATCAGAAAAAAGCTTTCTTGACCTTCCTCCTGTTTGTTACCGGCAGGGACCAAAAAGCTGTCGAGCCCCTTACCTTTAATTTCTGCAACAATTTTACTGCCGGTCTCAAGCAGTCGGTTATCTGTGAATTTTAAGCTCTCCACAACGGATTTGAAAATTCCCTCCGCCAGGTTTGTATCACCGGTAGTTTGGTACACTTCGATATCGAGCCGACGGTTGTTCGGTAACTGCGCTATGCCGAAAAACGTATCGAACAGCGTTTTTGACCCTTGGCTGCCGCTAGGCGAGCTTTTTATATGTGCCCAATCAAGAGTGAGAATGCTCCCGTTTTGCGAGTCTTTTGCAAAGGAGAAACCCTGCCTGCCTATCTCGATTTGGCCTGTTTTTGCGATTTTTGACCCGCCGACCGTAGAAACTCTTTCCTCGAACAGCTTATCCGGAGCGGCCTTTGTGGCCGCCAACAGGTATCGACAGGATACTATGGTGGTTACGCTGCCGGAGCCGGGGGTGAAAAAACTATCTAAAGTAAAGGCGTTTTGCTGATATTTCCATTGTTTTTCGTTTTTCCAGCCAGCACCCGTCGGGATACAGACCGATAAACCGGCACAATCTAATTCTATCGGTTCCGAAAGCACAATGGCAGACTTCCAGAGGACTATAAAGCATGCTATCAGCAAAACCGCAATAAAAAGGCCGAAAAACGCTATTTTATCCGCCCAATGGCCTTTTGCTCCGTATGTTCCGTTCATAGTTAAAGCAAGCATATCCACCGCCGGCGGGTTTTGCAACTATGTATTTTGGGCTCTTATCCGACTATTAGCGAACAGCTCCAAAATTAGCAAAATCTTCCTTACCACCGCCAAGTTTCAAAATTTTGACTAAAACCAATGTTGGTTATTGCCGATTTATATATATACTTTAGAAAGGGTGCCGATGGCCAAATATGGTAATTGGAATTCTAAAAAAGCCCTCGATTAGCTACAAAAACAGATTCTTAAATCGCCTTTTTAGGGGGGCTGATATGAACCAAGCAGCAATGCTAAACGGAGCTGAACCAAGGGAAATTCTGCAAATTGTAATCGAGAAAAAAATACCCGCTGTTTTGTCATACCTATCCAGGGGTAAATGGCACATTGCGAAGGTGTTACTGGCCAACCTTGGGGCTAACAGGCTGGATGTCAGGGTCTCGCCACGGAAAATGGGCTCCATTTTGCAAAAAACTCACGAAATGACAAGGCCGAAGCATCCTCCGTTAAGCATCCAGGTTAATCAGCCGGTCGGTATATCGCTAAAGTATGGATACGGCAAGTTTATTTTTGAGACAACCGTGGTAGCTCTTGAGCCTTCATCAGAATCGTCCGGCAAATCAGATACAACAGGCGGCGAAACGATATCGCTTATGGTGCCGGACCGAATTGAAATGGTTCAGAGAAGAAGCTATTTCCGTGTTGACGTGCCCAGCTCTTTGAAGGTAAAGGTGATGCTGTGGCATCGCCGCTATGCAGATGAGAATCCCCAAATGCAGCAAATATCAACCCCGCCTCCCGGTGCTCGCCGGGTGCTGCTGGAATGCTATTGGCAGGGCAAGCTTACCGATATCTCCGCCGGCGGCGTGCAGATTATAGTTGACAGCGGGCAAAAACCGGACTTCAAAAGAGGGCAGTTTGTCGGGCTGCGATTTACACCTATGCCCTATGAAATGCCGCTGATGTTCGATGCCCAGATTAGGAACATCCTGCCGACAACGGATGAGAAAAGTATATGTCTCGGCCTGCGGATTGTCGGCCTGGAAGCAAGTCCTGAGGGCCGGCAGGTTTTGCAGCGGCTCTGCAATGTTGTGGAGCACTATTACCAGATAAACCAGTGCAGCGCCAAGCAGCAAGACCTCCAGACGACAAGCTCATCCCCTTAGAGAATTGGTCTCTAATGGGGCTAATCACTGTCGTGCTGCTTAGCAATTGGACCTTGGTCGGCCCCTCTGCTTTCTTGCGAAAGCAAGAAGGGGGACGGCTCGGCTGACAAGGGGAAATCGCCCCTCCTGTGGACTACTTTATAATAAAACCATTTCAAAAAGCCGCTTGCTGCAAAACCGCAGAAAATCAATACCAGAGCCACTTGCCTGCTCCAGATAATCAAGCCAAGAAACAGCAGCGCTCTGATAAAATGTGCGAAAGGTTTTTTACCCTTTATATATTGATTTAGGATATGTGGATATCGAATCCTGCTGACCATCAACACCGCCACCCCCAGAACCAGAAGCGGCAAGGCGTAAATAACAGCGTTTTCGCAGAGAAGATAAGCCTCCGCCGTTTTGCTTCGCAAAAGCGAAGCAGCGGGGGCTGAAAGCTCCAGCAGTGTTTCCTGATGGAATATTACCACGCTCACTACCACCCCTGCAGCAGCAGGAGTCGGCAGGCCTATAAAACTCATATGAGCGGATTCATCCTCCTCGTTCTCCACATTGAACCTGGCTAAACGAATGGCTGCGCAGCTTATATATGCCGCTGCCGCCAGCCAAACAAAATGCTCTACAAAATTTGCAAAGGCCGTGCCCTGCTCGGCAAAACCGCTTAATTTGTATTCAAGAACTTTGAGCATCAAAAATGCCGGCGCTACGCCGAAGCTGATTATATCGCAGAGACTGTCGAGCTGGCCTCCGAAGCTGGAGGTATTCTTGCTCATTCGTGCGAGCCGGCCGTCCAGAACATCGGCAATCATCGCAAGCAGGACCATATAGCCGGCCATAGCAAAATATGGCAGGGTAATCTTATGATAGGAAAAATGGTTAATGCCGGCAGTAGCGCCTTTGCTGGCAAAAGCAATGGCCGCGAAGCCGCATACGCCGTTTAGAATTGTTACCAGCGACGGCAGGACAGTGATATACTTCAATCTCTGCCTTCGCACCCGCCGAAGCAAACTCTCTTTAGCAGCCTGGGTTTTTAATCTGGGCATAAGCTCGTCTCTCGTCCCTTGTCCCTTGTCCTTCGTACCTTACAAGTGGCGTCAGGCCGGCTTTGACTTTATCGCCTATTTGAACCAGACACTTTACATTTGCACGAGCAGGCACATACAGCTCCGTTCTGGAGCCGAATTTTATCATCCCGAATTTCTCGCCGCCAGTTAATTCTTGCCCCTCTTTTGTATCACATACGATTCGCCGGGCAATCGCACCGCTGATTTGCCGGACAATCAGCCTGTCTTTAGGGTTGTCGGTCCTGATTATACAAAGGTCGTTGGACTCATTAACCCGCCCGGACTCTGGGCTCATAGCGTTTTTATATTTGCCTTTTTTGTAGCGGATTCTCTCAACTTTTGCATTGCACGGTGCACGATTAATATGCACATTAAAAATGCTCAAAAATATTCCGATTCTAATAGCGTGCTCACCGATGAAGCCATTTTCTTTAACAATCTCGATATCGGTTACTCCGCCGTCGGCGGGCGAAAGCAGCAGGTTCGCTTCTTTTGGGCAACGCCGGTAGGGGTCCCGGAAGAACGACAAAACCCATATCAGGATAACAGCCAGAACAGCTTCTATCGAGATGATAGTCCAGACACTCAAACGAGGGACGAGCGACGAGAGACGAGCGACGAGAATCATCGCCCCCAGCACTATCGCAGGGGAAATAATCACCTCCGGCCAACCGTATTTAGTCAGCGCCAATCTCATACGCAAATATCATAATCACCAACATCCCGACAATCAACAAAAAATTGGAGAGGTGCCGTTTGCAATGAGCTGCAGAAGTATATACGGGCTTTACACTAATGTTTTGTGTGCTAAAATATTGAAAATATGGTTGTTCTCAATCTTAATTCAAGGAGAAAAGTTATGTTCAAAGTAAAAAATGTGTCGTTATATGTTTCAGTGGGGTTGCTTCTGTTGATTATTTCAAGCTGCGCTGTAACTGAAAAAGTTGCTGTGGAAAAAAGGCTGGCGGACCCCTTCGAGCAGAATAAACACCTGGGCAGGGGAATAAATCTGGGAAACGCGCTTGACGCACCGAGGGAAGGTGAGTGGGGGGTAACATTGAAAGAAGAGTATTTCCAGTTGATAAAAGATGCTGGCTTTGATTCCGTCCGCATACCTTGTCGCTGGTCGGCCCACGCCCTGACTGAAAAACCCTATACTATCGACCCGAACTTCTTCAAAAGGGTTGACTGGGCGGTAAATTGCGCACTGTCGCGGAAACTGCCTGTGGTGCTGGATATCCATCACTATGCCGAGGCCTACGCCGACGCTCGCGGCCAGAAGGCAAAGTTCCTCGCCCTTTGGGAGCAGATTGCATCGCATTACAAGGATTATCCCGATACCCTTATCTTCGAGCTTTTCAATGAGCCGAAGAGGGACCTGACGGACGATATTTGGAATACATACATCAAGGAAGCCATTCCAATCGTTCGCCGAACCAACCCGAACAGGACCATCGTCGTCGGCCCGGGCGACAACAACATAGTCGCGCACCTCAAGAACCTCCGCATACCCGAAGATGACCGCAATATCATTGTCAGCATACACTATTACTTCCCGCTGGAATTTACCCATCAGGGCGCCGATTGGATTAAACGGGGCGACCCCAATAGCTGGCTTGGTACAAAATGGACGGGCAGCGATGCTGAAAAGAAGGCCGTAACGGACGAGTTTGACACCGCGGCCGCCTGGGCCAAGGAGCATAACAGGCCGATTAATCTTGGCGAATTCGGCGCTTACGAAAAGGCCGATATGGACAGCCGTGCCCGCTGGACGGCTTTTGTCGCAAAATCCGCTGTAGAACGCGGCTTTAGCTTCCATTATTGGGAGTTCTGCTCCTCCTTCGGCGCCTACGACCCACAAAAGAATGCCTGGAGAGAACCGTTACTAAAAGCCCTTATTCCGCCGAAGAAATAGACCATCGCTTATAGTTGAGAGTCAACGGTTAATTTTTGAGGTTTTGAAAGACTCGATTGCGCTCGCAGAAGCAGGCGGGTAGCAGATTCTCGCTGTGATTGCTGCATAAGGTGACTATCGCAATAAGAAGGAGGCTTCCCAATCCGTTGAGAAGCCTCCTTATCAATGTTATCGGATTGCCGTATCAGTCGAGATCACTAAGGGTCAGGGAAGTATGTGAAGCAATTGGGGTCGTTCAGCTCGCTGCACCTCAGCCAGTTCTCGGCCACCGCTGCGACATCACGGAAGTTAATATAGCCATCACCGGTAACATCACCAGGTGTCTCTTCCTCCTTAAGCAGCAGGTTCGCAATGGGGAACTGGACCATCTCGCGTGACCTCACAAGCTCCGTCCCACCCGGGTAAGTAATCGGGACTTCGCTCTCAGCCCGTATAATCATCACCTTGTTTGCATCAAAATCGCCAATTGGGCCGAGGTTGAATACCTCCTCTTCGAGATCCGGGTCATTTGCAGTAAGGGTAAAAGGCGTGGCAATTTCAGTCCAGGTTATTCCAGGATGGTTCGGGACAAAGTTCGGGTCCAAGTCGTTGAGGTCATAGGCGGTATCGACAAGGGCGTAGTAGAAGTTATTCACATCAATCGTGGACTGTGGAGGATATCCAGGTCCCACAGTCTCAGTGGGCAGGAATGCGATATCACCCGTGCCTGCATTCCAGTTTCGCCAGGTGTGCGCCACAGCCACCTCGAGATTTCCGGCGTTAAGCCTTGGGCTGACGTGGAAGACAGCGCCGGCCAAGCCTATAATATGCCCACAGGAATCGGTCCAGAACGCCACCCTCGCTGGCGGAGTCTGGCCGCCTAAGGTGTTGAAACAGGCAGCGGCCTGCCCGCCGGGCGGAACTGCGCCACCCCACCAGTGGATGATGGTAAAGCCGCCGAATTGAAAGGATACATGGTGAGTAAATGGGCTGTGGATGGCATTGGTAATAATCCAGTGGCCGAGCAGCACCTTCGTCAGGTCATACGCCCACAGACCGGTCATGTTCACAAAGTGCTCCTGGCAGTCCCAGCCGCCACCGCCACCCCCGCCGCCATGTCGCGGCAGGGCCACGTAGTCGATAGAGACGTCACCGGTGCCATTGGTTTTTGTCCGTATTTCGACCGTATGCCGCGCAAGAGGAAGCTTGGTGATGAGAATTGCGATGGCAGTACCCGGATTATTGTGCGTATTGACAGTGCATATCAAGGCACCGTCCACGTATATCTCTGCGTCCCCGTCATTCTGGTCGCATCCGTTCAACTGTACCCAAACATCTGTAGAGAGCCTGTTAAACCTACCACTATTCCACCATATTTGAACGGTGGGACTGTCATAGAGCCAACAAAGCTGGTCTCCGGGCTTGGGATTTTGCCATTGCCACGAAGGGAAGAACCGCACATTATTAGCGCTCCAAGTGACGGCGTGGGCATCCATATCCTCGGCAGGAATAACTTCCAGCCATCGAGGGTCATTCTGTGCCACGAATGTGCCTCTTTTTACCTGAAAGACGGCAGCATACGTCGAACTCGACATCAACAAAAGTAAAAACAATACTGCAACGAAAAAAGAACTGATTAAGTATTTTTGTGGTTTCATTTTTGGCACCTCCTTCTTTTCTAATCCTTTAGCGAAATATCAGATGACTTATCTAAACAGTAATTACACCCCAATACACAAGAACAATCGTGAAATAATTAGCCATTCTCACCTCCTTTCTTTAACCCCTAATTTTACGCTAACACCAAAACCGATATAGCCGGCAAGATGACTTAGCAGCGGCGTCAAACTATAGGAAAACCCTATAGAAAGCAAGATTTTTGGGGGTTTTCCATTAAAAAAACTGCGTTTGGCTTGTAATTATAATAAGGACAAAAACTTATAGCCGAAGACCTTTTTGTCTTTCGGCAAGATTTAATAAAGATGCAAAGTCCGCAACTTCCTATTTATTATTGACAATTGATTATTTGTGTTGAGATTGCCACGTCGGCATCTTCGCTGCCTTCTCGCAATAGTCAGCGGGTTATGTTGTTGAGGCAGATTCGGGCGTTCCTTTTTAAGCGTTCGAGGCCTACACGCATAAAAGCTGAATCGGCAAATTTGGCTTCGAAGACATCCTCGCTCATATTCAAGATTTCATTCAGATTAAGTTTAGCCCTGTCATCGTAGAACCTGAATTGATTGTTTTTGCATACGGGGGCATCTGTTTGATAGGGACAGGCGAGGACACATTCATCGCAGCCGAAGAGACGGTCGCCAATCTTTTGGGCTAAATCGACTGGTATCTCGCCCTTGTATTCGATTGTCAAATAGCTGATGCACTTATTGGCGTCAAAGCGGCCATCCGGTCTGAGGGCGCCTGTCGGACAGGCATTTGAGCACCTATCGCAGTTTGAGCAATCCGCCTTAATCGGCTCATCGGCCGGCAGTTTTAGACTCGTTACTATTTCTCCGAGGAGAATCTGCGGTCCGAGTTTTGGATTTATAAGCATACGATTTTTACCGATGAAGCCGAGGCCTGCGCGGGCGGCAAGTGCTCTTTCGGCCAAGGGAGATGAGTCAACGCAAATTCTGAATCTAAAGCCGGTGCCGGCGATGGAACCTATAAAATCAGTCAGCTTTCGCAACTGTTTTTTTATAAATGGGTGATAGTCTTCGTATTGAGCGTAGTTTGCCACTGTGCCCATTGGGGCCGGAGGGGTTGTAGTTTCGTTTTGTGTTTTTGGCGGGGTGTAGTTTAAACCGAGGCATATTATCGAGCGGGCACTTTTTAACAGTTTGACGGGGTTTGTGCGTTTGTCGAAGTTATCCCGCATATAGTCCATCCGGCCTGCGTAACCGAGGGCGAGCCAGTCGGTGAACAGTTTGAGCTGCTTGTTGTTTAGAGGGGAGGCATCCGTTATGCCGGCCAAGTCGAAACCCAATTGAAAAGCTTTTTGCTTTATTTCCTCTGCCAAACTCATATTGCTATTATACTAAATCCGGCTTACAAAAACAATTGTGAACGAGGGGCGAAGGCGTTATTATAATTGCCGATAATCCAAGGAGATAAAAGGTATGGCAGAAGAATTAATCGGCATAATAGGCGGCACAGGGCTGGGTGATGCACTGGTGGAAGAAATAACCGGCGGGGAATTCTGCGATATCGAAACGCCCTTCGGCAGGCCGAGCACAAGCATTATGGTCGGCAAATTAGGACCAAAGAGAATTGCATTTCTAAATCGACACGGCAAGGGGCATAAACTTTCACCGAGCGAGGTCCCGTTTTTAGCTAATATCTTCGCATTGAAAAAGCTCGGCGTTCATACGATAATATCAAGCGGCGCGGTGGGTTCTCTCCGCAAGGAAATTAGCCCTGGAGACCTGGTGGTCGTTGACCAGTTCATTGATAAAACGTTCAAACGGCAAAGCAGTTTTTTCGGCGGGTTTGGAGCGGTGCACTGCGAGATGAGCGAGCCGGTCTGCGGGCGGGTTCGAAAGCTGCTTTGCGATGCGGCTGAGACAATCGATATAACGACACATCCAAAAGGCACTTATGTTTGTATGGAAGGTCCTCAATTTTCCACACGGGCTGAATCGCTAATGCACCAGAAGTGGGGCGGTGATTTGATTGGTATGACGGCTATGCCGGAGGCGAAATTGGCCAGAGAAGCACAAATCTGCTACGCTCTGGTTGCATTGCCGAGCGATTATGACTGCTGGCGAGCCCACAAAGAGCGAAAAGATAAGCAGGCACTACTTAAAGAGATTACCGCAAATTTGCAAACGGCAACAAACAATTGCGTGGAACTTATCAAGGCGGTTTTGCACAGCGGAAGCGGACTTGTTTGCGAAGACTGCTCCTGCAGAAAAAGTTTAGATTTGGCTGTGTGGACGGACCAGAGCCAAATCAACCCGGCTGATAAAGAAAAACTGAAAGTGCTTTTTGAATAGGCGAAGGTCTTGACAGCAGGCCGGTTAACGATAAAGTAGTGACCAAATCTTAGCATTTTTAAGAAGATAGCTTCGAAAGGACAACAATGAAAAAGCCGGTCCACAAAGCGGTTATCTTAACAGTCGGCGTTGTTATTGCGCTAATTGCAGGATGCAGCGGGCAAGATACATCAAAATCAGAAATAAAGAGAGGGAGACTGGTAGCCATTGAAAACAAGCAACTGAAAAAGCAGTTGGAGCAGCTCGGGAAAGAGCTTGAAAAACAAAAAGAGCTGCTTGCAAAATGCCTGCCGGAAGAAAAAGCCACGGAAGAAAACGCAAAACTGCGCCGGACAATCGAGACACTCAAAGCTCAGGTAAAGCAACTCAAAGAAGAAACCGAAGCACTAAAAGATTCGGAACAATTTAAAAAATGGGAGGAAGAGGTGCAGAAAAGCGTCAAAGAGATGTCGGAAAGCGCCACCAAAGACCTTGAAGAAATCGGGAAATTGCGCGAGGAAAACGAGAATCTCAAAACGGAAATAACGAAGCTCAAAAAAGAATTAGAAACGTATAAGATGTCTGCGCCTCCGACGCGTACGGATTAGCTGTCTTGCGAACATATATTATGAACAGCCTGTAGGCAATCGGGCAACTTTTCGCCGGGGAAGCGTTTTTGCGTCGCTGTGGCGACAAGTCCCACAAACATAGGTTGAGGTCTTAATGGGCGCGAAGTAAAGCAGGGATGCGCCTGGGTAGCCATAAAGAACGGATGAGAGGGAAGTTCGAGGATTTGCATAATTGGCTGATTGGGGGCTTTCCCGGAAAAAACCAGGCCGGCTTTTTCCAATTGCTCAATGTATCGCGGGTCAACCTCGTAACGATGTCTAAATCGCATCCTGACAGAACTGGTTTCTCCGAAGAGCTTCCAGGTGAGGGTTTTGGGTTTTAATTCTATGTCCCTTCCGCCGAGGCGCATATTACCGCCCAGTCCTTCTATTTTCTTCTGCTCCGGCAAAATATCGATTACCGGCTCAGGACAATCCGGCTCAATCTCGGTGCTATTGGCTTTTGTTAGACCACATACATTACGGGCAAATTCTATGACGGCCATTTGAAAGCCGAAGCACAGCCCCAGATATGGTAATTTATTTCCTCTGGCGAATTTTATACAGGCGATTTTCCCTTCTGTTCCTCTGGTGCCGAATCCGCCGGGGACAATAATACCATCGACGCCGGCAAGATTCGCCGCTGCGTTGTCATCGGTAATGTCGGTTGTTTCAATCCATTTTATTTCTGTCTTGCAGCCGAGCGCGATGCCGGCGTGCTCAAGGGCGTTGATTATCGAGGCGTAGCTGTCGCGGACGGCGGTGTATTTGCCGGTGATACCGATGGTTATCTCGTGGTTGAGAGAGTCTATCTTGTCGGTGAAATCGCACCATTTGGCCCAGGCCTTGCGTTCGTGGCGGAGGTTGATTCTGTCCTCTATTTTTAAGAGGCGCAGGACCTGAAAATCCAGGCCTGCGTCCCTGAGCATCGCCGGTATCGTATAAATGCTGGCAGAATCAGGGACGCTGACCACCCTTTCCAGAGGGACGTTGCTATAGACGCTGATTTTTTGCCGGGCCTTTTCGGTAACAGGATGGGTGGCCCTGCAGGCGATGATGTCCGGCTGAATGCCGAGCTGCATAAGCTGTTTTATGCCGAGTTGAGCGGCCTTTGATTTTTGCTCGCCGAGAGTGGGCGGTTCGAGGATATAGGTCAAAGCAACGAAGCAGGAGCTGTTTGGGCCTTCTTCGTAGGCAAGCTCGCGCATTGCTTCGATGTAATAGGCGTTTTCCAAATCGCCGACCGTCCCGCCGATTTCGACAAAGACTATATCGGCGTTGGTTTCGGCAGCGAGGTTGCGAAGCCGGAGCTTGACTTCGCCGGTAACGTGGGGAATCATCTGGACGTCGCGACCGAGATAATCGCCGTGGCGCTCCTTGTTCAGGACTGAGTTGAATATCTGGCCGCTTGTTACAAAGTTCGCTCTGGTCAGGTTCTGGTCGAGCATTCTCTCATAAGTGCCTAAATCCATATCGGTTTCCATACCGTCATCGAGGAC
>Ga0187886_1000552_pt1 | contig 43230 bp, 43 predicted proteins | sample June2016WEW_20_1_FD_133001 | JGI IMG/M metagenome (GOLD analysis project Ga0187886, IMG submission 133001) | Peatland microbial communities from SPRUCE experiment site at the Marcell Experimental Forest, Minnesota, USA - June2016WEW_20_150 | ecosystem: Environmental > Terrestrial > Soil >... | reverse complement strand
GGCAACGGTGGGTAAGATCGGGGATGACCAGTTGTTCTACTTGATGTCACGAGGCCTCTCCGAGCAAGAAGCACTTAGCATGATCGTCATGGGCTTCATGGAACCATTCACCAAGGAACTGCCGATGGAATATGCGATCGAATTGAACAGGCTCATCCAAATGGAAATGGCCGGCTCCGTCGGCTAGACACCTCTTTTTTACCCACGTAATCCGTACCGGTACTCGTAACCTGAGAAGGTGTTCCAGCAATGTCGGAGTTGACATTAACAAACGCAAGCGAACAACACATCCGCTCCTTGGCGGAATCAAGGCAGGAACCCGCATGGTTACGGGAATTTCGCATCAAATCACTCAACCTGTTTCGCAAGCTCCCAGCTGAGCTTTCGGACTTGTACACGAAGTATGTGGACCTAGCTGGCGTCGACTTCGAATCCGTCAGCTTAGCCACGTCAGAGCCGTCCAAGTCACAAATTGAGAACGTAATGGTCAACCTGAAGTCTGACAGAGCTATCACAATATTCCAAATAGAATCGAAAACATTCCCAGCGGACCTTCCCGAAGCTCTCCGAAAGGAAGGCGTAGTCTTCACGGACATTGGTACTGCGATTCGCAGCGAACCAGAATTATTCCGTCGCTATTTCCTGGAAAAAGTAATCCTCCCTGAGGACGATAAGTTCGCGGCATTGAACAACGCACTTTTCACTTCAGGGTTCTACTTGCATGTCCCGAACGGACTTGAAGTAATCGTCCCATTCAGGGTCGTAACCATACTCGATTCGGAGGGGCACGGGGTTTTCGCTCAGAACCTTGTAATGGCCGATAATCGGAGTAAGTTTACAATCCTCGAAGAGTTGTATTCGACTCGCTCAACAGACCAATCGAAGAAGTCCACGTACAGTGGGCTCTCTGAAGTCTACTTGCACGAAGGCGCAGAAGTCACTTACGGAAGCATAAACAACCTATCCCAAAATGTGAACATATTCTCGAACAAGAAATCAATAGGGGAACGAGATAGCAAGATCGTTTGGTCCACGGGATTGCTCGGAGGCGCATATACGAGGTCCCGCTTAGAGAGCTTGATGAAGGGATCCGGCGCATCCTCAGAGAATGTGGAAGTTGTGTTCGGTGCGGGGACGCAACGTTTCGACACGGTCTCAAACATAACCCATTGTGGGCCAAATACTAGCGGCCACGCAATTTCAAAAGGCGTCGTCAAAGATAAGGCAAAAGCAATCTTCAAAGGCATGATCCGAATCGAGGAGAACGCTAAGAACTCGCGGGCCTACCTGGCCGAACACGCCATGATACTCAGCAAAGACGCCCTAGCTGACGCCATACCCGGCCTCGAGATTGAAACGAACGATGTGAAGGCCACTCATTCGGCGTCGGTTGCGCAAATCGATGAGGAAGAAATCTTCTACCTCAGGTCCAGGGGCCTATCCGAAGACGACGCCAAGAAGCTAATCATAGTTGGATTCTTCGAACCACTCGTAGAACGCATCCCAGTCCCTGAGGTAGCGAAGCGAATTAGGAGAATCATCGACCTGAAATGGTCAGGCATCTACGACTTCGCCTCCAGCTTAACAGTCCCGGCGTTCGACGACGAATACTACGAAGAGGGACAGAAGACCCGCGACATATTCGAAGGACACTACAAATATCGTTAATCGTGTAGTTGACCGGCATTTCTTGGTCGTGGCTGGCCTGGTGGTCTCGACCTTCGGTGGGCCGGGAGGGAGCATACCGTACTAATGTGGTTGGCGTCTCAAAGGTTATTCTTGTGGTCTTTGAAACCTGCCCCTAATTTCGGCGCGGCAGAGCGAACCTACTGGTGACGGGTCCTTGACGAAGGCAGGAGGTTGCGTATACTGCTCGGGCAAATCCTATACAGTATATTGAAAAGCCGTATCTATGCTCAAGTACCCGTTAACTACGCTTAGGTGCCCCGGATTTTGAGACATAAGATTTCGTGCCTCCTAGTCATTGGTCTGATGTTGAGTCTAACGTTTCTCACGTACACAGGGCTCCATCCCGTAAGGGGATCAAGCCCGCCAAACCAAGGCGTCGCCATATGGACCCGCACTGAAACTCCCCCAGGTTCCGGATTCGTGTCGGCCTCTGGTGTTGCCGTTGATGGTACTGGTGTATACGTTGTCGGTCGGGATAGAGCTCCAGGTAATGATGAGTGGAGGATAGAGAAACGCAGCCTCGGGGACGGGTCAGTCATTTGGGCTCAAACCGAAAACCCCAGCGGAAGCACGTCCGGCCGAGCGCGTTACATCGCTATCGACGCTACCGGCATATACGTGGCAGGCGTGGATAATGTTCCAGGTAATGATGAGTGGAGAATTGAGAAACGCAGCCTAACCACGGGCGCCGTAGTATGGACTCAAACTTCCAACCCCAGTACGGGGCCCGACGAGACGATGGGCATCGCCGTTGATGGCACGGGCGTATACGTCGTCGGCTATGATAATCTTCCAGGGGATTCGGAGTGGAGGATAGAGAAGCGAAGCCTCACGACGGGTGCCCTCGTAACCACCTTCGGAACTGCAGGCGTCGTGCAGGAAAACCCCACCACAGCGAACCCAGACCGTTCAGAGGGCGTTGCCGTCGATGCTTCAGGACTATACGTGGTCGGTATAGATGATCTCACAGGCTTTTACGAGTGGAGAATCGAAAAGCGCAGCCTAACTACAGGCCTATTGATAACAACCTTCGGAACGGGCGGATTCATACGCGAGGCAATCAGCTCAGGCGATGACCAGGCTTTTGGCGTCGCCGTTGACGGTTCAGGCATGTACATTGCTGGGGTTGACCAGAACACTTCGGGTAATTATGATGAGTGGCGTATTGAGAAACGGGCGCTCAATGATGGTTCATTTGTTTCGGCTTTCGGATCGGGCGGGGTGGTGGTGGAAGACCCTAGCCCTAAGCACAACGATGCCAACGTTGTTTGCGTTGACGGGACAGGTGTATACGTCGCCGGTGATGATCAGGCAGCGAGTGGAGATAAATTTGAGTGGAGAATTGAGAAGCGCAACCTCGGCGATGGTTCACCAATCTGGACTCAGACCGAGCACCCTAGCGGCACCGCAATTGATGATTATGGTCTTGAGGGCATTGTTGTGGATGCAACCGGCCTGTACGTCGTCGGCTTTGACCAGGCTCCGGGCCATTATGAGTCGCGGGTTGAGAAGCGGAATGCTGTTCTTCCTGGGTTGTGGGTTGTTGGCATTTCGCTGGTTCAGGGTTGGAATTTAATTTCTCTACCCGTCGTGCCGATTAGTTCTGCGCCGAAGGTTGCTTTGGCTACTGTGATGGCTGCTGGAAATGTTACCATCCTCTGGTCGTATACGGGTACGCCTACGCCCACGTGGAAATCCTTCAACCCCGCGTTAACTTCTGGGAACACGTTAACCGCCGTAACTGACGGCATGGGCCTATGGGTTCTGATGAAAACCGCGAGCACGTTGTATGCGGAGGGTTATGTTATCCCGCCTGCCGGTTCACCTTCGCAGTATCCACTGGTTGCTGGCTGGAATCTTGTAGGCTTCAAACCTATTCCCGATCCTTCAGCGCCCGAGACAGTTGGCACATACCTGACCAGCATTCCCCTTAGTAGCTACCAGCAGAACAGTGTGTTCATCTATGATAACGCAGCAGGCACCTGGACCCGCGCAGACTCGGGCACTACGATCAACCCGGGTCAAGCGTTCTGGATTTTGATGCTAACCCCCGCAAAGCTCGCACCGTAGTTCCGTTTAACGTTGTTCTTGCGTTCGCTGAAACCTGGCTCTGATTTCGCCGTGGTAAAGAACGGGGCCGTCGGAACGTAGTGGGGATGGGCCTTTGATGAAAGCAAGAGATCGCTATACTGCTCTGGTTGGTGAGTCTAGAATCAGGGGGACACATAACCGACAGCTTCAGCGACAACACTACACGCGGTGCGGGCTCCGAGGATTTGGGATTTTCGTGCGCACTGGCACGAGCCACCAAGATAACTTGTGGAAATGGATGGGCTAGCTAACATTGTAGGGGATTGTTCGTCGAGTTAGGGCCTGAGCGTGGCTGTGCCAACCATCAGTATCCACATTGCCTCGCCAGAATTTGTGGGTTCAAATCCCACCGGTCCCAACATTTGTCGGTTAATGGCCTCGCTATGCCCAGTCAATGCACGAAGCCCATGAGGCTACCCAAGGAAGGAAGGGTATGGTGAAACCCAACGTCTACAGCAGCTCCCAGACTCCTCTCACCAGAACAGTATCAAATCTCGACTTTGCCCTAGAAGCTAGGGTTTTTAGCGAGTTGCTCGTGAAGTGTAGCCAGGCGAGTTGAGTTGAAGAAGAAGCGGTTCTTCGTTGCAATCGATTTCTCGAGGTACAAGGGCAGATACGTGGCAGTGGTCGGAAAGAGAGTCGTTGCTAGTGGAACCAACGCGAAACAAGTGTGGTTAGAGGCCAAGAGAAAGAATCCTACAGCTCGACCAGAACTTCACAAGATTCCGAAGGGCGAGACGCTCGTGTTGATCATATGCGGGTAGAGTTTCCCTACCGCAAAGAGAAGTCTTCGACTTTCGGGGTAATTTATCGGCCAGTTGCGAAAGTGATCCTTGAAGATGAATTTGATCAATGGTTATACGTTGACTCGGGGGCGGACATAACCCTCATTCCTCTGTCGGTTGGGGACCTAATCGGGTTACGCCGATTGAAGCAGGATAAGCTGCAGAGGATTATGGGAGTGGGCAAATCTTCCGTCCCAATCATTGTCAAAACAACATCGATGCGCATAGGCTCCATGAGTTTCCACGCGAGAGTTGCTTGGAGTCAAGTGGAGGAGGTCCCGCCCCTCCTCGGAAGAACAGATGTTTTCCGTAAGGTCTCAGTGACCTTCAGAGAGAAGGAGGGCGTAACGATCTTCGGGACATAGACAAAGGCCTTTGCCGACGCAGCCTAACCTCAAACGACGAAGACTTTTCTTTCAAGGCAGCGAGAAATTTCTGGCCTCCACGAGGCGAAGAGGCAGAAGACCCGTGACATATTCGAAGGACACTACAAATACCGTTAATGAAATTACAGAGGTCTGAATCCGACTTTTTGAAGCGCCTTCAGAACATCACGCCAAGAGAGGGCTGGAAGTCTAGACTGTGACAGTCACTAGTTCCAGCTTGTCTGGTTTCTGCGCTTGGGCCCGTGCTTCGAGTTCTTCGAGAGCTAATTCGATAGCTTCCCTGACGTTCCGCATGGCCTCGTCTTCGGTTTCGCCTTGACTTATGGCGGCGGGTAACTCAACGCACCTCACGGAGTATCCCCCCGTAACCTCCTTCTTGAGCGCAACCGTGAACGTAAGAACTTTGGACATGGCCTGTCGACAACCTCTTGCTTTTGGTGTCTTTTATGTTTCGTCTCGACTCAAATAGGATAGCTTCCACGTAAGTCAACTTACACCCTTACGACGGGGCGTAATCGGCAACACCTCGATAAGGAAGCCAATGGCGAGAAGTACATCTACGACCTTCTGTATGAAGAGGGACAGAAGACACGTGACATATTCGAAGGACACTACAAATATCGTTAATGCCATCGATCGGCCGGATACTTGCAATTGCGATACAGACTAGGCTTGATTGCTGTCTAGTTCCGGCTTGACTCGGGACCGGTCGGCTAGCATATACAGTATAGTGGGAAGACGTATTTTCGGTGTCCATGGCTTAACTAATGATGGATGTTGTCAACGGTTATTTGGAGTAGGAATTTTCTCCGACCCTTCCTGTTAGCGTTAATGTTGATGGGCTTACTTCTCACGCCCACGTACGCGTTCACGACAGGCCAAAGCGCCACCCTAGTAATCGGGCAAAGCGACTTTACGCATAATGTCAATGCCTTAACAACTCAAACCGGGCTATATTCCCCGTTTGGTTCGGTTTTTGATGCGTTGGGCAACTTATGGGTTGCTGACACTTACCATAATCGTGTTTTGATGTTCAGGCCTCCGTTCACTAATGGAATGGCAGCAAGCCTAGTGATCGGTCACAAAAGCTTCCTTTGGGATGGGCCTGCCACAAACCAAACCGGGTTGAATAATCCGAGCGGTTTGGGTTTTGATGCGTTGGGTAACTTGTGGGTTTCTGACGGGAACAACAATAGGGTTTTGATGTTTAAGCCTCCGTTCACTAATGGAATGGCAGCAAGCCTAGTGATCGGTCACAAAAGCTTCCTTTGGGATGGGCCTGCCACAAACCAAACCGGGTTACATGGCCCGCGTGGTGTGAGTTTTGATGGGTCTGGTAACTTGTGGGTCGCTGACTATTCCAATAGCCGTGTTTTGATGTTCAAACCTCCGTTCACGACCGGAATGGCAGCTACTCTTGTGATCGGTCAAGCCATATTTACGACCAGTGCCCCTGCCACATCTCAAACCGGGTTAAAGCAATCGTCCGGTGTGAGTTTTGATGGGTCTGGTAACTTGTGGGTTGCTGACAGCAATAGTAATCGTGTTTTGGTGTTCAGGCCTCCTTTCACTAATGGGATGGCTGCGAGCTTGGTCATCGGTCAAATCAATTTCAACAGCGGTAGTATCAACGAAGGCGGTTCTACATCTCAAACCGGGTTATCTTTCCCGTTTAGTTTGAGTTTTGACTTGGTCGGTAACTTGTGGGTTGTTGACACGAACAACAACAGGGTTTTGATGTTTCCGGGTTCCACGGGCCTGTCCGGTTTCCTGTTGGAGTTGCAGGCTGGCTGGAACCTAATCAGTCTCCCTTTGAGACCTACGCAAACTGCGACTGCGAAGCTTCTCGCGCCCATAATCCAGATGAATGACCTCGTGACTGTCTGGGGCTTTACGCCTCCGATCACGTGGTCCTATTTCAAGCCGCCCAACCTGGGAACGTTAACGAGCATGGTTGACGGGAAGGGTTACTGGGTGTACGTTACCGACGCAATCAACATAACCATAGTCGGCTACGTGATAACGCCAGGCTCCGCTCCGCCGACATATTCCTTGGCGACCGGCTGGAACCTACTCGGCTTCAAGCCCCAACCAACCATCCAAAACGAAACCGTGACCACATACTTGGCGAGCATATACCCAAAGTACAGCACGATCTGGGTCTACGACAACCTAAACGCCACCTGGACCAAGGGAACCCCCGACCTAGCGCTCGCGCCGGGTGAGGGGATGTGGATCTACATGACCACGCCATCAACTCTTATCCCACAATAGTGCCTCCGCAGCACGCGCCCGAAGATTGCAATATCCGTTGACATGTAACCGGCATGTTCAACGACAACGCCACACACGCAGCGCTTTGGTTTCGTGCGTTTGAGGCAAGCAGTGCAGGCGACTGAATATCCGCTCCCTAGCTCCAGGATTTGCAGACGTGAAAACTTTCAGCCCGATTTGCCCTGGCGACCTTTGTGGTATGGAGTAGCTGGGAGAAGGCATCTCTCGTATGTATTCTATAGCTCATAGTGTCATAAGCAAAGAACGCAGAATAACTTTGATAGCAATTGCTGACTGGTTTTCGTAGTAGGAACTTGTTCTATTGCACCCTGCTGGCTTTGGTGCTGATTGGCTCACTCCTCACACCTGCCCGCGCCTTCACCATGGGTCAAAGCGCTAGCCTAGTAATCGGTCAAGGCGACTTCAGTCACGCTGTTTCCAATGCAAATCAAACAAGGCTTTTTCAACCATTCAGTTCGGCTTTTGACGCAGCGGGTAACTTGTGGGTTGCCGACCAGTTGAATAACCGAGTTCTGATGTTTAAGCCTCCATTCAGCAATGGGCTCCCCGCGAGCTTGGTGATTGGCCAACCTGACTTTACGCAACATTCTAATGCCGTCGGCCAGACTGGATTATATGACCCGGCGGGTGTCGTTTTCGACGCGTCAGGTAATTTATGGGTGGCCGACGCAGTCAACAACAGGGTTTTGATGTTCAAACCCCCGTTCGCGACGGGAATGGCCGCGAGCTTAGTAATCGGTCAAACCACTTTTGCGACCAATGACCCTGCCACAACCCAATCCGGTTTATGGGTCCCATACGGCGTGACTTTCGATGCGGTTGGCGACTTGTGGCTGGCTGAAATGAACAACAACAGGGCTGTGATGTTCAAGCCTCCGTTCATCAATGGAATGGCCGCAAGCCTCGTAATTGGTCAAACCGACTTTAATCACAACAATGCCCCCAGCCCGACTCAAACCGGCTTGCATAATCCGATGGGTGTAGCTTTCGATGTGTCAGGTAATCTTTGGGTGGCTGAAGCGTCGAATCACAGGGTTTTGATGTTTAAGCCACCGTTCAGCAACGGAAAGGCTGCGAGCGTCGTCATCGGTCAAGCCGACTTCACTCACAAAGTTGCGGACACTAATCAAACCAGGCTATACGGCCCGACTGGTATTGCGTTCGATGCGTCAGGTAGCCTTTGGGTGGCCGATAGGATCAATTCCCGTATCTTGAAGTTTACGGCTCCGTTTGGTAACGGAATGGCAGCAAGCCTGGTAATTGGCCAACCCGGGTTCACGAGTACTTTGTTTGGCACGAGTCAAAGCGTCCTGTCTTATCCCACGAGCGTGATTTTTGATGCTTTGGGTAACCTATGGGTCGCTGACCAAAACAATAATCGTGTTTTGATGTTTGCTGGTTCCACGGGGCTGTCGGGTTTCTTGTTGGAGTTGCAGGCTGGCTGGAACCTAATCAGCCTACCCGTCGTCCCCACGCAGACTGCGACGGCGAAGCTTCTCGCGCCCCTGATTCAACTGCATGAGTTGGTGACTGTCTGGGGTTTTACGCCTCCCAATACGTGGTCCTATTTCAAGCCGCCCAATCTGGGAACGTTGACCTCCATGGTTGACGGGAAAGGTTACTGGGTATTCGTTACCGACGCAATCAACATAACCATAGTAGGCTATGTGATAACACCAGGCTCCGCGCCTCCAACATATCCTTTGGCGACCGGCTGGAATCTGGTCGGGTTCAAGCCCCAACCCATCGGAAATGAGACCGTCGCAACTTACTTGACAAGCATAAACATGAAGTATACTGTTGCGTGGGTTTACAATAACCTAAACGCCACATGGATAAAAGCGACTCCGGGCCTGCAGCTAGCCCCCGGCCAGGGAATGTGGATCTACATGACCGCGCCGGCAACTCTTATCCCACAATAGTGGCTGCGCAGCCCGCGCACGAAGATTTGTTTCCACGATACTTCTAATGACGCGTTACGAAGCTATGTTGACCGAGAAACGTTAGAACACTCGGGTAACCGGCTTGAATGCGGGAACCAGCTTAACTCGCTTCCCGATTACCTGCGAGGCTCGCGCTAGGTGTGCGCTCAGCTTCAAATTGTGAAAAGAGTTAATTTGAACCTGAAGGTTGAAGATTTGTTTGGCTAGAAGAACGTATGCAATGAAACATGTTGCGCTCTCTCTAACCGTTGCGCTGCTCCTAACGGGCAGTGCAGTTGCTCCCATGCTGTTGCTTCCCGTATCGCAAGCCCAACCGACCACGCTCCTATCCGTTGACTTCACGGGAAGCTCGCTCCCTCAAGGTTGGTTCCTTCAAGGCTCAGCCAAATTCATTGGTGGTTTGAATTCTTCATCAGGTTTCGGAGGAATCCAACTTGTCAACAACGCCAGTCAGGCGGGGGCGGTCGTATATGGCAGCCCGTTCACGACTCAAAATGTTGTCGTAGAATTCAGTGGTATGTATGAACCCGGTTCACCCTCTCTGCCCGAAGCAGATGACATAGGCCTCGGGTTTTATTCCGATGGCCCATCAGCCAATGTTGGCCCAGGAAATCCAGCCCCGGTTAACGGCTATTACGCGTCGTATGAATTTTCAAACTTGCTTGGCTATGTCGGTCAGTATGACTTGCCAAGTCTAACGTACAACGCTCACTCCTTGTCCTCCAACGGATCACGTTTTTTCCTTGGAGGCAGGCTGCCTTCAACTGGACGAAACTACTTGTTCGCGGGGACGACAGTGACTCCAACCTCAGTCTCCATGAACGCGTTAACCAGAACGGACAACCCTTGGACTCAGGAACTTTCGATAAGCCTCAATTGTCTTCGCAACTTGGTAACATACAACAATGCTACGGGGATTGACGGCTCCCATGCCAAGCTCTATGTCGGCGGAGCAACATTTTCTGGTTTGTTCAGGAACCCCTGGTCCTATGAGTACGTGTACTGGTTGCGTATACTGAGCTACCCAACTACTCCTACCACGAGCACCGGTAACTGCACCACGAGCAGTAGCACCTCGTCCTCACTTACTTCGGTCACCATTCAACCATCGACTACTCAGTCCGTCGCCCAGACGATAACCTCAACTCAACCGCCGCCCACTCAAACACAGACTGTTACCCCATCTTCTAATCAAACTGTGAGTCAGACACAGACCACGCCACCGCCCGTGCTCAGCTCGGGGGGCGCCAGTAGCGTGCTCTTGTACGCGGTTATCGGGGCGGCGATAGTAGCGGCCGTCGTGTTGGTTGGGGTCTTCCTGGTGCTGCGGAGGAGGGACCTCGGGGGACCTGCGAAGCCTACATCTGGCGCGCCCAAGCTTTGCAAGTCGTGTGGTAACCCACTCTCAGGGCCTGAGCGGTTCTGCGATAGATGCGGTGCGCAACAGGTTTAGTTGCCCGACTTCACAGCACTAATCAAACGCTCAACAATAATGGAGAATTAAGTTGCGAGAAAAATCAAAATAAAAGAAGGGTGATTTTGGCCGGTTCTACTGCAGCATTGCGGTCAGGGTGACTGTGGCGGTTATGGGGACGCAGAGCGTCGCTGTGACGATGACCTGCCCGTTGATAGATGAAGCTGCATTTGCTATTGGCTGCATGCTCAATGCATTTGAGGTCCCCGCGGAAGCCGCGATGGCCAAGTTACCTGCAGGATCTGTTATTTCCAATGGGTTTGTACACGTGGAGAAGTCGAAGGCACCGTATAATTGTCCTGCCTTAATGATTGTGCCACTGCAAGTTGGCCCACTCAACCCTCCGAGGGTAACCCCAGCGGCAACGATGTCTTGGCTCTGCGGCGACCTAAGGACAATCTGCAGCTGCTCAAGGTAGATGGGCCCAACCGTACTGTTGAGCTGGACATACAATGTGCGTCCAGTATTGAGTGCGGTAGTTTGGATTCGCACTACCCCATATTGGCTGAGTGGTTGAACTTCGCTTGAATTGGCCTTGATCGTTACCGTCGTTGTCTCAGTCGTAGTGAACGTGACTTGCTGTTGAGCGTGATTGGTCGCTAAGACCGACTGTAAGGTCGCAATTGCAACGAGAAGCAGTAACAAAGCTACAGCCAGGCTGGGCTTCTTCTGCCAGATCTTATTCAAAGAACTCTCACTCCAGATTCTACCATATCTTGTGTACCGTGTGTGTAAAAAACCTAGGTCAGTTCTAGCCTTGGAGGCGACAAGGCAGACGCTGAGGCCAGTGTCAGAGAACGAATCGGTCAAGGTTAGAATACTCGAGTGAATTTGACTCGTCGTTTTAGTGCGTGGGGGTCCGCTGGTGCGCACACACACAAAAAGAGAAAGAAAAAACATTGTTGGAGCGTTGCTTTCGTTACCTGTAGGATTCTGCGTCCACTTTCGCCATCGGATACACTCCGTCTACTGGAAGCCCAGGAACTTTAACGAGAACTTTGCGTATTGATTCAGCGTCTTTTGCATCCCACTCGCAAAGTATCTTGGTCGCCTTTCCTTGCTCGTTCAGCTGTATCGTACCACCAATCCAATAGGCGTCCAAGGTGACATTGGCTTTGGCCATCTTGGCGAACACTCCAGCGTCCGCAATGGTTGCAGGTGACGGTAGCGTATGAGCCACTAGGAACTTTCCCATCTCATTTCACCTCCTCTATCTTCTTCTGATCGATTAACTCAGCCAGAAGCAATAGTTACCCTGCAACGTAAAGGCTTGACATAACATACGGAATCCTAGGCAGAACGCATGCCCCTTGCAACGACGAACAAATACAAAGTGCTTGAACTTGTGACGTTAGGACACTCGGGTAACCGGCTTGAATGCGGGGACCGACCGCGTTGAAAGAAATCTACTTCGCCCTGTACACCCTGTCATCGTGTTCATAATCTTCGAAAATGACGGTCTTTCGTTGTTCGTCGATTGAAAAGAGGAGGACAAAACTGCCGAAGTGAGCTCTCCTCATTCCGCCGAGTGGAAAGCGCATTGGCTTGAATCTATGCGGGTCTTCCAATATCTCTTGTATCTTCTTGGCTATGATCTCCAATTGATTATGATTCCTTTTGGCGAGCTTCTTGAAAATTCTGTCAACGTGCTCTCTTGCCTCTAAGGCGTACATTTATTTCAAGCCGTATTTTCTCTTGAAGTCGCCGACGTTGCCGATCCTGATAATTGGTTCTTTGTGTATCTTGTCGAGTTTCTTCAGGTATTCGGGCCTTACCTCAGACTCTAGGACGAGCAGCTTGTACTGCTTGGCCATTTCGTTTATCGCCTGTGATTTATCCTTCAAGCCAAACTGGGCCTTGAGGACGTTGATGACCCTGTTCGCTTCTTCATCTATCTCAACGATTGCTTTGACCATATTAACGTCATATTAATACGGAATATAGGTCTGATTTCAATGCGGTGGCCGAGATCTCGACGCTGAGGTTGTTGTAGACTTCGTTTTCTCTGTTCGAGAGACCCTCTGGAAAACTGCCCGCAAGGTTAGAACGCTCGGGTAAAGGGTTTGAATTGGGGGACCGGCCGAGTCCTCGTTGCGAACATGGCCAGTGCGATGCCCCAGGCACGGTCGTCGTGCGTGCCGTCTGGGTGGCTGAATTGAATTTGGCCGGCTTTGGTGAGTTGGAATCGTTCGATGTTTAACTCGTTGGCTAATTCAAGTTGGTAGGGGATTAGGAAGCGTTTCTGCTGCATCATCATCTTGAGGTAGTTCATCACATCTTGTTTCGCAGGTGCGGAGAGGATGATGCCTTCGGCGTTAGGGAGGGATTTCTTTGCTTCCTCTACGACGCTCTCCCCGACGCCCGTTTGGTCGATTAGAATTCTATGAACTGTTTGCAGCTTCTTTGTGAGGACTCGAACGAAGCCGACTACGCCCGCCTCACCAGTATAATCCGTCCCTAGCGGGAAGACCTTGAGGCCCACCAGGCGGAAGAGGTCCCCGTCTTTTCGGACGAGGGCTAGGACGCTATAGTCATATTTCTTGCCCAGGTCGAGGCCGACCCAGTAATCAGCGCGGGAGGTCTGCTGCAAGTTCCTTCACCCAGAAGCTTCGCAATTCTCCGCCGAACTCTCTAATCTCAAGCTCCGAGTCGGTGCACTCTGTGATTAGGGAGGTGGGGAGCCAGCAATCATCGTCCTTGCCCCACTCCGCCTCCTAGGGCCTGCTTAGGCGAGTTTCCCGAGCTCAACCCCAAGGTATCATTCTCCCCTCAGATCTGAAATAGCCGAAATCTAACTCTTCTACTCATGAACTTGGATTACGTCGCGGGATTCTTCGATGGTGAGGGTTTTGCAACCTTACGGGTGGTGCTCCATAACGGTCCGCACGGACACCGGGTTTACGTGACGCCACGAATTGGGTTCACGCAATCAAAGGAGCGATTGGACGTTCTGCGCCAAATCCAAAGTCTCTTGGCGGCAGGACACATCCGGTCATCCGGTGCGATAGCTCATTTGACGATTGACCGCCGAGAGGATGCGAAGCGTTTCGTCAAGTTGATGCAGGGGCGAACCGTCGTCAAAAAAGTACCATTGGGAATTGTCAAGGAAGCCGTTGGTATTTTGGAGCTGGCAAACGGACGAATTGGTGGTGCACAACTGAACCGGTTATTGCAACTTCGAACTGAACTGTTGAATCACATGCCTAGGCGTGCGAGGAAAAGAGCGGCGAAAGGACACCAGAAGACATTGGGGCGATATGTCTCAAGTGGATTGGCCAGATACTATTCGGAACGAAAAACGATCCCTGCGATGATCAGACAGTACCGACGTGAGAGGGGGATAAGCCAAGATGCGCTCAGCAAACTTCTCGGGATACCGCGAGGAACGCTCCAACATTACGAGCTGTCTGATCGTGTACCAAGATTCGCTCATGCGATGAAGATCTTGAACTTCATGGCCGAATGCCGGCGGCCTCTAGGAGGCCTTCCTGCCAGAAACTGTGGAGGCGATTTGTTTCCCAAATCTCAAGATTTGGATCTGCGCATTGTGTAATTAGCGAGATCCCAAGCCAAGCTGCATCATCCTCGACCTCCTCAGGATTCATTTCGCGTTCCCACCGCCATACGTCGAGGCGAGCTGCTTTCATATCTTCTGCTGCTCAGCTTTCTTTTCGAACTTTTTCCTCCAACCCATCCGCGTCTACCCCTAACTCCTTGAGGAGGGCGTCGACGTAGGCATCGTCCTGGTGTTTCAGAATCATGAGTTCCGTTCGCATCAAACCGTTGGCAACCCGAATGGCAAGCAACCTTGCCTCTGCATCCTTGGCAGCGGCCTCTGTCTTGCTGTACTCGACCGCCGCTTGGACGGCCTTCCAAGTAAGGTCCTCGAGAGCACTCCGTTTCTCCGTCCCCGGTAGCTGAGGGTCCTTCTCAGCCTTCATGGGAACCTTGGTCGGGACCAGCCTGACCAGTTGGGCACGGGTAATGAACTTCTTCGTCAGCGTGACGAGCGTCTCAAGGTGACTACCACCCAATGAATGGGTGGAGGTCACCCCCTGCAAGTGTTCGCGTATTACCAATCGCACATACTCCGCAAGCGGTTTATTCGCCCGCCTGGCCAAGAGACGTAGAGCAACTTCCTCTTTCCTAGACACCCTGAAGGTCAGTTGTGGGTTTCCTTTCGACATGGTTCCTCAGGCACTCTTGGGAATACAAATAACCATCAGTCTCTTGCGGTCTAATCGGTCGCGCATAATTTGGACGGTATCTCCTACGCTAAGTTGGAGTAGGTCAACGATGGTTTTGCCGAATCTCTTGGAATCAAGAAGCTCGTCACTTTCCTTGATTGGTTGTTGGCTCAAATTGACCATCGCTCCCCTTCGAACATCCGCTGCCGGACTCGTTCAGTCAATGTGCACCGACCTTTCGGCTGAGGTCGCGATGGCACGTCGCCTGGTCTCCTGTATTCGGCTTTCTGGAGCAGCATCAACTCGGCTGCTGTAATGAATTGGTCCCCGAACGCTTGTTTTGTTCGACCAGGCGCTTGGAGCGCTGGTAGTGTTAGGGCGGTGGCTTGTAGCTGTAGCGTGCGGACCAGCGTGTCTAAGTGGCGGAGGAGGGCTGGGGTGCCTTCCTTTGCTTCAGCGGACTGCTTCACGTACTCGACGAGCACGTACCTTGCCAACTCGCTGAGGGAAACCCCCCTCGACATGGCCCGGGCCTCTAAACCGCTGCGTATGAGGGGATCTAGGCGCAAAACGAGGCGAGGGTTACCTTCGCTTGGCACCGTTTGGCACCACCCCTTGAAGGGTGTCACCACCCTCTTAATTGCGAACGGGAGTAGCAACGCTACAGGTTAGAGCATGTAATAGGAAACCCAACCCGATGAGGGCGGAAGAAACAAGCACTCGGCAAGGTCAAAGAGTGCGTGGGCAGGGCGGCGCGCACACACACGAAAATGCCTGGCGCGACGGTTCAAATTCCCGTGCGCACACCATAAAACTCACACACACGCTACGACCCACTACCAGATTTCAGAATCTTTGATATTTCCCCGACAAACCTCTTTGCTCTATCTAGCGAAGTGTTTGCGTACCCTTTCTTTGTCATCAGACCGGTGTCGTATTGGAACTGGCTTCTCTTCTTTCTCTCAGCCTCATAGGCGACAATTAGCTCTCCTGCCTTCTTCTCAATTCTCTTCATCAGTTCTTCCCTACCCACCAGCTCGCCTGCAACATCTTTGGCCTCATCATAATCTTGCAATTGAAATTTCGCAAGTTTCTTGTTCGAAATGTAGAAGTGGATTAGGGCGTCAGCGGTAACCTTGTGAACCATTTCTCCTCTAGCTTTCATTCCTTCCCTAGCCAACAATGCTGTGGCAGCGTAGAACATCGAATAGTACGAGCAAACTATAACCCAGAGGTACGACTCGAATCCGGCGCCTATCTTTAGAACGTCTTTGGTCATCTTCTCTTCAGATATCTGATAGAGAAGCGCGGCAGTCTGAAGTGAAGATTCAGCATTCCTCATGAAGAAATCCGTGAATTTCTTGATGGATTCATCCTTGATCCTAAACAGTCCATCATCAATATACTGTTTGACGTTTCTATCAGCTTCTTTGATTCTTTCGTTGGATATCATTAGATTAGCCGCGAGACCAAATTATAGAAGGCCTCTGCTCCGTACGGAATTATGTGACTCGCTAGAGTCTCCGTTGCGACGTTCGGTTGACTATTCCCTTGCTTCGTCGAAAGCATTGAAGCGAACTGCTTGGACGTCACTATAAGTTCGTGTAAGCCGGTCGTACTAATTCTCGATATTGAGGCTAATTCGTTCTCGAATACGCGCTGAAATGCTCTATGAGGAACGATCAGTATAACATCCAGATCGGATCTTGGGTCAGCGGTTCCTTTAACATTAGAACCAAAGAGTATCAAAGTGAAATATGGTAGCACCCCGGAGACCTTGGAAACCATGGATGAAACGAGAAACCGTAGGTCTGCGTTGGTCTTGAGAAAATTGTCTGTTCTCAATGACTCAATAAACGCAAGGTCCTGAACATTTCTGGCCAGGTTTAGGCTACAGACGCTATGATTACCACTCTTCTCTAATCTAAGGCGCCCATCCTTGGAAAGTCTTTGTGCAGTCTCGTATGTGATGCGGTAAGACTGCCTTATCCCTTCGGCTAGTCCGCGAACAGTGTATTCCTTGGTCAAGTCGCTCACCATGACTTTCAGAATCGCTATCGCGGTTCTTGACAAATAGGCCAATCTGGGTTTTGATACAGGCTTTGGCATACTGTTCACTTACGTGTATAACGTTATTCACTTGAGTGTATAATACGTTTTGTTTTACAATACCTTAAGCTTAGTGCACACACACGATTCTGGCTCCAATGCAACCAAGCTTCCTTCAGCCCAAGGCCATGAGGCGCGCGACCTAGCTCTATGGAGATTTAACTGGCGGGCTTGCTTTCTGTGCGGGTTCGACCGGAAGTGTTAAGCTGAGCTATGCCACTGCTATAAATCGCATAGGCGTTACTTATGGCTAGGGCCCTCGACGCAGACAGGGCAAGAAGACTTCCGCGCATAGTCAGGGAGTTAGGGCGGGGGGCTTCGTTCGGGAATATCATGACGGAGGCTGCGCGCGAGGGTGTTCTAAGAAGGCATGAAACGCTGCGGCGTTACCTTGACCTCCTAGTATTGGGCGGGGTCCTAAGTGTACGGTTACGTGACGTTGGTTCCGTTAAGCGACAGCAGCTCTACACTGTCAAATCTATCCGGCCCAAGATTACTGTTGGCCTAGCGGTACTCGGAAGGCATGGCTTGAATTGGGATGTCCCGGAGAACGAGATGCGACGAATTTCCACTGACTTCGAGGGCCTAGCCCGTGCCGTGGCCTTCGATCATACCTTAATGGGATCACTGGAAGATTCACTCGTTCATGAATTATACAGGGATGCGAAGAAGAATACGGGCGAGGTCTTTTTCGTTGTGGCGATGCTAGCAACTCGAACGGTGGACCTGCCATACATACTGAAACGCGCCGACGAATTGCATGTGGGCGTTGCCATGCGGCGAATATTCATTCGAATACTGAAGACCATGTCATCCAGCGAGACGGAGGTAGGTGCTTCTGTTTTTTTCGCGGTGCGGAACCGTTTCCTGAATATCGCAAGACAATACTCCCGGTCGGGTTTTTGGAAGCTTGTACAGTCGAAGGGAGTTGGCCAGTTAGGCCTCGGCATGGTTGAAGGCGTGAATGACTATGATATTGTCCTGTCCGCCGGCAAACAACTCGGGGTGACGGGTTGAATGAACAGGCCGGAGGAGATTCGAGCCGCCCCAAGAGAATGGATGGCAATTCTTCGTTACGCGTATCCGTTCCTGCGAGAGCAACAATCCGTTGGCGACCTGCTCCTTTTTGGTTCCCAAGCGCTATCTTTCTACATGAAGAACCCACTGCGAAGCAAGGACCTCGACTTTCTTTCCTCCCAGCTCGGTTTGCGCCAAATGGATACCTTGGCGGAAAGGCTTTCGACCATAGAAAATGTGCAGTATAAGACGACTACAGTTCAGACGAAGACATTCGACGGGAGAAAGATGACGACTTATGCAATAGAATTGAGGATCAACCGCAAGCCATTTTTCGTTGAGTTGTTCGACAGCGTTCTGGATGGGCGACCCCTCTCCGTCCTTCAACCTTTTGTCGAACTGAATGAGCGATGGGGTTTGGAAGTTTGGTTGCCGAACCGTGAAGCCACACTCGCCCTCCGCCTCGCTTTCAGACCCCCCGAAGGAATATCACGCCTCAACGCCCTGCGCCTAAACGGCTTCATCAAGGAGAACCATCGAAGACTCGACTTCCCACAGGTACGATCGATTCTAACAGAATGGGGAATAGTGAACTGGGTCGAGAGAAACCTAACAGAACTCTACCAACGAAATAGGATAAGGATTCAAGACGACCGGAAAATAATCCCTGAGATTGAACAGAAGCTTAAACACTTAGGTAAGAGCACAGAACCCAAACCGAAATAGGCCCGCCTATCGACCGGCTTGTACCTCCATCCAACCGTGACTACAACGCTGTATTCATGAACGACCAGTTCAGCTTCCTGCCCAGCGCGTTCGCGCTATTGGTTGCTTCGTTAGACCAGGCACTTCGACCGCTGGTAGTGTTAGGGCGGTGGCTTGTAGCTGTAGCCGCTCATAGTCAGATCCACGAATAACATTATCAAAGCAGTCCGGGGGTCCATCGTTCATCGTCACTGAGCTAGGACTTGCTTTTGATCTGGTCGATAATTTTCTCAGCAACATTCACCGTGTATTCAATGTCATTTTTCTCTATTCCGCGATGAGTAACCATCCTTACTCGACCAGCATCAACCGCATCGGCCTTTATTCCATATTCGTGCATCTTTGCAACCCATCCTTCAGCGTCTAGCCCTAATCCACTAATATCGTAGATGACAATGTTCGTCTGCACCCGTGAAGGGTTTACCGAGACCCCTAGTCTCGCGAGGCCGGTAGCCAGAGTTTTCGCATTGACATGGTCATCTCTTAGGCGATCTACCATTTTTTCCAGTGCAATTATTCCACAAGCGGCGATTATTCCCGCTTGCCTCATTCCGCCACCAAGCATTTTTCGGTATTTTCTGGCGCGATCGATGAAATCATGGTCGCCCACAACCATGGATCCAATTGGTGCACTCAAGCCTTTCGAGAGGCAAAACATCAAGGTATCTACATATTGCGTGAATTCACGCGGGTCCAAGCTTTGGGCAACTGCGGCGTTGAATATCCTAGCGCCGTCCATGTGAACGTTCAATCCCTGACTCTTCGCGAAATCGTAGACTGCTTTAGTCTGAGAAGGTGTCCACATCGCTCCTCCAGCACGGTTATGAGTATTTTCTATGCATACCAAGCTGGTTGGTGGAAAGTGAATGTCTCTTGGCCTCAGGGCTGCTTCGATGTCTTGTGGCGTCATGACTCCCATGTTGCCTTTGACGAGGCGAGGCACTAGGCCTCCTAGGATTGAGAATGCGCCTAACTCATAGTAGTATATGTGGGCGTCGCGCTCCAGTATCACCTCGTCACCACGTTTCGTTTGGCTCATTAAGCTTACCAGGTTCGCCTGGGTTCCGCTCGTCGTCAGTAGGGCGGCCTCTTTGCCCATCTTCTCAGCAGCAAGTTCCTCTAGACGGTTGACCGTAGGATCTTCCCTGTAGACGTCGTCACCTAACTTTGCAGTCCTGATCGCATCAAGCATCTCTTCAGTCGGGAGTGTGACGGTGTCGCTTCTGAGATCAATCACGCGCATGCCGATCCACCTGTTTCTCTAAGACCTGATGATACTGTAAGTCTCTTTTGGGAAAAAGCAGGCCACTGAATGACCTTCCCGTATCTTTTGCAGGTCAGGGTGCTTCGCAGTGCAGAGGGGTTGAGCGAATGGGCATCTCGGACTGAATCTGCATCCAGGAGGCGGATTGATTGCACTCGAAATTTCACCTTTCGCTATTAGTCCTTGAGAAACGTTGTCTGGGTCAGGCACAGGTACCGCTGAGAGAAGACAGATCGTGTAGGGATGCAATGGTTTCGTGTATAGTTCTTCTCTTGAAGCTATTTCGACGATTTCTCCCATGTACATTATTGCGATTGTATCCGATATTTCCTTCGCAACCGCGAGATCGTGAGTGATGAAGAGGTATGTGAGGTCGAATTCCTCTTTCAGTTTAATCATCAACTCCAGAATTGACGACCTGAGAGACACGTCTATCATTGAGACAGGTTCGTCTGCAACCACAAGATCTGGATGCAGTATGATTGCTCGGGCTATAGCTACCCTCTGTCGCTGCCCTCCGCTCATGTTCCTAGGATATAGGTCGAAGAAATCACTAGGAGGCGTGAGACCAACCTTTTCCAGCATCTGAAGTCCCAATTGTCTTCTCTCGGAAGCGTTCGATATTCCATGGATCCGTAGCGGGTCAGAGACGGCGTCTCCGATTCTTTGGCGCGGGTCAAGCGAAGCATAGGGATCTTGGAAGACCATCTGCATCCGTCTTCGAAATCTTCGTAGTGCCTCCCGTTTCATGGTAGTCACGTCTGTTCCACCCAGAAACACGTGCCCCTCGGTTGGCTCGACGAGTCGGAGAATTGTCTTCCCAGTGGTTGTCTTTCCGCTTCCACTCTCGCCAGCCAGAGTCATTACTCGCCCTTTTTCTATGGTGAAAGAGACGTCGTCTACTGCACGAACGTAATCCCTTGCTCTCGAAACCAACCTCTGCAGTGCGCCCTTCTGGACGGGGAAGTATTTTCTGAGGCCGACTACTCTTACAAACGCATCCAAGTTTGATCACTAAGTGTACAAGAAACACCGTACCGTCCGCCCATCGCTTCGCTTTGTAAGCACTGGAACGTCCCTTCTGCAGATTTCCTTGGCAAAGGCGCATCTAGGATGAAATCTACAGCCTTGCGGAGGATTAGTCATGTCTGGACTTGTTCCTTCGATGAAACTGGACTTGCCAGATACGAGTCGTATGTTTGGTGTGGACTTCAACAAACCCTGTGTGTAGGGATGAAGTGGATCCGTCGCGATCTGCCTTCTATTACCATGTTCAACAAGTTGCCCTGCGTACATGATTGCAACATTATCACACCTTTCGATCACAGCAGCCAAGTCGTGGGTGATGAGTATTAGAGTCAAGCCATACTTCGTCCGGAGATCTGACAACAAATCCAAGACACGCGCTTGCACAATGACATCTAACGCCGTGGTTGGTTCATCCGCGATAATCACGCGTGAGTTGACGCAAATTGCCAAGGCTATCATCACCCTCTGCCTCATGCCGCCACTGAACTGATGCGGAAAATCCTGGAAGCGTTCAGAGCCTATGCCGACAAGGTCAAGAGTTCTCTTCGCTCGCGTAATTGCTTCACCTCTTGTTATGTGCTCATGCCAGCGGACGGTTTCGACAATTTGGTCTCCGATCTTCATGAGCGGGTCAAGCGACATCATTGGATCTTGGAAAACCATACTCAGTTCGCGTCCTCGAAGCCGACGCATCTGAGCATCTGAGAGTCTCAAAGTATCAGTGCCGTCGAAGAGGATGGAGCCCTCTACAATGCGACCGGGTGAAGGTATGAGTCTAAGAATGGAAAGTCCGAGCGTGGATTTTCCAGATCCTGACTCACCAACGAGACCCAGAAACTCACTTTTGCTTACCGAAAGTGTCACGTCGTCAACAGCCTTCACGATTCCTCTAGAAATCGGATAGTACGTCTTCAGACCTTTAATTGCGAGAATGTCCTGGGAGTTCACTTGACTGCTATCCGTGGCTGGTCATCTCGTTGAGTCCATCTCCCAGAAGGCTGAACCCTATGGCGAGCAGAAGTATCATCAAGCCGGGGAACGTTATGAGCCACCAAGATCCTGACGGAAGAAACGATTGGCCCGCTCGAAGATCGTATCCCCAGTCCGGTGTGGGCGCGGTTACGCTGAGGCCGAAGAAGCTGAGACCAGCTTCTGTCAGTATGGCGTCAGCCACATTGAGGGAAAAGACAACGATGAGGGTTGGAAGAACGTTGGGCAATATATGACTGAACAGAATGGTACGAGTCTTAGCCCCGATTGATCGAACTGCTTCGATATACCGTTGTTCCTTTATTGAAAGCGTGTGCCCTCTTATCATTCTGAAGTAAGTTGGAATGTAGACGATCGCTATAGCTACGGCTACGTTGGCTATTCCTGGGCCGAGAACGGCCGCCATTGCTATCGCGATTATTAGACCAGGGAAAACGTAGATACTGTCCATAACGACGCTAAGTGATCGGTCAACGCCTCCTCCGAGATACCCTGAGAGAAGGCCAAGCGGCATTCCACAGATCATCGACAGGAATGTCGATAAGAGAACCACGATTAGAATGGTCCTTCCACCATACAGGATTCTGCTATAGAGATCGTAACCGAGGGTGTTAGTGCCCATCGGATGATCTATAGACGGAGGAACCATTGATAATCCGACTGGTTGAGTCGGACTATATTTCGTAAGCAAGGGCGCGAATATTGACAAAAAGACGATGAATCCGACAATTGCGGAGCCAGCGATAACCAGTCCTCTTCCCTGACCTTTCGGTAATAGGGTTGTCAGCCACCTTGAGAACTCTAAAGTCACACTAGTTCACCTAGAATCTAATCCGAGGATCTATGAATGCGTAGACGACGTCTACAATCAAGCTCACAATCGATATCATAATCGCGAAGATTACTACGGTTCCTTGAAGGCTATTGTAATCTCGGTAGGTAATTCGGTCAATTAGGAAACTCCCTATACCAGGCCAACTGAACGTTGTCTCAGTCAGCACTGCCCCCGTCAAGAGCATAGCAAACTCAAGCCCCATCATGGTTAGGATGGGGATGAAGGCATTCTTCAACGCATGTTTCATTACCGCTCTCTCTGGAAGCCCTCTTGCCCTTATTGCAGTAATGAAGTCCTGTGAGAGCACTTCAAGCACTGAGTTCCTCGAAAGCCTACAGAAAACGCCCGAGAGCATAATTCCAAGAATAAGTGAAGGAAGAATTAGGTGACGAACAGCACTGTACAATCCCACCCAGTTTCCGGTCAAAACACTGTCCAAAACGTACAGACCGGAGATTCGCTGAATGTCAATACCTGCGTCGATTCTTCCTGCAACCGGGAGCAAGTGTAGGTTAACAGCGAACAACATTTGCGTGAGCATTCCTATCCATGGAATGAAGAGGGCATAAGCCACAATACCGTAAATACGCAGGGCGTGATCGACGACTGTTCCTCGCTTCAACGCAGAGAGTACCCCCGCGCAAAGGCCAATGATTATGCTAATGATGAATCCCCATATGGTCAGTTCCAGTGTTGCAGGCAGATACAGCTCAACTTCAACCATGACAGGCTGTCTGCCCCAAATGAGAGAGTTGCCAAGGTCTCCTCGGAACACTCCTACTACATAGTTCAGGAACTGTATGTAGAGCGGAATCGGATTGCCGTTCGCATCAACTAGGCCTAACGCATGACGTAACTCTAAGATAGTTTTTTCCGGGGCATACATACCCACTATCGAGCGAACTGGATCCCCCGGCATAACATGAGTGATCAGGAAAACAAGGGTAAGCAGTACCAAGATTGTAGGAATAGTGAGGATGAGGCGCATCAACAGAAAGGATCTGAGTGAGCCCAAGCGCCATGGCATTCCAAGAAAAAGGATGGGCTGGCTGACCCTACGTGGGTTTGATGTAGATCAGCCAGTAGCGAAGAACCATCACAGGATCCAGAACGAGACCGCTGACATTTGGTTTTGACACTATTTGGATTCCGCCTTGGTAAAGTGGAATTATCGCAGCGTCTTGAGACCAAAGGGCTTGAGATTGGGCGTACAAGGCGGTTCTCTCTTGAACGCTTTGGGCCATGCTCGCATTGGCGACAAGGCTCGAAACGACAGGGTTCTTGTAAGCATGTCCGATCCATCCCACATCGATCCAAGAACTTTGGTAGTCATCCGGGTCGAAGTAGTCGGGGAACCATCCGTACAAGGAAGCTGGATAGAGGCCTGCCTTTGTCTGGTCGAGGTATGTTGCCCATTCCGCTGACTTCAGGTTGACCGATATCATGCCGGTCGCTTCCAGACTGTTCTTTAATTGAAGTGCAACATCTGCCTCAGTGTCTCCGTAATGGGTTGGCGTATACCACAAGTCGAATGTGAGTTTGTTTGCCTCGCTATAACCTGCTTGTGTCAGAAGATTCTTTGCCATGACAAGATTGTTTTCTCCATAATCCTTCAAGAAGGCATCTGTATGACCCCACATACCCATGGGAATCATGCTGTAGAGCGGATGAACTGTACCATAGAATATCTTGTTACTTATTGCATTCCTGTCTGCGGCGGCGGCTATTGCCTGCCTTACGAGATGGTTGTTGAATGGGGGAATGTTCTCGTTAAGGATTATGTAGCGAATGTAGGCCCCTGGGACGTCTTGAACTTGAAGCGTTGGATTTGAACGAAGGTTGTTGATATCTGACGGGTTAAGGGTTCTCCAAGCGACGTCGATTTCCCCAGATTGAATAGCCAGTGCCAGAGCAGATGCCGTCGAGTAGAATTTGATTATGATTCTGCTTATCTTTGGTGCGCCGTCAAAGTAGTACGGATTCGCATCTAGGACGAGCTGTACATCTCTCTGCCATGTCGTAATGTGGTACTCACCCAGACCACCTGCTGTTTGGTCACTGTCAATCTTGCTAGGATTGTAAGACGGATGCACTGTGAAGTACTCGGAGCATGCAACAACAGCCGGAAAGTACGAAGCAGGTGCCAGAAGTGTGAACTTCACTGTCTCATTGTCCAAAGCTTGAACGTCTTTAACATAGTCGGTGACAAGGTAAGCTGCGTCAGCGCCGATCGTCATGACTCTCTTGATGGACCAAACGACATCATTCGCGTTAGCCAAAGTTCCATCAGCGAACCGGAGGTTAGGCTTGAGCTTGAAGATGTATACAGTGCCATCATTCTCAACTGTGTAGGAACTGGCGATACCTGGCTCAAGCTCAGTTGTTCCTGGGATATACTTGAGGAGCCCCTCCATCGTGTTGGTTAACACTTCTTGTGTGAAGACTCCCCAAACGTTTGCAGGGTCCAGATCTGTCACCTTATCAGTCACTCCGATTACTAATTGTTTGGTAGTCAAGGCTTCAGTGTTAGTGGAAGACTGCGTTACGCCACCAGATGGAGCGGTATTCATACCCGCGAAGTAGCCCCCAGCGATCCCGACGAGGAGCATTATGATTAGTGCAGTTGCGAAGAGTGTGCGACTAGGTCCTGTGTTTTGTTTTTCTTTAGACAAAATATCCACCATTTTCTCGGCTTACGACCGGTGTTGGAATAGATAAGACAACTCAATATATTGTATATTGCATATCGTACGGATAATTGTCCGCGCGTTTGTCCGTGAGTTCAAGCCTTGATGTTATTCTTGTAGATCCGCCCATCCTTCATAATGAGTGCGATATTCCGCTCATAATCTTGGAATATTCTGATGTCCTTTAGAGGATTTCCATCCAACACAATGATGTCTGCTATTTTCCCTTTCTCAAGAGTCCCGATTTTGTCACTAAGCTTCAGAAGCTCCGCATTGGTCTTCGTAGTTGCCTTCAGTGTCTCCGTGGTCGTCATAACTGTTGCCTTCAGTTCCAGTTCTCTTGCCATTCGCTTTCGACTATCGTATAGCAGATCAGACCCGGAACCAATCTTAACACCCACTTTATGCGCAATCCGCACAGCGTCCAGACTCTTGTCACGGGCAACCTTGACCATTCGAATTGTCTCTTGCGAGAATCCGAGTCTGTCTCGTGCATTGTAAATCTCGTCATAAGTCACCACCGTGGGGACCAAGAATGTGCCGTGATCTTTCATCAGGATGGCACTTTCTTCATCGAGCAGGTTGCCGTGTTCGATAGATCTTACTTCTGCCTCAACGCAGTTCCTTATGCTCGCCGGAGGGTAAGCGTGTGCCATAACGTATTTTCCTCTCGCACCGGCTTCAGAGGTTGCAGCTCTCAACTCGTCGACTGTGAATTCGGGAGTTACAAGATCGCCGCCCCCGGCAGGCGAGGAAGGTATGACCGCTCCGCTCGCCATCACTTTTATCTGATCAACGCCTCTTCGCAATTGCTCCCGGGCCGCTGTTCGTACGCCGTCAACACCATCGCACACTACTGTTCTCAATCCTACGGCACCTTGTTCTGGCACGAAGTCCTCCGTTGGTCTTCGCGGATCCCCACTCCCACCTGTTTGAGATAGTGCGTTTCCACTCACAAGGAGCCGCGGTCCTTTCATGTAGCCCTCCTCAACCGCAACTCTGAAGCCCCAGTCTGCCCCGTACGCATCTCTAACTGTGGTAAATCCCTGCATGAGCATGTCTTCCAAGTTTTTCGCAGCTATGCAAACGAATTTCGCGGTTGGATACTTATTCATCTGCAGTGATTCCTCGACGATGCACGCATGCGCGTGAGCATCGATGAGGCCGGGCATGATGGTCCTTCCGCCCAAGTCGATGACAGTTCCCTCTATAGGGGTCTGTTTGTCTGTAACCTTGATTATCTCTCTCCCTTCCACAAGAACCGTTGCGTTTTCTTGAGGATCTTGTCCTGTGCAATCTATCAGAAGACCATTTTGCAAGATAATTCTGTTCAATGAATCCACGATTTCTTGCCAAAAGATGGGTTGCGGTATAAGTCGTCGGTATATAGAATCCGATGCGTAGACTAGGTCAATACTCGACCTCTATGAAAAGCATCACTTGGTTGTCGTTTAACCTATCGAATCAAATGTGAGGGTTTTCGTATTCATGAGTAGTTCCAGATGGATGCTGCTTTTGTCGAGCCGAGGAATACAGTCTCGTCACCTGAGTTTACTACAGGGTTGTGGATCAAAGCGAGGACAACGCCTTCCGTTGGAGATCGCACGGTTTCGATTTTCTCGCCTTGAAGGTTCATCACTTCCCCAACGACATCTCCCCGCGAGACGATATCTCCCGGTGCCACATGCACATGAAAGAGGCCTCCCTGGCTAACCCTCAAAGGAGCAAAGTGAGCTACGGTTTTTTGCCCCGCTTTTTTCAGTGCCTTTCCCTTAACAATTCGCAGATGCCGCATCACATTTAGCACCCCATCACACATGGTCGATACTTCTTCCGGCATGAGTTTGTCGCCAGAACCAAACTCTGCAAGAGCAGACGGAATTCCGGTTTCGGGGCCGATCCTCCAAGAAGACCCTTTTGGCATTGGGCCGTCTCTTGAGGTGTGCCAAATATACTCAAAGCCTAAAGCTTTGGCCATTTGTTCTGATCGGGCATCAATCCGTCGGTTGCCAGTCTCAAAGAAACCTGCAAAGCCTATCTCTGATTCATGTATATCTCCACCGTGCAAGTCCAAATAATAGTCGGATTTTGAAATGAACTCCCTAAAAACTGTGTACGAAATCAGGCGAGAAATAGTTCCATTGGATTTTCCTGGAAAGCTTCCTTGAATGTTCACGCCGTCTATAGGCGAAACATAAGTTCTCGCTTCGAAGCCCGGGACGTTGACTGTCGGGACTACGATAAGTGTCCCCCTCACATCATCCGGCTTGACTTTGTTCGAAAGCCTGATTGCTGTATCTATCCCGACATATTCGGTTCCGTGAACGCCGGCCGTAATGCATAGGGTAGGTCCGTCACGCGAGCCTCTGATTACGGTGAAAGGCAATTTCACATGGGTCGCGGCTCGATTGCCGACGCTCAGGAAGTTTGAGTATCTACTTCCGGGCTTGATATCTACCCCTGCAATCCTAGTCATAGATTGGCCGTCTCGTTCAGTGTATTTAGCACTTCGGGTTTGAAAACTTGGTTGAAAGGATCAATACCTTTCAGCACTTTCTTTCCATGAGGCACTCTACCAAACCCCGGTCTTCTTGAGAATCGGCGTCAATTGCCTTTCGGGGTGGAAAGTGACGGCTATTGGGCGAAGTGCTTGACAGTGTCATCAAGAGCACGACGTTCGCGGAGTAGTCCAGTCGAGCCCTTGCCTCGGCTTCAACTACGCGCTGTAGCACTAGGGAACCTGCGGCATTCTCGAAGAATATTCTTCGTCTTCCATTCGCGTCAGCATCTACTCTAGGGAATTCCCTACGGATTGCCTCGTGCAGTTCACTCAGCTTTTGACCAGTGGAACGCGCTGCTGGAACTTCCTTCTGCGCCATCCTCGCTAACCCGCGCACGGAGTTCCAACATATGCGCTATATCGTTTATGTAAGTACTCAATCAACCCGTAAGGACTCTTAGAACCAGTGCATGAGTTTTCATCCCTCATGAAGTCAAGACAGGAGTGTATGACCTAAGTTCCGAGTAGTTGGCGCATGCGAAGTCCAAGAGCGCGCGGTAGGATTGAGTTCATTTCGATAAGGTCATATTTTTCGAAGTACCAGTCGACAATCCAGCGCCTTCCGCAATGGAGGCAGGATCGATAACTGTGCCTTCGTCACCGAAGCAGGTTTTGTTTGGACTATGCGCGATTTCGTAGGTGGCGATACAGAATTCGATTTCTCAGATACTTGAAACGCAGCGAACGGTTGCAGCCATGCTATGGGTTATGGCATGCAATGGGAAATCCAGTCCCATGAGGGCGCAAGAAACAAGCACTCGACAAGGCTTCGACTATTCATGTGGTTGTGCCGAAACACCCATACCCCGCCAGAAAACAGCCAGTAGCCTGCTTTGTACCTCCTGTCAGTGTCACTTTTGTCAATGGATGAGTATAGCAGGAGGATGCTTGCGAAGCAAGTTATTACAATCCCGTAGATCCAGACTCCGACGAGATATGTGGTGATGACCTTGTTGGTTGAGGTGCCAATGGTTTGATCACGCCAATAAGTGAGCATTTGACCATTCAGAGCACCGTATGCGATCATGAATCCGGCGATGATAGCCTCAGCCGTAATGAGCGTGGTCACTTTGCCCGTAATGGCCAACAGCGCTTCACTCCGTGAATGGTGAGCTCAGGTCTACTTTTCAGGCTTCTCCTTGGCCCGGATCCTTCCAACCTCACTCCACAAGTACTGTAGGGTTCTGCAGTCGGCCCCGCAGATGCACGTGGGCACCTGGTCCAGCAGCATCAGGAATTTTGCCGCCGCCGTCAACGTGGGATCCGTCAGAATGTCTTCGACCGACCGAAACTTATCAGGCAACCAAGAGCACCGCAAGCGTCCGGACGGTCAACGCAACACCATAGTCTGGAGTGGCAGATGAAACCTCGAGGAGAGAGAAAAGAAAGTGTCGTGCGCGGGGATGGAATCAAATGTCAGTAATTCCGGAGGTTTGAATAATCGCTTGGTAAACGCAGCTAAGCCACTCCCCCTCCCAAGAACCGCAGACGGCGTGTGCTACTCTGGGATCCCCAGATACTTCTTAAGAAATCGTCTGCTTTCCTCCAACTTGACGCCGAGGACTAGAGGTCCTCCGATCGAAAGCATCAGGGCATCGCCTGGTAGCTCATCCTTCTCACCGCTGGACATGAAAGCGTCCAGTTTCTCCAGTTCGTCTATGATCCCATCTAGCCCCGCGCGAATTTCCTTTGGAAGGAAGAAAGTCCCCCCAACTGACACAAGTTCCTGATAGTGTGCCTCATAGGCCTTCGAGGTGTCGGCTAGGAGGGCGCGTGCTTCTCGGATGGTTGTGCTCACTGTAACTTCGCCAAGAATCGCTTTCAACGACTCCATGGCCCCGACGAACCGTAGGAAATCTTGTGTGAGAACCAGCTCCCGGAAGTATTGGCGGGATCGTTCTCGTTGCGAGTAATATGATTGAACTAATACGGTCAGGAGAGCTCCAATCCCGAGGTATCCGAGAATTTGAAAGAGCGACTGCACATCTACTTCCACGAAAGGTCAGCTGTAATCGAATTAGCGACTAGCCTAATCAATCATGCTCTCTTGGCCCCTGAATCAGGGCGGCACTAAGAACCGAAATGAACCGACGTGCGTTGGGTTGAACTAAATTGCATATTGGAGGGCGTATATCAAGGACCATAATACGCGAGAAAACGCATTCCCATACTCCTGGGGAGCCTTCAGAACCTCAATGCTTTCGTCAAGATTGTGCGCAGTGAAATTGCGAATCAGGGTGGTCGTAAGAAAGTTCCTCAGATGAAAGTCCTCACTCTTTGTTCCAATGGGAAAATACGTTTCGATGGCCTTGACTTTCGAGTTGAAATCGCTAACGTCCGAATAACCTGTCAGGCCTGCACCGCTCTTTTTCCTTTCGGAGTCAAAATACTCGGCCCATCGTTCTTTTGAGAAGACTGAAACGACTAACTGTGGTAGGAGGCCTTTAACACCTTTCCGACGTCTCAAATTTGATTCAAGGATCAGGCAGAGGTTCTTCAGATCGTCAAACAACACAACTTTGGTGTAGGCATCATCATGGAAATCGACCAGTTCCCTTGAGTTCACTATCTTGGCAAAGAACAGTTTCTCGGTCTCTTCCATGTTTGCCAAGAGATCAAGAATGTGATTCACGGCTAGGCCCGATGACGCAGTAAACTCCTTGAGGTAATTGTGGTCGACAATTCGAGACGTGAAGTCGAGAAGGTCATCCTTTAGTCTGTATGCCAACTCTTTCTTGGCAGCAATTTCTCCCAGCTTAAGCTTGTCCTCTTCGAAGGCTTTGAGGACATTAGGTATTCCTTGATCGAAATTCGCAAGACTAATTTGAGCGATCCCCATATTGTAGAGTGGGAGTCCTTTGTGGACGTGTCCGAATTTCTTCTCTAGTCGGCTGATGGCGCCCAACATGTGGGAAAAGGTCACTATCGTTTCTTGGTACATTCGGTTTGTCCAAAAATACAGCCCCAAGTCTCCCCAATCCGAACCATCGACTTCTCCACTCACGGGTGGAGTAAGTGAATGAAGTCTCTGCTCCTCCTTGGCCAGACACTCACTGAGCCCCTTTTTCATTTCTAAGGCGTGAGTCGCAACGTCTTCGAGATTCACCCGCATTCACGCGCCATGACTTGATTTACCAATTCTTCAATATAGTAACTATCGCTGATTTCCCGACGCTGCGCCCGAACCTGAGGCATTACTAGTGGTAGGGCTGTAGACCGAGGCAGTGTAAGGTGGATATGCATCCTTCTGCTCGAAAACAACGTTACACCTTTCGCATCTGAACTTATTCAGATTGATGGAGGATTTAGTTTGAGAGTCAAAGATTATTCTATCCGATTGCCTGCACTTTGGGCAGGTGGGTATGTAATAATTGAAGTTGCTCATGCTGACGTTCGTAACACGAGTGAACGAAGTTGGTCATAATCGTTTCGTCAAACTGTACTTGCTGCAGCCCAGCCTTCTCAGGCTCAAATCTCCCCCGCAACCTCTCCGCCCAAGCAACCATAGGGTCCTGAACAACCTCACCCCTAACCTGAACACGCAACAAAACCACGAGAAACTACACGACAACACCAAAGATACATAACATTTTGCAGGCTCCGTACTCAAGAACTCTAGTCCAATGAGGAAGTTCTTTCATTCGGCAACATCATTGATTAACTCTCGTGGCGTCTTCTCCTGCGTCAGTTCGCCAATCCTACATTGGTTCGATTGCTAAGCCTTGGGTAGCCTCATGACTGCCTCTTCTGTTGGAAGTGCTGTGACGAATTCCCAGCCATCGACTATCCAGTTCTTGACCTCTCCTAATGGTACAACCCTTTGTTTGCTGTTACCGTTCAGGCCTAAGGCTTGCATCGACTTCTTCTGTATCAGTTCCTGTATTTCTTGGGCGGCGATTTCCGATAGGTCTCCCATCTGGGTGATTTCGTCTTCGCTGTATCCGGCCATTTCTAGGAATTGCCTGTTGAACGTGGCCTTTACTACGTTTTCGTTAATTCCTTCTCTTTGGGAGAGAATGTTTAGGAATGGTTCGACCTTCCGGTACTCTCGGCGGAAGAATTCCACATCATATTGAGGGCTCTTATCGTATCCCAGTCTGTCTATGCTATGGCCCAAGAAATATTCGCTAGCTACCGGCAGTACCCCGTTAAGTTGACATAACGACTTGAATAGGTCTCTAAACTCGTGCGGGTGTACATGATAACGATTGGCTGAAGAGCTAGCCTTGGGTCGCTTGATTAGACCGACTCTTCGGGCCGTTGTGATAACGTTGTCTCCGATGTGACGAGGGCCCACAGGCACCCATTTTCCATCATTCTTCCTAAACGTAATGAACAGATGTGGGTCCTTGGAGGTCGGTCTCATTTGAAGCCAGTTTTTAATGAGCGATTTTTGCCTAATTAGTCTGAAACGCAAGAAACAACGTTGAGTTCGCTGAACGGTCTAAACAAATTCGGCTACTTATCGGATATGGCTGAGCTTCGCAGTTCAGTACAAGCAGCAGGGAACGGGGTGCGTTACGGCAGAGAAACTCATCAGGCTGCGCCATACGTTTGTGGTCTCCTGTCTCGCAGAAAACCCATGTCCTCCCTGACCTGCTTAGCTAGAGCGGAATCAATCTCTCCTACGATCACTTCATTGTGATCAGAGGCCTCCCTTAGAATGTTTCCTCTCGGGTCCACGATGCAACTTCTTCCAAAGAAGTGGAACTTGTCCTCGGTTCCTACTCTATTGCAATACGCCACGTATACTGAGTTCTCAATTGCTCGCGCAGGGATCAGCTTCTCAACGAGTTTATCAAACGGGTACCAATCAGCAGATGGCACTACGATGATGTCCGCATCTTTCAACGCGAGAATTCTGGCTACTTCAGGAAAATACAGGTCATAACATATCATGATGCCAATCTTTAGGAGCGGTGTATCAAACGTTTGCAGGTTTTTTCCAGCCTCGAAAATGCCTGTCTCTCCTCGTACCAGATGTATCTTCCTTTGCACTTTTGACTTTCCGGCTCTATCTGTGAAGTACACTGAATTGTACACTAACCCAGAGCCCCGATCCATCTCCGGATATCCCATGATTATCGTGACGTTGTTTCTCGTCGCCAGTGCCCGGACTTCCGACAGAAATGGGCTGTCGGGAAGTTGAGCATGCTTCGCCGTTTCCTCCTTCAAGGCGTAGCCTGTCAAATACATTTCCGGAAAGATTACCAGCTGCGCACCACGGCTTACAGCTTCCGTTACGAAGCCACGAGCTTTCTTGAGATTTTGATTCTCGTCGCCTAGGAAGCAGTTTGCTTGAACTAAGGCGAGTTTGAACTTCATGAAGATTCACTAGGCGAGCATTTTCCCAGCCGCACCAGGTTCAGCCTGTGTTCTTTTTCTCATGCAACTTTATTCCTCGCGCCTCAAGTTCGCTGAAGAATAGCTCAACTGGAAACATGTTTTCAGGGGCGCCTACTCCAAGTCCACGTTGTCGCCCCTCTATCAGGAGACGCACACCGACTGCCAGTGGCATGGAAACATTCTTAGTGTAGGCTCCAGGGATTCCCCACTCCTCCATGTTGGGATGCGTGGTCCAAAGTGTATGTTTCACCGATTGGCCGGAGCGCTTTCCAGCAACCTCTACATGAAGGCCGTACCCCCAGATTTTTTCCTCTCTGCCTTCTGGCACTTGGAGTAGATACTCAGTGAGAAGTTGCCGAGGGCCAATCTTCGCCCCGTCGATCTGAATTGGTTCTGTGCGGTAAAATCCGTAATCCAGTATGGCTCTCAGGAATTTCATTATCTTGGGCGGGAAACAGCCGCGGGTGAACACACGTTTTGCTTTGAGGTTCTTTGGGAGCGTGCGAGTTTCGCCGTGTGGAACAAAGAAGACTGGCTGAGAACCTATAGGTTGCGGAAAGTCAACGGTTCTTTCTCCGCTGAACGGGGGCACGCTGTGGAATACGCCGTCTTCAAAATACGCTCTTTCCTTGATTGCTGGATCAAACTCCCAAAGCGTAGTATGAATGAGCGCAGGAGACAATGCAAAGCCACGGAACGCGGCGAAGTTCACGCTTATCTCCTCGACGGAATCCAAATGTTCTGCGGCTCTCCGTGCCATCATGTTCGTAATTCCGGGAGTCGCTCCACAACCCGCTACGTATGTAATACCAGCTCGACCTGCCTCGCTATCTAGACTTTCAAGGTCTTCAGTGGGGCTACCCAAATCGACAACATCTGTCTTGGTTTCGATGGCAGCTCTCAAAACTGTGACTGCGAACGCCTTCGGCAGACCGTTAAGCGCTACATCGTGACCGCGCATTAACGAGGTAACCGCAGCGATGTTAGCCGCATCTACACGAGTCACACAAGAAGAATCCAAACCAATTTCGCGCGCAAACATCTTCGCCTTTTCCAGGTCAGCGTCGGCTAGGGTAATTCTATCGAAACCTCCTCTGTCGAATAAATCTCGACTCGCCTCTAGTGAAACACCACCTACACCACCTAAGAGCAAGAGGTTCATGGCGACCTACTCACTAAACGTTCACCACTGCCTCGGTTCGACTAGTTCAGGTTTGCGGAAGGCCGTGGATCCAATAATGCAGTTTCGGATAGGAGCCGGTAATGCCGGTGGTCGTAGAAACGATGAGGACACAACTCACTACGCCGCGAGGATGCCAAAAGGGTACGTCAATCTTTGGTCGCTCGCAATTTTTCGTGCGCTTTGGACGACGGGCATCGAACGCAAGCAAATATTAAATATCAATCGATACAATATCCAACTTTTGAGAAGAAATGTCGAATCGGGCACCAGTTTTTGTACGCGAAGCTACCGGCCTTGTTCGGGAGATATCGTGGTTTAGCGTTTTTGTTTATGGCATGACCGTGATGGGTTTTCAATTCACCTTTTACTATATTGCAAGCCTGGCGCCGTTAGTGGGAGGAAACATCGGATTCGGTTTCTTAGTAATGGGGCTCACAATGCTAAGCGTGATCTTAGTGTACCACGCATTCACAGTAATAATGCCCAGAAGCGGTGGAGATTATGTCTTTGTGGGTCGAAACTTGCACCCTTTGATAGGTTTCGTTGGAAATCTGTCATACGGAGTTACGCTTCTGCTTTATGCTGCGATTAATGGCGTGACCATCGAAACCACTGGACTAAGCCAGACGTTTGCATACTTCGGGGCACTCTACAACAACCCAACGTTATCAAGCCTCGCTTCTACAGTAAGTACGCCTGTTTCGATCGCCATCTTGGGCTTGGTGTGGATAATAGCAGGAGCACTCGTAGTTCTGGGCCCAGTCAGACTCTACTTGAAAGTACAGAACCTAATGTTTGTAATCGTCTTGATCGGTGCGTTGGCTATGATCGTTGCACTTGTGTCTATGTCGCAACCTAGCTTCATATCGTCCTTCAATGGATTCGCGTCACAGTATATGGGCAAATCAGGGGACTACTATCAATCTGTAATCAATAGTGCCGCTGCGGACGGATGGATGCCACCGGAGACCTCCTCATTATATGGAGGCCTCTTGTTCTACCCAATAGTTGCGGTTGGTGGCTTCTATGGCATATATGGAGCTCAGATAAGCGGAGAAATCCGAAATCCCAAGAAATCATATTTGCTTGGAAGTCTCCTCGGCGCTGGCGTGTACCTTGGACTCACCGGAATTACGCTATTGCTCCTTTACAACGCAATGGGATTCAATTTCCTCAGTGCAATTGATTATCTACTATACAACAAGCCGAGCCAAATCCCATTGCCAGCCTTACCCTATGCCAATCTACTGATTTCAATTGCTGCGAATCCAGTTTTTGGAGTTGTAATCTTCTTAGCGGGTATTATCCAACTATTCATGTTCATATGTTCGGCGTATTTGTTTATGTCTAGAGGGTTGTTCGCGTATTCGTTCGACAGGCTGATCTCCGACTGGTTCACGAAGGTATCGGACCGGACGCATGGCCCCTTGAATTCCATTATCGCCTCTACTATCATCACGCTGATTCTCTTTGTCGTAGTCAACATACCTGCATCGGCCACCTACGTCTATCTTTTCTCGTCAGTCGCGACCTGGTGGCAGGCAATTTTTCCGGGCTTCTTTGTGGGCCTTGTTGCCCTCGTTGTTTGCGTGCGCAGACCTCAGCTGTACAAGGCTCTTCCCATTAAGGGCTGGAAGCTCGCTGGACTGGGATTATCAACGATGTTCTTTACACTGCTGCAAACCTACTTGTTGCTAACGAATTCCGTCTATGGCGCAAATACGCCAATAGGAATAGAACTGGTCGCCGGAGCAGTAGTTGTGTTCATAATCATTTACCTGTACGCATGGCTAACCAGAGGGCCTTCGCTCAGACTGGCCTTCAAGGAAATCCCGCCTGAGTAGGCCACCGATATGCTGAGTTGTTCATCGAACAGAATTTTCTAAATCTGGGAATGCCGGTTAGCAGCACCGTCGCGAAAGGGCCTGTCTTGTCAGATTTGCGAAAGAGGTCCGTTTCGTTAGAGGCGTAGTGCGCGAGATTCTAAGTCGAGCCTCATCATTCTCTTGCACAGACATTGTCTTACTACGGGGTTTTCGGACGGCCCTCGGTAGAGCTGGGAGTTCTCCTATAGGCAAGGCATAATAGCAGATGATTGATTTGCAATTAAGGGGCTTGGGTCAAGCGCCCTGAGATCATGCCGGATACACGAATATTCTTCACCTCAGATGTTCATGGCTCAGATGTTTGCTTCAAGAAATTCCTAAACTCAGCGAAGGTCTACCAAGCAGATATACTGGTCTTGGGCGGCGATCTGACAGGTAAGATGATCGTTTCTATTGTTGAACAGCCAGACGGTACGTTCATTGCAGATTTTCTTGGTACAGAACAGATACTGAAGACGCCTGAGGAACGAACCGCACTTGAGAAGGACATTCGGAACAGTGGTTATTACCCTTATCTGACAACGCCTGCCGAGGCTGAGAAGCTTAAGGCAGACAAAAAGCTACGCGATGAGCTTTTTTCTAAGGTTATGCTGGACGACGTTCGAAGATGGGTAAACTTGGCTGAAGAACGTCTGAAGGGTACTAAGGTCAAATGCTACATTAGTCCGGGCAACGACGACAGGTTTGACATTGACGAAGCCTTAACGGGATCATCGACAGTAATTAACCCAGAGCAAGAAGTCGTGTGGATAGACGACCACCATGAAATGATAACCACCGGATATGTCAATGTCACGCCTTGGAAGGCCCCAAGAGACATACCCGATGAAGAGTTGCAGAAGAAGATCCAAGATATGACCGGTCGGGTGCAAAACATGGACGGCTGCATCTTCAACTTTCACTGCCCGCCTTACAACACCCAAATAGACATTGCTCCAGAGCTTGACGCAACTCTAAGACCGGTTGTTGAAGGAGGTGGAGCTGTCAGGATGATCCACGTTGGGAGCGCAGCCGTGCGTACCGCAATTGAAAAACACCAACCATTGCTGAGTCTGCATGGACACATTCACGAATCTCGAGGATTTGTGAAGATTGGCAGAACCTTGTGCATTAACCCTGGCAGTGAGTACGGGGAAGGGATACTACGCGGAGTCCTCCTTAACCTAGACGAGAAACGCGTCAAAAACTACATACTTACTCAGGGATAACTGAAAACCCTCGAAGACCATACCCTAACTTAGTTTCGTGCACGCCCGTGAATCGGCAACTTCCTTGTCCTGCTCTGGTAGTTGATATCATCTAGTCTCCTCTCCTACACTTGCTCTGAGCTTCCACCGCAAAGTCTTGGGGGCGTTCTCGATTCGAGAATGTTAGGTCCTGTAAGTGTTTACGCTAGGCTTAGAAAGCCTCATTTCCAGGCGACTCCGGGGCGATTAATGCCTGATTAGGTCTGAAACGTAAATTAAGTTGTTAGACGCGGGCGCTCTTCTCTATTTCAGTAAAGGTGACCCATATCTTAAGATCGACTGAAATCTTGACTGCTGGGTTAAGGACTTACGCGCTCACGATCGTTTTGTCAAGGGAGATTGGAGCGAACGAGAGGGCCGGACCTTGTTATGCGCTTCTTGAATCGTCGTCGGTTTCTGAAGTACGCTGGCACAACTGCGGCTTCTATTCTATTGTTCTAGAATACTTCCTGCCAAACCTATGACATGTAGAAGCCTTCCCCATGCCGCCGGAGCCATACCCTTCAAGAAGCTGACGATGCTCAGCCATACTAATACCAACTCACTTCCGAAGCGTAACGTGACAATCCAGATACAGGTCGTCATCACAAGAAAGAAGAGGGCATATCCAGGGAAAGTTGAAAGACGGTTCAGGACCTTGCCGGGCCATCTGTTCCTGAAACAGTCCTGTGTTCCCCTAGAAACCCTAAAGAGTACTGGCCGGGTCACACTTTCTGAGAGAGCTGCGTAGAGGACACGGTCAGCCAAGCCTCCTAGCCACAACATCCTAAGAACCGAGCATAATGACTGAACCAAGAGAGCAACGATTGTGAGTTCGAAGAGTCCCACGGACATCAGTTCCTGTCTTACCTGAACAGCTGCAAAGAATCCAACTGCCAAGGCCACGAGACTACTACCCCAGTATCGAAGCTGAGATCCTAGATGATCCAGTAACGCTATTCTTGCCTCCTGCTCAGTCTCATACTCTCTTTTGCTCAAGCCTGAACCCTTGTCAGAACACTGTTCCCTCTCAACTCATAAGACTTAGAGTCAGACCCCGGTCCCAGTATCACATTGATGTTGAAACGAATTAACTAACTAGGCTATGCAAAGCTCCTTCTGAATGCATGTTTTCAAGATACTCAGGACTTCTGGCAAGTGTTCCAAGGCTTTAGGTGAAGCCTCATGGAAAAGTTTGGCCCTCTCATCTGAGAAGTCAGATAGTCTGTCAGCTGCCTCTTTCATTCCGAGGAATCTAAGATATGCTCGAAGTACTCCGTTCACCGGACGGGGGTTGAGAACGTGCTTACATTTGGGGCAGACATAGGCCTCGACATCACCTTTGTATGAATCGGCAAGTACTTCCAGTGCTATCCAGTAATCAACGAACTTGTCTAAGCTGTCAGTATCGGTTGTACCTCGGGCATGCCAGCGAAGTACACGACCGAGTACCTCAGCTTTACCATGGCTTAAGACCTGTTTTGCTAATTCCATTGCAGGGACGATTCCTGCCTTCCCCTCCGTGACAACGACATGAGCAGTGGCTGTGATGAACGCTTGTCCTGTGACAACTTGAGACCCGGGCTTACCGGGTATTTCAGTAACCTGACGGATATGATATTGAAGGCTTTGCCCTTTTGCAAAAGTGATACAATCCATAAGGAGCTGAACTTCGGCGTTGGAATACTTCTTCGCAGCCTCGTTCGATGTGGCGTCTACGGAAAAAACTAAGCTAAATCCTTCAGGCCGGGGTGAGAATTGATAACCGTCCTGGATGAACTCTTCGGCTAGACGTAAGTCACCCTTCACCTCAACTTGTGTTTGATAAACTGGCATATAGTAGAATATGCTCACCAAGGGTTTTGGCTTTATGCCCTCGTTTGAACCCAATTGACGTCTGGGGTTCGGAAATCTAGGTGCCAGCACCGGCAGACCCGCCACCTGCGAGAGTGCCGGCTATGGTCTCCGATGAGGTCTGGTTATTAGGGAACGCACAGCGATTCAATGATGATGGTGGTGCAATGTTCTCGGTATTGCAGAACGCTACAGCTACTAGCCCAACTCCAAACTTTCAAACTCTAATTGTATTCAACCTAAACTATGCGTTGCTATTTCTCGTGCTAAGCGGTCTCTATATGATAGTCACAAACCGCAAGGTTCTGTTTTCCGTCAAAGAAGCGATGAAGAGCACGGGAACAGACGCGGTAGTTGTCGTTGATGACGCAGAGAATCCGCTCGGAATAATAACGATGGACGATATTCAGACTAAGGTTTAGATTTGCTGCGCACCATTTCACTCTAGTTGTGTCTGAGGGAGATGGAATTACTTTCAAAATCAGATTACCGGATTACGATATGGGTGAAATTAGGGCAATTCAAGCGAAGGCTCATGAAACCGGATTCATTAGAGTTGATGAATTAATGCGGTTGCAGAAAGCTGGATTTAATAAACCTAGAGAAGTGCCACAGAAACCTACCCCGAAAGACCGACACGTCTTGAGAGAACGAGCCAGAGTATGTTCGCAGGGGAGCCAAGATCACTTTGATTGATGAATCTTAAGATTCCCAGAAACAGGCTCTATATGTCGGTGGGGTATGCGCCGGTAGTGAAGGTGATTAGTACCAGATTCAGGTGCTGTCTCGTCTTAGGGACTTGGTTTTGGGTGTTACATATCGGGACTTTTCATTCAAATAGGAAGCTGGCTGGATTTCGAGGTTTCTGGGGCTTAGGCTTAGGCTTTCGCCATGTCCATCAGTTTGTGCTAGCCCGATATCCGGACACGCCCCCGGAATATGTTCGACCGCAGGTTGATGAGTGGAAGCAAGCCCCTAGGGGACCTCCTGGGCAGACAGCCGAGCTCTCGCGGCAACTCAGTGAGCTGCTAAGAATCCACTCAAACCTTTCCAACTCGCGAAGAACTCGACCAGTTTAACCGACTATCTACTCTGCCAAACTCTGCCGCAAGTCCCCGCTCCGAACTTCATAAGCCAAATGATATCATGAATTGTTGGAGGCTAGTGCGGTATCTCTTCAGGTGGTTTGACGTTCCGAAAGCTCGCGTAGATCATAAAGTCGTAAGCTAACTTCAACAGACCCGCAGCCACCAACGGCGCCCCTGACCAGATTACTTGCATCGCGTAGCCTGCGATCGTGGGGCTGATTGATGATGCCACAGTTCGAGTGCTGCTAGTTAACCCGGCTGTAGCGGTTCTGTCCGACTCATCAACTATAGCCATAACATACGATTGCCTAGCGGGAACGTCCATTTGAGAAAGGGACTGCCTGCATAAGAGGAGGGACACGGCACTGAGTGGGGTGGGTGCAAAGGCAACCGCAGCTAAGAATACGTTTGAGGGAATGTGACTGAACACCATAGTTCGCAGCAGCCCTATCCTTCGCGCGATCCGCTCTGCTAGCAGAAAGGACAGCGCGGTCACAATCTGGGTTGCAAAGAATATCTCGCCGAGAGTAGATAGGTCGAGGGCGAAACGAGTATAGAAATAATAGGATAGAATGCTCTGTCCAATGAAGCCGCCGCCGAAAGCATCAACACTGAACAGGGCTGACAGCTTGAAGACTAGGGGTCTGGCCTTCGGGGAGAGCGCAGTATGCTTCTTACTTTCCTTCGCATGCTCTATCTCCACCTCTTTAGACAATGACGAGTAGAGCAGGGCACCGAGAAGCCCCGACGCCATGTAGGCTAGGAATAGGGGACGATAACCAAAGTACTGTGGTATGCCAGCAATCAGAGCGCCAAGGGACGATGCCCCATACCCAACCAAGTTGTATATGCTAAACGCGAGCGTGCGCCTGTTAGAGTTGCATGTCCTAGGCAGGATGGCCTGCTCAAGTGAGAGGAACGGGCCGACTTCGCCTGCACCCACCGTCATGTTGCCAACTATTCCTGCAAACACAGGAGCCCACCAAGCGTTCGACAGGAAAAGCGCGGATCCCGCCGCGAAATCAGTTAAGGCGAAGAAGATCAACGTGCGTCTCCTTCCGATTCGATCCGCAATGAAACTAACAATGAACGTGTAGAACGCGCTGCTAAGCACGGTAAATGTCAGTACTATGCCTATTGCGAACGCGCTGAAGCCAAGCTGGGCCAAATATACTCCAAAGAGGACGCCGAGAAATCCGTAGGGCACAGTGCGAACTGTCTTCTCCAGGAAGACTGTTTTACCGTCCCTATCGATCCAATCTCCAAGGCCTTTGATCAACGCGACCACTTCCTACCGACCTGAAACGTATCTCCACAGCACAAGTCTAGTTCGCGTAAGCTTGAGGCTCGCTCCGGAGAATCGTATTTCGAATACAAGAAAGTTGCTCCGCGACGGTTTGGTAGGAAGACCAAAACGAACAAGAACTAATCCATCAGCGAAGACAGCCCAAGAACAAGTTAAGTTGCTTTTGTCAGCTTCTCGCGGTAGTGTTCCCGGAACTTCCTAACTTTGGGCGCAATAACGATTTGGCAGTATTGTTGCCCTGGGTTGTTCTCGAAATATCGTTGGTGGTAATCCTCAGCCTTGTAGAAGGCCTTCAACGGTTCAACTTGCGTAACAATCGGGGCGTCCCAAATACCGGCATTTGTGATTTCCTTGATGACTTGTTCAGCCGCCACCTTTTGTTGATTGTTATGGTGGAAGATCACGGAGCGGTATTGCGTGCCGACATCAGCCCCCTGACGGTTCAGAGTAGTCGGATCGTGGACGGTGAAGAAGATCTTGAGAATTTCTTTGTATGAAATCATCTCAGGATCGAAGGTAATTTGCACTACTTCGGCGTGCCCCGTTCTCCCTGTGCAAACCTGTTGGTAGGTTGGGTTCGCTACAGTGCCTCCGGAGTATCCGGACTCCACCTTCACTACGCCCTTCAAGTCAGCGAAAACTGCTTCCGTGCACCAGAAACAGCCGCCCCCAAGAGTAGCCACTTCCTCACTCATGATCCCTTTTTGGGGCAATCATGACGTATAAAAGTCCTGTCAAGTCTTCGTTGGGTAGATGATTTGACTTCTCTCCTAGTCTTGCTTTCGCCTAATGTGAATCTATTCTGAAAATTGGGTTATTGAACGGTTCAAAATTCTCATCGGCTTAGGGTTGTTTCAAACCATAGTAACAGTCACAAGTACAGTCTTTATCAACACAAACTCTTCCATTTATCTCGTGACCGCACTTAGGGCAAGTTCTCATCCAAGTCACCTTTGACGAGCAGACCCCATGATAGGAATGATTGCTGCCTTGAATCTGCTATTCCCGTGATCTTCACAAGCGTCCCGCTACGTTACCCTTCTTGATCTGTCACCCGTTATTCATATCATTTTCAGAATGAGTCTGCCGAAGCGGAAAAAACGGTTCGAGTCAGAACAGCGTTCCTAGTGATACGTGGAAAGGGCGGCTTTTCGTTCCTTCTTCTTCTCGCGTGCTTTCGACACCTTCTTATCTCTAGCAGCCGTCCACGCTTTCTTAGCTCCCCTACTCTGCTT